>ENA-UEQL01000846-UEQL01000846.1-human-gut-metagenome-genome-assembly--contig:-NODE-846-length-22075-cov-8.110692_pt1 | contig 22075 bp, 18 predicted proteins | sample MGYA00242905_ERZ507926 | MGnify/ENA primary metagenome ERZ507926 (study PRJEB26167, sample SAMN06115531) | human gut metagenome | host: Homo sapiens | place: China:Henan | collected 2015-09-09 | study...
GGATTTAAGCCGGTACACCGCCGCATCCTCTACGGTATGCTCGGTATCGGCAACACAAGCAGCAACCCTTATAAGAATTCGTGCTCGCCTCTTTAAATGAAGTGGGTAAAACGCTTCTTGAAGCTGGTCTTCTTGTGTTGATCGTTGTTTACGTGTTCCTACAGAGCTGGCGTGCCACGATTATTCCGATGGTCGCTGTCCCCGTGTCTTTGATTGGCACGATGGTGGGGTTGTGGCTCTTTGACTTTTCCCTGAATACCATGACGCTTTTTGCCATGACACTGGCCATCGGTATTGTGGTCGATGATGCCATTGTGGTGCTTGAAAATGTCGAGCGCATTATGGTCAGTGAAAATGTCAGTCCTAAGGTAGCTGCAAAACGCGCCATGAAAGAAGTGTCGGGCGCATTGGTCGCCATTGTTTTGGTGCTCTCTGCCGTATTTGTGCCGGTTGCCTTCTTGGGCGGCATGGCTGGCGAACTCTATCGTCAATTCGCCGTGACAATTACGATCTCGGTGGCCATTTCCGGTTTTGTCGCTTTGACGTTAACGCCTGCATTGTGCGCCATCATGCTTAAAAAACGCGAAGGCGATCCTGCTAAGCCCTTCCAACGCTTCAATGTCGGTTTGGGTCGAGTGACGAGAGTGTTCCAACGTTGTGTGGGTACGGCTTTGCATCACAGGGTCATCAGTGGTGTGGTGCTTTTGGCAGTACTTGCTTCTTGTTGGTTCATGTTGCAAGTGACGCCCACGTCATTTGTGCCTCGCGAAGACCAAGGTATTGTGCGCGTGAGTTTGACGTTGCCTGAAGGGGCTTCATTAACCCGTACCGAGCAGGTTGCCGCCGAACTTCAAAACAAGATGGCCAGTATTGAAGGTGTGGAAGCCGTGTGGACGTTGGCGGGTAATGATACGGTTGCCAACGATGTGCGACAAAACGCCGCAACCTTCGTGCTTAATCTCAAGCATTGGGATGATCGTCAGAATACAGCCGCTGACATTGTCAGAATTCTCACAAAAGCGGCCTCGGATTTAACGGACGGGACTGCAACGGTTTCTACTCCGGCACCTATCCGAGGTCTAGGTTCTGCGTCAGGTTTCACGGGTTATTTGCAATCGCGTGAAAGCGATGATCCATTGCTTCTTCAACAGGTGGCCGATAACTTCATTACGGAACTGAGCTATTCGCCCATTTTGACCGGCGTGCGTCATACGGCAAAAGCCGAGTCGCCGATTTTGGCTGTCAGTGTTGACGAAGAAAAAGCCATGGCCTTGGGAGTCTCCGTTTCGGAAATCTACGATACGTTGGCCGCATTGATGGGCAGTACCTATATCAACGACTTCACGAGAAACGGGAAAATTAACCGTGTGATCATGCAAGCCGATGCTGAATATCGCATGAAGCCTGAAGATTTAGGTCGAGCATGGATTCGCAATAGTGCCGGAGAAATGATCCCGATGTCGACGATGGTGAGTTGGGAACGCACGTCCGGCGCAGAAACCATGGCTCGTATGAACGGTTACATGGCAGCACGCTTCATGGGCGAGGCCGCTTCTGGTGTGAGTTCCGGTGAAGCCATTAATGAAGTGGAGCGCATTGCTGCAGAAACCTTGCCCGAAGGTTATGCCGTTGGCTGGATTTTGAGGGAATAGAGGTGATACACACTCCCGGGCATAAGGAAGATGCGGTGTGCTACTATTGGCAGCCGCAAGGCTGTGTCTTCACGGGCGATACCTTGTTCCGTGATTCTATCGGGCGTACCGACTTAGAGGGAGGAGATATGCCCACACTTATCCGTTCGTTGCAACGCCTTACTATCCTCCCCGATGACACCATCGTCTATCCGGGACACGGCTATTCTACCACTATCGGCAGAGAGAAACAATTCAATCCCTATCTCTGAGAGATCGATGAGTTGGTTGATGAGTTGGTAGATGAGTTGGTAGATGAGTCGATAGGTCTCTGATAAGAATGTTTGTTCGCGGTTAATGGAGGATAGATTTATTCGTGGTCGAGCGAGGGGAATAGTTTGAAGAGTTTGATTTGTAGTTGATTGGTTTATTCGTGATAGAGTAATCCGTATTTTTATGAAGTTTACTAAAAGCAATATATTAGTAGCCATTGCAGCAGTGATGGTTACGGGTTATCTTACGGCCAATGTGATGGCTACGCAAATTATTCAGATTGGCAGTCTGAGTATATTTGATGCGGGTACAATTATTTTCCCCATTACCTATATGTTAGGTGAAGTAGTGAGCGAGTTGTGGGGCTTTCGTACTGCCCGCCGACTGATTTTGCTCACCTTCTTTTGTCAAATGGTCTTCACGCTTTTTGCATGGATTGCTACACTAGTGCCGGTGCCTGCTGATACGATAGAAATGCAGGTGGCATATAGGCAGATTTTTGGTTTCGTACCTCGCATAATGGCGGCATCGGTTTGTGCTTTCCTCGTGGGAGAAACTGCCAATGCGTGGGTAATGAGCAGGCTCAAACAACACTGGGGCGGACCGATGTGGACACGCACTATCGCCAGTTCTATTGTGGGCTATTGCTTAGATACCACAATTTTTGTCTTTATTGCCTTTGCGGGTGTGGTATCGCTCAAGCAGGTGCTGACTATGATTGGTTTTCAAGTACTTGCCAAAGTGCTGATGGAGGTTTGTTGCTCCACTCCCCTTGCTTATGCTACGGTGGCGTGGATACGCAGACACCTTATCGATGCATAATGCACGATTTAGGGCAACTGCATAATCAACGGGCAAGTAATTCAATGCATAATGCGACCTCCCCAAGCCCCTCCAAAGGAAGGGATGTTGCATAGTGAAACGGAGAGAAATAAATAATTAATGGTCTAATTACATGATAATTACATGTTTCTCTTTTGTTCTATGCCATGTTTAACGGTCAATTAATCGTTAACGGAGAACCAAAACCGCCTATATGGGTTTTATATGGTCTTTTATATGGCTTTTTATGGAAAACTTATTTTTGTCGGAATGGATTTTTTTTTGTAACTTTGCAGCGAATAAAATCGACAGTGTATGAAATTAGTTTTCGCGACAAATAACACACATAAGTTGCAAGAAGTAAGAGACATTCTTCCTGTAGGTGTAGAGGTATTGAGTCTCCGTGAGATAGGGTTCTGCCACGACATCGCCGAGACCGGCACCACACTTGAAGAAAATTCGCATATCAAAGCCGATGAGGTGCATCGTTTTGTGGTGCAACATAGTGTGGATGTCGATGGGGTGTTCTCCGATGATACTGGATTGGAAATCAGTGCTTTAGGTGGTAAGCCCGGTGTCTATACCGCTCGTTGGGCTGGCGAACCATCCAACCCTGAAAACAACCGAAAAAAGGCTTTGGCGGAGTTGCAAGGCATTGCAGACCGAAGAGCACAATTTCGCACTGTCGTAACGCTTATTCGTCGTGGAGAGGTGCAGCAGGTGGAAGGCATTGTGCGGGGAGAGATAGCCACGGAAGAACGAGGCGAAGGGGGCTTTGGATACGATCCGTTATTTATTCCGGAGGGGTATGATAAGACCTTTGCCGAACTACCTGCCGACATCAAGAATTCAATTAGTCATCGTGCCCGTGCTATGCAGGCACTCTGTACTATTTTGTAACTACGCATAATCGTATGAGAATCAGTCAATTAAAGATATATTTATCGGCTCTGTTGCTATTGTGTGCGCTCTCGTTACGGGCAGAAGGATACTGGAAAACGATGTTTGCCTACAACAATGTAGTGCAAATAGCCATGACGCCCGACAAGGTCTTTGCCGTTTCCGATGGTGCCCTGTTCTCTGTCGATAAGCAGACCGAAGGTATCGAGACCTACAACTCTGCAAGCGGTCTGCACGGCTCAAACATTGTATGTATCTACTATGACCAACCTACTGATAATCTGCTTATTGCTTACGAGGATGGCAAGATGGATGTCATGCACAATGGCCAAATAGAGTATGTTTCGGGGCTCTATACCAAGGATATGATGGCTACCAAAACCATCAACAATATCACGGTCTTCGATGGTCGTGCGTATTTGGCTATGGATTTTGGTATCGTTACTTTTCGCCTCAACAAACGCGAATTGGCGGATACTTATTATATAGGTGCCAATGCCACAGAGGTAAAAGTGCAAGATATTGTTTTTCAGGATGATAGCATCTATGCTTTCGCTGCTGATTGTATCTACAAGGCGAGTCTGAACGACCACCTCCCCGATTATCGCAACTGGCAAACAGAGCCTCTTGGTCGTATCTCGCGTGATATACAAAAAGGACAAATCTACACCGATACCAATGGTGAGATATGGCAGAGTGGGGGAAGCGATGGTATTGTGCGCACCGACATCACCGGGGCAAAAAACACCTACAAGCCGCAAGGCCCCCTTACCAATACACCCTATGATATGACCGCTACGCAAGGTCATCTCTATGTGGTATCGGGCGGACGATGGGCTGTGCAAAATTTCACTCCTGGCAATGCTATGATGTACGATGGTTCGCAATGGACCAATATCTCGCAAGCACAAATAGTGGCACAGACAGGCAATCATGCCACCGATTTTATGCATGTTTCCGTTGACCCGAGCGACGCAATGCACTATTTCATAACCAGTTATGGTACAGGCGTTTATGAGTTTCGTGGAAGCCGATTGGTGCAACATTATATGCCGTGGAATAGTTCGCTAATCACTGCCGTGGAATCCAATCCGCAAGACTATACCCGCACCAGTAGCGGTATGTTCGATGCCAAAGGAAACCTCTGGCTGATGAATAGCAATACCGCTACCAATCAGGTGCAGTGTTATTCTTCTGCCGGAGTATGGACGGGCGTTACTATCCATTTGAGCAACCGCGACCCTTACTACGATACTACGGGCGACTTGGTTATCGACAATCACAACTCCAATCATAAATGGTTTCAGTTGCCTCGTAAAGGTGCCGGGTTGGTGCTTCTTGACGATGCCGGTACACTCAATACCGAAGATGACCGAACAATCTTCCGAACACTGTTGCATACCGCCAACGGAACAGAAGTGGATTTGGCTACACGCTCACTTTATAAGTGCGTTCAAGACCCCGACGGAAACATCTGGTTGGGGGTAAATGATGGTATTATTATCATTCCGAGTTCTGTAGATTTCTTCCAATCTGATTTGTGCGAACGCATTGATATTCAAGAAGATAACGGAGAAAAACCATTCCTGTCCAACGAGGTGCGTGCTATCGAGTTCGATTGGGATGGGCGTATTTGGATAGCCACCAATACGATAGGTGTCTATGTGCTTTCGTCCGATAGAAAGACCATTCTTGCCCATTACACCACCGACAATAGTCCGATGCCAAGCAACTATGTGATGTCCCTTGCTGCTGATGCCAAGACGATGTATGTCGGTACGAGCAAAGGTATTGTGGCTTACAGCGAGCAATCAACCGATTTGGCAGACTCCGATGCAAATAGCGACTCCGATGGTGTGGAATATGGCAGTATGCAGCAATGGAAACTCCACTACTCATACACCGATATGGAGGAGATAGCGCAGAGCAGAAACGAGGTATATGGCCTCGCTAATGGTGCTTTGTTCTCCCTCAACAAACAAGACGAGACTTTTACGCTTTGGAATAAATCCACCGGACTCAATAGCAGCGACATCTTGCATATTGCGTACGATAATACTACTAATCAACTGATTATCTGTTATTCAGACGGGCGAATCGACCTGCTTGCAGATGATGGCACTACCACGCAAATGCCCGATTTGTATCAGAAATCGGCCACTATCCCCGTTACTGTCAACGACATCTGTGTAACAGAGCGTTCAGCCTATTTGGCCATGCCGTTTGGTGTTGTGGCTATCAATACACGCAAAGCCGAGGTTATCGATACCTACTATATTGGTGATAGTGCGCAAGATGTCAATGTCCGTTCATTGGTGCTTTGGGGCGATACACTCTATGCGCTTGTGCAAGACCAATTGTATGTCGCATCCATACACGATAATTTGGTGGACTATTCCTTCTGGAAAACCATTGCTCTCCCTCATAGTCGTGCTGCCGAAAAGGTAGTGGTGGCGAACGACTCCTTATATATATTGCAAGACTCTGTTCTCTACTCACGGACCGTTGCAGGATGGAGTAGGGTGGCTGATACGCAATCGCTCCATTGGGTGGCAGGCTATGCCAATCGTTTGTTGGGATACCAAGAGGGAAAAGGGCTGGTGGAGATTGCTCGCACAGGGGTGCATCTATGGGGCGATTATCGTGTGGTCGATGCCCAATACGATGCGACTAATAGTTGCTATTGGTTGGCAGCACCAGGCAATGGTATAGCCCGACTAAGTCTCCAAAACGAGATTCAGGTATTCCCGCCTAACGGCCCTGTCAGCAACAATGGCTATCGTCTGAAGTTCGTGGCGGACAAACTCTATGTAGCAGGGGGCAGTCGTTGGGCTGTCGAGAGTGCTCGCGAAGGTAATTTTAGTATCTACGACGGGTCGCAATGGCGTAGTATGTTTGCCTCTGTGGCGGGTGCTAAACTGGGTATGCATACGGCTCCGCGTGATGTGGTATCTATCGTGGCAGACCCCAACGAGGATGGGCATTTCTTCACTGCACTCTATGGAATGGGACTGGTAGAGTATCGTGGCTACGAGGCAGTGAAACACTATACGGTCAGCAATAGCACTTTGCGTGCTGCCGCCGAGAATAACCCCGATTTCTATACCCGTACCGAGGGACTGATGATGGATGATTCGGGCAATCTATGGGTGCTCAATACGGGGCAAAACGCACATCCTGTCAATATCCTTACCCCGCAAGGGCAATGGTACGGACTGGATATGTACTCCAATAGGCAAGCCGTGCGCTTTGAGACTCCGTGGGAGATAACGGTGGATAACCGTAGCAGTCGGCGCAAATGGATGATTGACCAACGCAAGCAGACAGGAGTCATCTTGCTCGACGATGGTGGTACGCCATTGTCTGCGAATGATGACCAGTGCATCAAGCGTAGCACATTCGTCGATGGCGATAATATACAACTTACACCGGAGTACATCTATTGTTTGGCGCAGGATTTGGATGGCGATGTTTGGTTGGGGACACCTACGGGAATCATTGTTATCCCCGCTTCGGTAGATTTCTTTACTTCCAACCAATGTACGCGTATCAAGATTCCGCGCAACGATGGTACCAATTTGGCTGATTATCTGCTTGGTACGGAGCAAATCAATGCGATTGTGGTAGATGGGGCTAACCGCAAATGGATAGGTACGGAGACTTCCGGTATCTATCTGATGTCATCAGACGGACTGACCACTATTGCCCATTTTACTACGGAAAATTCTGTTTTGCCCTCCAATTCGATTCTCTCTATTGCTATCAATCCTAATTCCGGTGAGGTGTTTGTCGGTACGGGAAAAGGTATTGTCTCTTATCGGAGTGATGCTTCGGCTCCGCAAGATGATTTCAGTGGGGCGTATGCTTATCCCAATCCGGTGCGACCGAATTATGAAGGAGTTATTACTATCACCGGACTGATGGAAAACACTACGGTCAATATCATCGATGCCGGTGGTAATTTGGTATGCAAGACCAAGAGCAATGGTGGTACTGCCGTTTGGGACGGCCGCAATTTCAAGGGACAGCGTGTCAGCAGTGGTGTTTATACGGCCCTCTGCAATGCCGAAGGCAAGAACCACACCACCGTCAAAATCTTAGTAATGAACTAATTGCCCCACAAACTAATTTTAGTAATGAACTAACTGTCTCACATAGAATATGAACCAATTAAATATGGTTGAAATATACGATAAATAACCATTATCCAACAGCAAAGAGGGCATCTGACAATCGTCGATGCCCCTTTTTATTTCTACTTCCTATCTTATTTAATCAAATATCTTTGTTGGCTTACGAACATATCTTAGTATTGGCGTACTCAATTATCTTTGGGTAGGAATTACTAATATATATTCGGGTAGCGAATTATGAATATCTCTAATAGCGGATTGCGATTTTTTTGCTTGTTTTGCTTTCAAAATGTCAAACCGACTTTGTCGAGATTTTGTCGAAACCTTGTCGAGACCTTATCGAGATCTAAAACGCCCTATACCAATTATCATTTTGTGAGTTTTACCGATATATCTCAAACAAAATGTCAAACATACTTTATCGGACAATAATGATAAACTGAAATCTTGGTCAAAATTTCGGATTTGAAACTGATTAAACAGTCATAACACCTATCAAAAAAGGAGAATGCTACAAATTAGGCATCCTCCTTTTTGTATCTATTTGTTGCTTATGTTTTAGAGCACAATATCTGCTTATGCGAAATGCTTATCCTCTAATTAGTCGGAGAAATTCATCGCGGGTTTCTTGGCGGGTGAAAGCACCGGTGAAATCGGAAGTGGTAGTTGTGCTATGGGGTTTCTGTACACCGCGCATCTGCATACAGAGGTGCTCTGCTTCCACTACCACCATCACGCCCAACGGATTGAGCGTGTTCTGAATACAGTCTTTGATTTGCGTGGTCAAGCGTTCTTGCACTTGCAAGCGGCGTGCATACACATCTACCACACGCGCAATCTTGCTCAGTCCGGTAATCTTCCCATTGGGGATATATGCCACATGCGCTTTGCCAAAGAATGGCAATATATGGTGCTCGCAAAGGGAGTAAAACTCAATGTCTTTTACTACCACCATTTGGCGATAGTCCTCTTCGAATAGGGCAGAGCGGAGTATCGCTTCGGGGTCTTCGCTATATCCTTTGGTTAAAAACTGAAGCGCCTCACCTACACGCTCGGGGGTACGAACCAAGCCCTGTCGGTATGGGTTCTCGCCTAATTGGGTCAGAATGGAAGTTACATCCTTTGCGATTTGCTCAGTCTTTTCTGTATTGGGGTCGAATGATTGCAGATTCATTGCAGTACTTGTATTTTGTCGCGCACGATGTATGTATCTCCCTGCATTTGGGGGAATTGTGCGAGAAATTGGTTCTTGAATGTGTTGGCTTCTTCAAAGGTACGGAAATTGCCTAAGCGTACCTTCCAAAATGGTGTCATATACAGCACATAGACGGGCATTGAGACTTTTTCTGCAATCTCTTTTTCTAATTGCAGAGCCTCTGTCTTCGCGCTCTGCTGACGATTAGATGAGTATATCTGCACCCGATAGCCGTCAATCTCTACCATCTCATTGTTGCCTCGTATCTTATGTTCGAGCAGCACTCCTACCAACGAGTCTTGGTGCACTGTTACATTGGGCATCTCATCAAAGATGTTTGGGCGGCTCGAAATAGAGTCGTTGGCATACACACTAAGTCCTAACAACAGACAAAGTATAGATAAAAATAGTTGTTTCATTATGTTGTATTTTTCTCCTTAAAAAGAAATTTTGTATAGCCTTCGGTCGGCTTAGTTGTTCGCAACCTCCGAATTTTGTAGAATATATCTCTATTTAGATACTCATTCGTATTCTATCAATAATTCTATTTTTAACACAAACTCGTATCTTTAGTATGCCATAAAGCCTTCTCGCAGGGTGCTTGTTGCTGACAGATGGGGCTTAATAGTGGAACGAACTGCCACCAACGAACTCGCGCAGGAGCGATGTGGGCGGGATTTCCTTTTCGGGGATGGGTTCAAAATACTGCAAGAACTTGATAAGGCGGTGTGCCTCGGTGTATTCGTCGCAGTATTTCGGTACTTCTGCCAGGATAGGTTCTGCATGGCGTTTCAGTACTGCCAACTCAAAGAGCAATGCCGAATTGAACATCATATCGGCTTCCTCTTGGTAGGGATAAATCCAAGTTTGTTCACCTCGCAGTACCGACGGGCAACGCGCAATAGTTTCGCGAGCAGAGTAGTTGCGATATTTGTAGTCGCGCACAATGCGGCGAAGCAAACGGATGTCGGTTGTCGGAATCCAGTTGTGGTTGTCGATGTTGATGGTAGTCAGTGCAGAAACAAATATCTTAAAGGTTGCGGAACGAGGTATGTTGGGCAGCAACGACGGGTTAAGCGCATGCAGACCCTCAAGAATGATTATGCTGTCTTTGTCCAAGCGCAGTTTGTTTCCCTCATAGACGCGCTCGCCTTTTTCAAAAGAGTAGGTAGGCAAATCTACTTCTTTGCCCTCCATCAAGTCGCTCATCTGCTGGCAGAAATAGGGTCGGTCGAGTGCATTGATATTCTCAAAATCCCAATCTCCATTGGCATCGCGGGGGGTATCTACACGGTTCACAAAATAGTTATCCATCGAGATAATTACCGGTTTGATACCATTCACCAAGAGTTGAATCTGCAATCGTTTGGAGAAAGTGGTCTTGCCCGAGGATGACGGCCCCGAAATCAATATAAACTTAGGCCGCTCCTCACGGTTGGCGATAGCGTCTGCCATCTGAGCAATTTTCTTTTCGTGCAACGCCTCTGCCAACTTAATCATCATAAAACTGCGGTTGCCTTTGCACGCCACATTGAAATCGCTTACATTGTTGATATTCAGCAGTTTGTTCCACGAGTTGTACTCGCTGAAGATGCTGAACATCTTGTCTTGCGGTATCTTGTCTTCGAGTATGGTGGGATTGGTGCGGTTAGGAATGCGCAACAACATGCCGTCATAATAGGGTTCAAGGTCAAACACATTGATGTAGCCTGACGATGGCATTAGTGTATTGGTGTAGTAGTCGATAAAATCACCCATACGGAAATAGCGGCAGTAGGGGTTGCCAAGGGTTTCGAAGATGGTGCTTTCGCCGTCCACGCGGGTGCTGAACATCTGGATAACATCCTTTGTGCGTTTTTCCTCTTCCAGTATCTTGCGGTCCTCCTTGATTATCTGCTGCATACGGCGTTTGATGCTTTCTATCATCTCCGGCGTCAGTTTCGGATTGACCGTATCGGAAGCCAACTCACCATCTTTCGGTTTGCGCCACTGCAAGGTGCAATAGTAACCTTTTGATATGGGGTGCTCTATGCGCAGGTCGGCACGCGGATAGAGTTCATTGATAGCACAAGCCAACACCATACTCAGTGTGCGCACATAGCAACGCATTCCGCTGGCGGAACTGGCATCTAAAAACTCTACATCCTTGGGCTTATATAGCAGAAAATCAAGGTTTTCCTCCTTGTAGTTTACATGCGCGGCGATGATAGGATACTGCAATTTGATGTTGAGCATATCCCGCAATTCAATCAGCGAGATACCGCGCGGCACTTCGTGATACGAGTGCGTGTTCTTGCAATAGACTGTGATAGTCGGTTCCATAGCGGTTTAGTTGAAATCGATAATATGGTGAATAGAAATGATACCAATAATCTCCTCAGTATCAGGCGTTTCCGTAACGGCAAGCGTGGTGATGTTGTACTTGTCCATTATCGCCAATGCCTCTGTGAGCAGGGCATCTTTGTGGATGCGCTTATACGATGGCGTCATCATATCGCGTGCCACAATATGCAGGTCGTCATATTTCTGTATGGCGCGACGCAAGTCACCATCGGTGATGATACCTATGCAGCGACTGCCTCCGTACACCATAGTCATACCTAAGTGTTTCTCCGACATCTCGCACACAAGTTCTCGGAATGGGGTATCTACTTGCACTCTCGGCACATTGGTCTGCATTCGGTTCTTTACCCTCGCCAGCAGTTGTCTTCCCAAGGCACCACCCGGGTGGTAGAGGGCGAAATTCTCTGCGCGGAAATGGCGTTTTTCCATTAGGCATACTATCAACGCATCTCCCATCAGCGTGGTGGCTGTGGTAGAGGTAGTGGGAGCCAAACCCAACGGGCAGGCCTCTTTATCCACATGCACCGAGATAACCACATCGCTCTCTTGTGCCAACTGCGAATCGGGATTACCCGTCATGGCAATAATCGTGCAGCCTAAGTTGCGCAATGGGGCTATCACATTCAGTATCTCGTTGGTCGAACCGCTGTTGCTCACCAGCAACACCACATCATCACCGCAGACCATACCCAAATCACCATGCACCGCCTCTACGGCATTCACAAAGATGGCAGATGTGCCTGTCGATGCCAGCGAAGAGGCTATCTTGTGTCCGATGATGCCGGTCTTGCCGATACCCATTACCACCAGTTTGCCTTTGCAAGAATAGATGAGTTCTACTGCTTTATCGAAGTTCTCGTCTATCGAAGCAGATAGTTTTTCTAATTCTCCTATCTCTTCGGCAAAGATACTTTTTGCGCGTTCAGAATATGTCATCTCAATGTTTTTACTACATTATCTATCGCCAATGCCTGCTTTAGGATTGTGCGTATATCACTCAGTTTCACTTGGTTAGCAGCGTCCGATATGGCATTGTCCGGGTCGGGGTGTACTTCCATGAACAGTCCGTCTATCCCCACTGCCAAGGCTGCACGCATGAGGTAGGACACCATCTCTCTGTTGCCTCCCGTTATGCCCGCTTGGCTGCTTGGTTTCTGCACCGAGTGGGTCGCATCAAACACCACGGGACAGCCGAACTTGCGCATCTCTACCAGCGAGGTCATATCTACCACCAAGTTGCCATACCCGAAAGATGAACCGCGTTCGGTGAGCCAAAGTCGTTCGCCGATGGGCTTGTCTGAGGGTACTGACTCTATCTTGCTTACTACACCTTGCATATCCCAAGGAGCCATAAACTGACCTTTCTTGACATTCACCACACGACCTGTTTGGGCGGATGCAAGGAGCAAATCGGTCTGTCTGCTTAGGAAAGCGGGTATTTGCAATACATCGGCTACTTCTGCTACAGGCGCACATTGCCACGACTCATGCACATCGGTTAGGATAGGCAACCCGAAAGTTGCCTTCACTTCCGACAAGATTTCCAACCCTTTCTCCATTCCTACGCCGCGTTGCGAACCGGCGGAGGTGCGGTTGGCTTTGTCGAATGACGACTTATATATAAGGTGTATCCCCAATTCGTTGCACACCTCTTTCAGAGTCTGCGCCGTCTGAAGGACCATCTCCCTATTTTCTATCGCACACGGACCTGCAATCAGAAACATAGCCTCTTTTCTTTTACTTATTGTCGGTCATACACACGCACCCAATCTACATCTACTTGCCCCTTTCCGGCAGGCAGGTTCTCGGGTAAGAACTCAGCAATGGCAGGGTAGAAAGTCTTGCTGCCAAGGTTGTTCTTTATGCGAAGTATCTCTTGTCCGTTTACCGACCAAACTACCTCGCTATCAGTGATTTGCACACCATATACATACCATTGACCGGCTTTCAATCCGTTAATCGTTACTGTGGCTTCGTCTTTGGCGGTACGGATACCTGCTGACACCTGTCGGCCGTCCCACTGCATCAGTTTCAATACAGGTTGGCGTTCGCCTGTAGCGAGATATACTGCTGCACTACCCATACCCGATACGCGCACTTTTGCCAAGAATACACCGGTCTTCGATTGGAAGACTTCGGCTGTCTGTATGGTATCGCCCGTCCAAGCAAAATCTTTGGTGATAAAGCCCTTAGTAGGGTGCCATGCCGATGCGCTGACGGCCTCGTTCTTGGTCTCTACCGACAATATACTGCCTGCTACCGATACATTCTTGCCGTGGTTGTTGGCTTGCTGCTCGTTGCAGTACGAGTGGTCGGTTTTGAGGTTCTTGTTGTCGTAGTAGAATCCTGCTTTCCAAGCCGTGGTCTGCTCGCATTCATCGTCAAAGAGCGTCTTATAACTCTCCCACAAGGCTATCTGATTAGCGTCTTGCGATAGGTAGAAACGAATGGCATCAGACTCTTTAAGTGCTTGATAACGAGCGTCTTGTTTGCTCTCCTCTGTAGTGTACCAACGCTTCGAATCTGCCCAAAAAGCATTGCTTTTTATAAACTCCTCTGTGTGAACAATCTCGCGCAGGCTGAGGAACTCTTTGGTAGCGGCCGATTTCTCGCAATGGCAATAGTCTTTCAGCGTCAGAGAGCGGTCAATCCATTTGTATGTACGCAGTTCGCTCGAAGCAGCCACTGTGGCTTTGTCTTTCAGTTCCACATAACGCTCGCTTTGTGCAAAAGCCAAATACTCCTTGAAGTTTGGATAGGTTCGTATCCAACGATAACGCAGAACCAGCGGAGAAAGTTTTAGCCTGCGGTATCGCGACATCTTTTTATACTCGTCCGTATCGCGATACTTGCGGTGGAGCAAATAGTTCTTGTTGTCTTGAAACTCCTTGGTCTCAACCACTTCTCTAAGTGCCTGAAATTCTTTGAGTTCTTCCGATTGTTCAATGCTGCGATAGCGTTGAATATCGGTTTTGATTTGCTCCATACGCTGTTCAAACTTGCTCGTCGAAAGCGTATCGCTCTTCAAACTGGTCTGTTGGTTCATAAGTAATGTGTTTTATTTGAGTATTGTGTATAGTTCGTCTAATGTGTCTGCGTACTGAGGTTTGTAACTCTCCTGCTCGGGGATGAATGCCAATACACGCATGTGCTCGGTTTGCTGTTTCAAACCTTCGTAAAACCCTTGATAATTAAGTATATAGATAGGTTTTCGGTGCTCACCTACTGTACCGCTTGCCACCACATCCATCATCTCGTCCAATGTGCCGTAACTCCCCGGGAGGCATACGAAACAATCCGCCAACTCTTTCATCTTTTGTTTGCGTTCGTTCATATTCTCCACTGTGTAGAGTTCATCACAGTTGTCTGCCTGTCGGTGTGCAGCAATGATACGCTTGGGTATCACACCTATTACCTTACCGCCATTCTGCTTTGTGGCTTGGCTCACGCGGGTCATCAGTCCGCCGGTCGCACCGCCATACACCAAGGTATGTCCGTGCTGACCAATCCACGCACCCAACTCATCTCCGAGCAGTTTATACTCCTCCGAGATTTGGTCTTTTGCACTGCAATAAACGGCTATATTCATACCTATATATATAAGGTGTAGTTACGCATCAATGTTAGCGTAGGTAGCGTTCTCCTCGATAAACTCTCGGCGGGGGGCTACTTCATCACCCATCAGCATAGCAATCGTGTGGTCGGCTTCAGCAGCATTCTCTATCGTTACTTTCTTCAGCAGACGACGCGCAGGGTCCATAGTGGTCTCCCAAAGTTGCTCATCCGACATCTCACCCAAACCTTTGTATCGCTGAGTCTTAATCAGTTTCTCATCGCCTCCACCATATTTCTGTATGAAGTCGAAACGCTGTTGGTCTGTCCAGCAGTACTCTTTGTAGTTGCCTTTCGAGCACATGTACAGAGGTGCCATAGCTATGTAGAGGTGTCCTTGCTCGATTACCTCTTTCATATGGCGGAAGAATAGAGTCATAATCAGGGTAGCGATATGCGCACCATCCACATCGGCATCCGCCATGATGATTACTTTGTGATAGCGTATCTTGCTTAGGTTTAGTGCCTTAGGGTCATCTTCCGTACCGAAAGTAATACCCAATGCCGTGAATATATTGCGCACCTCCTCGCTTTCAAACACCTTATGCTCCATGGCTTTTTCCACATTTAGAATCTTACCACGGAGAGGCAGAATAGCCTGGTGCACACGGTCGCGTCCGGTCTTCGCCGTACCGCCTGCAGAATCTCCCTCCACCAAGAACAACTCGCATTCTGCCGGGTCTTTGCTTGCGCAGTCAGCCAGTTTACCGGGCAATCCGCCGCCGCTAAGAGGCGATTTGCGCAATACGCTTTGGCGAGCATTACGCGCTGCAATACGCGCTTGAGCAGCCAAGATGACTTTCTCTACAATCTTCTTTGCGTCATCGGGGTGCTCCTCCAAATAGTCGGTCAATGCCTCTGCCACTGCGCTCGAAACTATACCGGCAACCTCCGAGTTTCCCAGTTTGGTCTTTGTCTGACCCTCGAACTGAGGCTCTGCCACTTTGACGGAAATCACAGCCGTCAAACCCTCACGGAAATCGTTCGGATCGATGGTCGAGTTGCCGTCTTTGTCTTTCAGTTTGGCTTTCTCCAACAGTTTGCTATCCTCGGCATATTTCTTCATCACACGCGTCAGTGCCGCACGGAAACCTGCCACATGCGTACCGCCTTCTATCGTGTTGATATTGTTTACATACGAGTGCACATTCTCGTTGAAGTCAGTGTTGTAAATCATTGCCACTTCTACGGGAGTGCCGTATTTGTCGGTGTTGAGATGGATTACCTCCGAGATAAGCGGAGTACGCATATTGTCGATATAGCGTACAAACTCGCTCAAACCCTTTTCGGAATAGAATACCTCACCTTTGTAGCGTTTGCCGTTTGCAGCAAGTACGCCTTGTGGAGCCACCACTTCGCCTTCGGTGTTGGTGGTCGGAGTAGCCTCTATCTCGTGGCGTTTATCGGTCAGCGTGATTTTTACACCGGCATTCAGATAAGCCAACTCGCGCATACGGTTAGCCAAAATATCGTATTGATAAACCGTCTCGGTGAAGATACTTCCGTCCGGCCAGAACTGTACGCAAGTACCCGTTCCGCGTTCGTCGCTACTATAGGTACCTATCTCATGTACGGCGCAGGTTGGTTTGCCTTTGGCATACTCTTGCATATAGATTTTCCCGTCGCGGAACACCTCTACATGCAGTTTGGTCGAGAGGGCATTCACGCAACTTACACCTACACCGTGCAAACCGCCCGACACCTTATAGCTATTCTTATTAAATTTACCTCCGGCGTGCAGCACGGTCATCACCACCTCAAGTGCACTCTTATGCTCTTTCGGGTGCATATCTACAGGGATACCACGCCCGTTATCTTGTACCGTGATAGAGTTGTCCTCGTTGATAGTTACCTCAATATGGTTGCAGAAGCCTGCCAGGGCCTCATCTATCGAGTTGTCCACCACCTCATATACCAAGTGGTGCAAACCCTTTTGTGAAATATCACCGATATACATCGCAGGGCGTTTGCGCACTGCTTCCAAACCTTCAAGCACTTGGATACTTGAACCGTCATACTTTTCTTGTTCTTCCATAGTTATTTTTATCTCCTTAATTTTCTGTTGATTAGTTGTTGTTTTTTCTGGTCATTTATAGACCACTTTACTATTTTATCGCTACTACATCAGATCCGATTGCAGTAACGCAAAATCTTTGCAAAGGTACAAAAAAAAATGCACCTGCGCAATAGAGAAAGATGTTTTTGTTAAAAAATCCCCGCAAATCGAACAAAAAGACCCTGTAAACAAATTCTCACTTTTTGTGTGTCGAAATTTTTACCACTCCAAATTCATTCCTGTGCATTTTTTTGTCGGTTCTCTCTATACCGCCCCCAAACGATACGCATTATTTGCAAAATGGCTCTTTTGTCAAATGTTCGCTATTCTTGCTTTGTTACTATCATTTTGTTATCCTGTTTTTACCGAGACTTTATCGAGATCTTGTCGAGACCTTGTCGAGACCTAAAAAATACTTTGCAATTATCATTTTGCTATCAAAATACACTGTTTGCTTGCATTTTGATATTTCTTTGTTTTGTATGTCCGCTTCTGCACAACCGGTTTTGCAGCCTTGAAACGACCGGTAATAGCCGTTTTTCTAAGGCGCAACTGCATTTTTTTTTGTCGGTTTCGAGAAAAAGCAGTATCTTTGTGGTCGAATATGGAAATTGCATTTACAACCACACTGCCTGCGAAAGGCTTTACCCGCTTAGAAGCGGAGCATCATCTAAACGCATCTCTTGCTAAAGCCGAGGTGCTTGTTTCTACTTTCGATAAACCCGTTACGCGCGAAATGATTGAGTCTGCACCCAATCTTCGCCTTATTGCCAATTTCGGCGTCGGTTTCAATAATATCGACCTTGACGCCTGCCGTGAGCGAGGCATACGGGTTACCAACACTCCTCATTCCGTAGTTGAACCTACGGCAGAGTTGGCATTCACACTCATGCTCGACATTGCACGACGCACTGTTGAGTTCGATAAGAGTATGCGTCGGAGGAGTGGAGTAGAGTTCGGAGTAATGAACAATCTCAGCCACTCTATATATGGTAAGGTGCTGGGTATCATCGGAATGGGGCGTATCGGTCAGGCGTTGGCGCGCCGTGCCGTAGCAAGCGGAATGACTATCGTCTATTGCAATCGCAACCGCCTGCCTGAGGACATCGAAGCACGCTATGGAGCCACCTATATGAGCAAGGAAGACCTGCTCAAAACGGCTGATTTCGTGTCACTCAACTTGCCCTACACCCCCGAGGTACACCACCTCATCGGAGCCCCCGAGTTTCAGATGATGAAGTCGTCGGCATACCTTATTAATACCGCGCGTGGGGCACATGTCGATGAGGAGGCTTTGGCTCAAGCACTTCGCACACGCCAAATAGCAGGCGCGGCACTCGATGTCTTCGAGCGCGAACCCGTCATTCCGCCCACTTTTCGTTGGCTCAACAATATCGTTCTCTCCCCGCATACCGGTACCGGCACTTGGGAAGGGCGTTTGGCTATGTGCGAAGAGGTCTGCGACAATATCCTTGCCTTCATCGCAGGAGATACCGACAAGATGAGTATCGTCTTGTAGTCTTTGCTACACCACAATAACGCTGCGTGTTGCAGTGCTACATCAAGACAGCACCACAACAGACGCAGCAAAAACAAAGTCTTTTTACCCCAAAACAACAATACAATGAATATCACCGACAGATTTCTCAAGTATGTCAGTTTCTGCACCACTTCCGATGAAGAAACCAATATGACCCCCTCTACCCCCGGGCAGATGGAGTTTGCACAATACCTCGAACAAGAACTCAAACAGATTGGTTTAGAGGAAATTTCGCTCGATAGGAATGGCTATGTTATGGCTACTTTGCCTGCCAACACTACAGGCAAACCTACCATTGGTTTCATCGCCCACATGGACACTGCGCCCGATGCCAGTGGCAAGCATGTGCAACCGCGTATTGTTGCTGACTACGATGGCAAGGACATCCTGCTCAATGCCGAAGAGAACATCGTTCTCGAAACGGCTAAATATCCCGAAATCTTGCGCTACAAGGGGCAAGACATCATCGTTACCAACGGCAAGACACTGCTTGGTGCGGACGACAAAGCCGGGCTTGCCGAGATAGTGTCGGCTTGCGAGTACTTGATTCAGCACCCGGAGATTAAGCATGGCAAGATACGCGTCGGATTTACTCCCGATGAGGAGATAGGGCAGGGGGCTGACCACTTCGATGTGCAGAAGTTCGGTTGCGACTTTGCCTACACTATGGATGGCGGTGCTGTCGGCGAATTGGAGTTTGAGAATTTCAACGCAGCAAGTTGCAAGATTCATATCCATGGCGTCAATGTGCACCCGGGCTATGGCTACCATAAGATGCTCAATTCGATGCGTATCGCTTTCCAATTGGCAGTAATGCTTCCGCGCTGGGAGACTCCCGAACATACGCAGAACTACGAAGGGTTCTACCACCTCGTCGGAATGAATGGAACCGTCGAGGAAACTACTTTGTCCTACATCATTCGCGACCACGACCGTGCGCGTTTCGAGAGCCGCAAACGCGAGATGGAACACCTCGTGCGCAAGGTCAATCGTGAGTATGGCGAGGGTACTGCTGAGATAGAGATTCGCGACCAATACTACAACATGCGCGAGAAGGTTGAACCCGTAATGCATATCGTTACTTTGGTGGAAGAGGCGATGAAAGAAGTGGGTGTCGTACCTCATATCCAGCCTATCCGTGGCGGAACCGATGGCGCACGCCTCTCGTTCGAGGGACTGCCTTGCCCCAATATCTTTGCCGGCGGTGAGAACTTCCACAGCCGCTTCGAGTACCTCCCCATCCCTTCGATGGAAAAGGCAATGCAAGTCATCCTCAAGATTGTTGAAAAGGCATAAGTTATGGAGGAGAAAGGATATGTATATATATTGACCAACCCGAGTTTTCGAGAGGACTGGGTGAAGATAGGCAAGAGTGCACGCCCCGTGGATGTACGTTCCAAGGAATTGGACAACACTGCTGTGCCACTGCCTTTTGAGATATACGCCACCATTCAGACGACTAAATATGACTATGTGGAGAAATATATCCACAAAACCATTGACCGGCTGACGGATTTGCGCATACGCCAAAACCGAGAGTTCTTCAATGTGGCTCCACAGGTAGCGTTGGATATATTTCAAGATATAGCACAAATGCTGGATGATGCTGTAATTACGGTATATAAGGATAATAAACCTATTGAGCAACATACCGCTGAAAGTACAGACTCTTCCAATGAAGAGCAGGTACATACGCCTAAACGCGGGCGGTTCAAGTTCAGTATGGTGGGTATCCAAATAGGCGAGATGATAACCTTTGTGCCTACGGGTGTACAAGTGAAAGTGGCAAGCGACGACACCGTAGAGTACGAGGGACGTATCTACAAACTATCACCTTTCGTGGGGACATTTATGCCTGAAGACAAACATAACAATTCCGGTGCCTATCAAGGTGCCAAATACTTTTCTTACAAAGGAAAGATATTGGACGATTTGCGCCGAGAAATAGAAAAAACAAACCAAGAATAAACCATTAAATTACAATACAATGTTAAAAGAAACACCTTTCACGGCGACCCACATTGCGTTGGGCGCAAAGATGGCAGAGTTTGCCGGATTTAATATGCCTATCCAATATCCGACGGGCATCAATCAAGAGCATATCATCGTTCGTGAGGGCGTTGGCGTCTTTGATGTCAGCCACATGGGCGAGTTTTGGGTAAAAGGCGAGAAAGCCCTCGATTTTCTTCAGTATATCACCACCAACGATGTCAGCAAACTTGCTGCCGGCAAGGCGCAATACACCTGCATGCCCAACGGCAAAGGCGGTATCGTGGATGACTTGATTATCTACAAATACAGCACCACCAAGTATTTGCTCGTGGTCAATGCCGGCAATATCGATAAGGATTGGGAGTGGGTAAACAAGCAAAACACTTTCGGTGTCAGTCTTGAGAATGCGAGCGACAAGTATGGTCAGTTGGCAGTGCAAGGTCCCAAAGCAACCGAGTTGCTCCAACTCCTCACCGATGCCGACCTAAGTGCTATTCCTTACTATTCGTTCCGCGAATGGTCTTTCGCAGGTGTGCAAGGTGTTATTCTGAGTAACACGGGCTATACGGGCGCAGGCGGATTTGAGTTGTATTTCCCCAAGGAGTATGGCAAACAAATCTGGGACGCTATCTTCGAGGTAGGCAAGCAATTCAATGTGGCTCCTATCGGATTGGGCGCACGCGACAGTCTGCGTTTGGAGAAGTGGTATTGCCTCTACGGACATGACATTGACGACACTACATCGCCCCTTGAGGCAGGTCTCGGCTGGATTACCAAGTTTGATGCGAAGGACTTTATCGACAAGGACTTCCTCCTCAAGCAGAAAGCCGAGGGCGTGAAGCGCAAATTGGTGCATTTCGAGTGCCAAGAGCGTGCTATTCCTCGCAATGGTTATGAGATTTGCGATGCAGAGGGCAATCAGATTGGTCATGTTACCAGCGGTATTATGTTGCCTACCACCAAGGTGGGTGTCGGTATGGGGTATGTGAAGACCGAGTTTGCTAAGAAGGAAACGATTATCTACATCAAGATTCGCGAGAAACTTATTCCTGCCAAAATTGTGTAACCTCCTATAGGGTAAAGGTTTCATTACAATTTCGGATCGCTTTTTATTGCAGAAATAAAATACTTTTTTTCAAAGCAGCGTAGATATTGTTTCTACGCTGTTTTTTGTTTTCAAATAGTGTGCTATTGTTGATTATTTGCCTATTTTATAGACCATAGTGTATTTGGTGTTTCTTTTAAATGTTTCCATTAGCAGTTGCCTCGCCAACGCAGTATAGAACCGGTCTGAATGGGCATCGTCAGTGGAGAACTGTGGCTCACGCATGGCTTAATGTTTTTTAATGAACTTTAAAGGAGTGTTGGAATGCTCAATCAATCGCCGTTAGCGGAGAACTATAGTGTGCAAAGGTACTATAAATTTTTGATTTACAAAAGTTTTCGGGCAAAAAAATCACTCGACAAAGCGAAAAACACGATTTTGATATAGAGAGCAACCTATTGATTTACAATAATTTCGTCATACACACTATAGTTCTCCGCTAACGGCGATTGATTAAGTTCCTTTACGTTTGC
>ENA-UEQL01000850-UEQL01000850.1-human-gut-metagenome-genome-assembly--contig:-NODE-850-length-21969-cov-21.736753_pt1 | contig 21969 bp, 17 predicted proteins | sample MGYA00242905_ERZ507926 | MGnify/ENA primary metagenome ERZ507926 (study PRJEB26167, sample SAMN06115531) | human gut metagenome | host: Homo sapiens | place: China:Henan | collected 2015-09-09...
TACATCTTCCACGCATGAGCCGCCACAGAAATAAACGCTCATCAGCGAACGGACTATCTCGCTGAACTGATATCCGAAGATACTGCTGCATCTCTGACCCAGTGTTGAGTCGATAACGGGTGAAAGCATGGAGTCAAATTTCTCCATGATTGAAAAAATTCCTCCAAAAGGTGTGAGTTTCTCAGATTTAATTTGTATTTTTGCCATGTCATATTAGAGTTTTGCTTGTTTTCTTTTTGCAACACTAAGATAAGTGAAAATTCTGACATGGCAAAATCCTGGGCAACTTTTTGTTGCTCAGGAACTTATAAATAAAGTTAAATTATAGTGTTGCGGAATTAAGGTTAACTTTACGAGGTTGTAAATAGATGATTATGATAAAAGATATAGCATATTGCTCTGACAAGTACCAGTATACTATGGGAAAATCATTCCTCGATTGTGGAAATGAGAACAAGACGGCTGTCTTCAACTTATTTTACCGCAAGGCCCCGGAGAATAACAACTGGGCTGTAGTCAGCGGCGTGGACGAAGTAATCGAGATGGTAGAGAGCTTCGGAGGAAAGGAACCTGAATTCTTCGAGAAATTCCTGCCTGGCGAAGAATACGCAGAATTTCGTAAATACTTGAGCACTATGCGTTTTACCGGCAACCTCTACGCTATGCGCGAAGGCGAGATAGTGTTTCCGAACCAGCCTGTAATCATAGTGGAAGCACCTCTTATCGAGGCCCAGGTACTCGAAACCCCTATGCTCTGCATAATGAACCACCAGATGGCAGTGGCCACCAAGGCATCCAGAGTGTGCCGTGCCACGAACAAGCCTGTCAGCGAATTCGGTTCGCGAAGGGCACACGGTCCGTGGGCCGCAGTCTATGGGGCCAAGGCTGCCATAATCGCCGGATGCGCCGGCACGTCTAACATCCTTACGGGAAGCATCTTCGGCTGCGGAAGCACCGGAACTATGGCTCATAGCTTCGTAAGTTCGTTCGGATGCACGGTAGAGGGAGAGCACAAGGCTTTCGACGCATACATCAAAACCCATTTGGGCGAAAACCTCATACTCTTGATAGACACCTACAACACCCTTAAATGTGGACTTCTCAATGCCATAAGGACCTTTAAGGAAAACGGAATAGACGACGACTACCCATACGGATATGGAGTAAGGCTCGACAGCGGAGATCTCGCCTACCTTTCGGTGGAAGTAAGGAAAATCCTCGACGAGAACGGCTTGCATAACTGTAAGATATTCGCGACCAATTCTCTCGACGAATACCTCATCTCGGACCTCGAGCGCCAGGGAGCCCGCATAGACTGCTACGGCGTGGGCGACGCCATCGCTACCAGCAAGGCGGCCCCTTGTTTCGGGAACGTATACAAACTGGTCCAATTGGACGGAAAGCCTGTCATGAAGATGTCCGAAGACAGGGCGAAGATGATAAATCCGGGATTCCAGCGCACTTGGCGAATCAGTAAGAATTACCCTGAGGAACTCTTTAAGATAGATGTAACCTGCCTTCGCGGCGATGCCACGGAACAGGCCATCTCAGAGGGCAAGACCATAACGCTTTACGACGAGATAGACAGATTCAGGTACAAGACTCTCGTAGAAGGTGAATACACCGCCCAGCCTCTCCAGATTCAGGTAATGAAAGACGGAAAGAGATGCGTGGAGCATAGAAGCCTCGCAGAAAAGAAAGCCTTCCATAACGACAGGCTTTCGCACTTCAGCCAGAGCGAGAAGCGTCTTATAAACCCACACTTCTTCAAGGTGGACATCTCGGACGAGTTACTCGACACGAAGCTAAGCATAATAGAAAGGCTTGTAAAGGAAATAGAAGAATTCACGATATGAATAAAAACTCCGCAATAATTATCGTAGATATGCTCTACGACTTCATAGATGGGACACTCGCCTGTCTTAACGCCGATCAGGCCGTCGAAAACGCAGCTCGCTTCATAAGTGCGAACCAGTCCCATTCGTGGGGAAAGGCTCCGGTGCTGTTCATCAGGGACTGCCACCCCGCAGACCACTGCTCGTTCGCGGCTATGGGTGGAAGTTGGCCTGAGCACTGCGTAGAGGGCACCCACGGAGCCGAAATTCACGAAAAGCTGCAGGAGTTCGTTAACGAGGACCTGGTCTTTTTCAAGGGCAGGGATAGGGATTGCGAGCAGTATTCCGGCGCACAGGGCCTTAATCCTGCCGGCCAATCACTTCTCGACGTGCTCGACATTATGGACTGCAAGGACGTGTACGTGTGCGGAATAGCCACCGAATTCTGCGTAAAGAACACGGTGGAAGACCTGCTGAAAGGCGGCCTTAACGTATATATCGTGGAGAAATGCTTGGCCTACGTGAACGAAGAAGGTCACAAAAAGGCCATAAAGGAGATGGAAGAAGACGGAGCTAAGATATTATGAAAAAGTGGTTTAGGTTATTATTAGTCCTCGCGGCACTTTCTGCCTGTACGCCCGAAAGGTACTCACCTTTTCCGGACTCTGGTCGTTTTGCCGGTAGAAGAGAAGGGTTGGAAGGGTTAGGATACGAGAAGGTAATGATTATCTATACCGAAGGATATAATAACCTTACCGTGGACATTGAAGAGAACCTGCGCCAGCTAGACGAGGGGTACATCCCCGGAATGAACGACAAGCAGGCCCTCCTGGTATATGCCCACAATGCCCTAGGTCGCGTGGACTACTCCTCTGAGGTGGAGCCTGTCGTATACAGAATTTACTCCCACTACGATAAGATAATTCGCGATACCATAAGGAGATACCCTTCCGACGAGCTTTCCGTAAAGCCTGAAAGGGTGAAGGACGTGCTCAGCTTCATAAAGCAGGAATTTCCGTCACAGTCTTATGGTCTGGTATTCAACTCTCACGCCAGCGGCTGGATTCCTAAGGGTTATGATAGCAGTTCCGACGACGTAAACCCGTGGAGCATAAGCCCTTCGTGGATAGGCTCGGAATTCGAAGGCTCCTACACTAACGACCATAACCTCGATGTGGACGAGTTCGCACAGGCCATTCCTATGCACTTGGATTACATAGTCTTCGACTGCTGCCTTATGGGTGGAGTGGAAACGAACTATTCCCTGAGGGAAAAGACGAACTACATAGTCGCAGCCCCTACCGAGGTGATAAGCGAAGGCTTCGACTACTATAAGATGACCGAAAAGCTCCTGAAGCCACACGAAAGCGTGGACTTGAAAGGAGTATGCGTAGACTTTTTCGAGAAATTCGCTAACGGAAGCTATGCTACCGTGGCACTTTACGACTGCTCGAAAATGGACGAACTGGCGAAGGCTTGTAAGAAAGTATTCTCCAATCATCCGGATAACACAGTATTGAACGTAAATCCAAGGGATGTCCAGGACTACAACTACTCTTTCTCTTACCATTACGACTTCCGCGACATCCTGGCGAAGATGGGCGCGAGTACGGAAGAATTGGCAGAGATAGATGCTATTCTAGAAGAGCTGGTAATCTATAAGAATGCCACTCCCTATTTTATAAACACAGCCATTAACCCCCTGACCTATAGTGGTATGAGCATGTATCTGCCGACTAGTTCACGGGATGTACTGAATTCACTCTACAAAGAGACTCCGTGGAATAAGGCAACAGGACTCTTGAAATAGCGCTCTAATATGAAAAGGCTATTTTTCTATTTGGTATCGGCACTTTCGCTGATATGTGGAGTTGCTCTGAAGGCAGAGACGCCCGCTTTATATAGCATAAGCGGACAGGTAATCGACGCCAAGACCTCAGAGACGATAGTGGGTGTCGGCATTAACTTGAAAGACACCGGTATATGGACGGTAACCGATGAAGACGGACGCTTTACCATCCGGAACATCCCGCAGGGAAGCTGCTCACTCGTATTCGCCTGTTTGGGCTATACGGATAGGACCCTCGACTTTAAATTGAGCCGAAACATAGAATCCCTGACCATCAAGCTGGAGCCAAACACATTGGCCCTGAAGACTGTGGTGGTCACCGCACAGAGGGACAAAGACGGGCTGAACTCATCGCTGCAGTTCTCCTCCAATGCCCTGGAACACCTCCAAATCTCGAACGTCACAGACATCGGGGCGCTGCTTCCGGGAGGCAAGACCATTAATCCGGACCTCACGAAAGACTCCCCTATCTCGCTTCGAGACGGCGGTCTCAATACCGGGAACGCAGCATTCGGAACCGCAGTGGAAGTGGACGGAGTACGAATCGGGAACAACGCCTCCTTCGGAAACATGTCCGGCGCAGGCACTCGAAACGTGTCGACCGAGAACATAAGTTCCATAGAAGTTATCACCGGCGTGCCTTCGGCGGAATACGGCGACCTTAACAGCGGAATGGTGCGAATCCACACGAAAAAGGGCATAACCCCTTATCGCATAACCTTCAGCGCTAATCCTCGCACCTACCTAACCTCCGTATCGAAGGGTTTCGACCTAAAGAAGAACCGCGGTATCCTGAACGTCAGCGGCGAATGGACCCGCGCGACCAGCAAACTCACCTCGCCATACACGTCATATACGCGAAGGAGCTTCTCCGCAAGCTATAACAACATCTTCTTCAAGACCCTGAAATTCGAATCCGGACTTTCGGCCAATCTGGGCGGAATGAACAGCGAGAACGACCCGGACGCCATCACCGGCACCTTCAGCAAGGCCCGCGACAATTCACTAAGAACCTATGGCTCACTAGTCTGGGCAGTCAAGAAGCCGTGGATAACGAACCTCAAGTTCGACGCTTCCTTAAACTATAACGACAACTACTCACAAGACCATCTCTACAGCTCGTCTGCGTCCGTGATGCCTGCCGTACATGCTACGTCACAGGGCTATTACCTCGCATCCAGACTACCTCTGAGCTACTTTTCGGACAGAATAGTGGACTCAAAGGAGCTCGATCTGGCAGCATCTCTAAAATACGAGTGGTTCGCCAAATTCGACCGCGTAAACAGCAAGCTTAAAGCCGGAGCACAGTGGAAATCTAACGGAAATGTCGGCCAAGGCGAATACTACCTCGACCCCGACCTTAGCGCAAGCGGCTACAGACCACGCCCTTATAGCGACTATCCGTTTATGCATAACCTCGCCGTCTATGCCGAGGAGGCCCTTACCATACCAATAGGACGCACGAAGGTAGAATTGTCGGCCGGACTTAGAATGGAGAACATATTCGTGAGCGGCACCGAATACAAGAATGTCAGCAGCCTCTCCCCTCGTCTCAATGCCAAATGGACCCTTAGCGACGTAGTGTCCGTAAGGGGCGGCTGGGGCGTCAGCGAGAAACTGCCTTCATTCTACATACTTTACCCGGTACAGCAGTACCGAGACATTCAGACATTCAGTTTCTCCCACGGGGAAAGCGCTTCCTATGTCTATTATACTCAGCCATATAAGACACTCTATAACGAGAATCTCGTGTGGCAGAAGAACTACAACAGCGAGTTTGCGGTAGACCTCGAATTCGAGATGGTAAGCCTCTCCATTACGGCCTTCTATAACAAGACCAAGGCGCCATACACCTACAGAACTCTCTATAGCCCATTCTCTTATAACATAATGAGCATCCCTTCGGACTTCACCGTCCCGAGCAATCCCGAAATCAGCGTGGATTCACAAAGCGGAATAGTTTATATGAGAGGAGACGGCCAGGAATTCTGGACACCTATGGCGACGAAAGTCACCGACAAGTCGTTCTTCGCATCGAAACTTCCAAGCAACGGCGCAGACATACATCGCGGCGGGCTGGAAGTCATCGCGGATTTCCCTGAGATTTCCCTGATTAACACCAAGTTCCGCTTCGATGCGTCGTACTCCTATACCCAGTACGTAGACACGACCCTAACCCAATTCTACAGAGCGGGATGGTCGCATACGAGTCTGCCCAACCGCTCCTACCAGTACGTGGGCATATACGCCGGAACAGATGGCAACTCCATCTACAACGGCAAGCAGAAACATAGCCTCAATGCCAACCTCACGTCCATCACCCACATCCCGCAAGCGCGACTCATCATAACCTGCCGCCTGGAGATGTCTCTCTTCGAGAGATTCCGTAACCTGTCCACCTACAAAGGCCAGGAATACGCCTATAACGTGAGCGCCGAAGGAACCGCCTCCACCGGAGGAAGCATCTACGACAGAAACAGCTACACGGCCATCCGACCTGTGCAGTATATGGACGAAAACGGAGCGGTGCACGACTTTACCGACGTCGAGGCGGCCGATCCGCAATTCGCGAACCTCATCCTGAAATCCGGGAACGCCTACACCTTCACCCAGGACGGCTATGGAGCCTATTTCTCTGCCAATCTGAGCGTTACTAAGGAAATAGGCGACAGCGTCAGCCTCTCATTCTTCGCAAACAACTTCACGAATTCCAGAATGTCCGTGACTTCTCTGGCCAATGGAGTGAGTGCGGTGTTTACGCCTGCGTTTTATTACGGTTTAACCTGCAGAATCAAGTTCTAATATGAAAAGGAGAATCTTCAACATAGTGCCGGTATTCACCCTGCTGCTTCTCTGCGGATGCCTCTCTTTTGACGGGGCCAATCCTTACGCTAAGAGCACCCATACGCTCAGCGTCAAGCCGCAATACCCGGACGAATTCCCTTCTGAACTGAAGAGCAAGACCACCCTCAAGATCTCGAACAGGAATCAGGACATCAGCTACAGTTGTGCGGCCGATGAGAATGGATGTTTCAATATGGAACTTCCAAGCGGAAGCTATCGCCTGTCGCTGAGCTACCGTTTCGACGGAAAGACACTTGGCGGAATGACGGACAAGGTCATAATAGGCAGCGAGGACGTTTCGGCAGGATTGGCCCTGAACATAAGCCTGAGCGGCGAAATCGTCTTCAAGGAAATCTACAGCGGAGGATGCACCAAATATCCGGAAGAAGGCAACTATCAGTTCGATGCCTACGTCATCGTCCATAATAACACCGACGAGGTCCAATACCTCGACAGCCTGTGCTTTGCGGCAAGCGACCCCTACAGGTCCATCGCCACTAACGTATGGGAAGACGAAAGGGACTATATCCCTGCCATACAAGCCGTTTGGCAGATAGGAGGAGATGGTCGGAGCTTCCCTCTCAAGCCTGGCGAAGACGCAGTGATAGTGGTTTTGGGAGCCATAGACCATAAGGCGACGTATCCGGAATCGGTGAACTTGAATAACAGTTCCTACTTCGTATGCTATAACAACTCCTTCTTCGACAATCCTAAATACCATCCGGCTCCGGGAGACCGGATACGACAGGACCACCTCCTGAACGTAGTCATAAAAGTGGGAGAGGCAAGTGCCTATGCGATTTCCATCCAGTCCCCTGCCCTGTTCATATTCAAGACTCCGGAAGGCCTTACCATTCAGGACTATATCCTTCAAGAAGGCACCGTAATCCAGAAACCGGGCTCCGCGAAGGACAGGATAGTCAAGGTACCTAACAAATGGGTATTGGACGGTGTGGAAGTGTTCGAGAAAAACGGAAACAACAAGAAACGCCTGTCCAGCGAGATAGACGCTTCCGCCGTAGTATTCTCAGGTCCTTTCCAGGGACACAGCCTCTTTAGAAAAACTGACGAGTCGGCTAGCGAAATGATGGGATTCGAGGTTCTCCAAGACACGAACAACTCGTCCGAAGATATGTATGAACGCGAAAAACAATCTCTGAATGAATAAGATAGCAACACTCCTTTTGTCTTTGGTAAGCTTGAGTGCGGCATCTCAAGACTACAGAGACCTCCAGATTATGAACATCTGGTCGCAAAGCCATAATCCGGCCAAGATCGGACTTTATGGAGTAGATGCGTCGATGGCGAGGGGATTGGCCCGATACGAATATGGCGACCGTCTGACCCCGAACGACGCGCAGAAGCTCTGGGGTGCAGGAATTGGCACCGAGGGCGTCAAACAATTCGGAAGCCTGGCTCTTCAGGGGGCTTTCTCATACGAGAGCAAGTGGATGGAAAGGGCTTGCGGCTCTATGTCCACCGTGCCGGGATACTATCCTATAGATATTTACGAATTTACTCCAGGTAAAAAGGAGCTTCAGGACTACTCGCTTTCGGGAGGAATAGACAAGGCGTTGGGCGAGAATTGGGAAATAGGCGTGCTCGCATCCTATAAGTCGCAGAATTATTCGAAGCGTAAGGACTTGAGGCACACCACTTACTATATGTCTATGGAAGTGACCCCGGGTATTCTCTATCATAGGGACGAGCTTCGTTTGGGTGCCACATATTCCTTCCTTAGGAACACCCAGAGCATATCCGCCGAAGAATTGGGCATATCGTCCGGAGTCTACTATGCCTTTCTGGACAAGGGCGCCGGCTTCGGCAATTACGACATCTGGGACAACTCTTCGCTTCATCTCAAGGCGAGCGGCGTGAGCGGATTCCCGATAGAGGAAAATGGCCATGGACTTGCGTTCCAGCTCGGCTGGTCTGACAGGATATATGGCGACGTATCAGCCTCTTACCATAAGGGGCGGAACGGAGAAAAGCAGAAGATATGGTTCGACTTCTCGGGTTATGAGCTAAGTTCGAGCATAGCGCTCAGGTTCGGCGAGAGCTATATTCGTGCTGAGTACTCGTTCCGAAGAAAGGATAATCTCGAGAATATACTCGAGGACGTCACTCAGAATGGCATTACCATTACCCACAATTACGGATCACTCTCTGTCGACTCGCGCCAGAATAACGACGTCACCCTGTCGTGGACTACCCTATCGCATAAAGGCTTTATGATAAACGCCAGCGCGACTTATGGAGACGAGAAGGAATTGGTTTCCATAAAATACCCTTTCCTGTATTCTCGTCATATACAGTCGGCCGGAGCGCGTCTGTCGGGTAGATACGACATCTCAAGAATCCGTATAGGAGTGGAATGTGGCTTCAGGAAGGGCTGGAGCGATGAAAACGGGTGGAAGTCTTCTGAAATACAGACAAGCGACAGCCCATACAGGCTGGATGAGTACAATAATCATCTAATGGCATTCAGGCTGGGACCTTCCGTAGATGCTAGAACTATTCTAAGATACACGCTGCCGTGGGGTATGTATTTGGAATACAATGCCTGCTACAATTCAGTCAAAGACCTCCACAGATGGGGGCACACCATAGGAATAGGATACAATTTTTAAAATCATGATATCATGAAAAAAATTTATTTACTCGCAGCAGGGGCTATCATCTTAGCCGGCTGCAACAAGAACAACACTGTTGAACCTCCTGTAAGCGATCTCGCAGTAAGGATTTCACCGGTCATCACTAAAGTTACCGACACTAATTTCGAGAATGGAGACAAAGTGGGAGTTTCCATCGTCACCTCGGAACAGCAATACGCTGTGAACCAGATGTTGCCTTTCGACGGCGAAGTATTCACGGGAGAGCTCAAGTGGTATAGCGAGGCTAACACCGCTTCTACGGTAAGCGCTTACTATCCATACTCAGCCGAGGGCGTTCCTACTTCATTCAAGGTAGCAGCAGACCAGAGAAATGGCCTTTCATCCTCCGACTTCATCGCCGGCGTAAAACAGGGAGTAACCCCCACATCTTCGGCTATTGTGCTTCCTTTCAAGCACTTGCTTACCAAGCTCATTCTTGAGTTCGATAACCGGAGCGGCTCGGAGATCACAGGCGTGGAGATCCGCGGTTCGAAGACTACCGCTGCCATCGACATCGCCGGCATGAAGGCTACGGCAGCAGAGTCTGCAGGAGTCGAGGCCATCAAGCCTTTCGCAGTTAAGGCAGGCACCACCTACAGCGCCATCGTAGTACCACAGAAGGTAGCATTCGAATTGGCACTTACCGTGGCTAACGGAAAGACTCTCACCGAGAATCTCGTTTCTACCGACCTGGTAGGCGGAGGCCAATACAAAATCACCGTAACAATCCTTCCGGACGACGTGAAGGTGAGCATCAGCGGCGACATCGAGAATTGGGACGATATGGGTAAGATCGACATCGACACTCCTGCATTCATCGAATACGAGGAGCACGAGGGCTACATCATCTATAAGAACGAGAAGTACACTACCAAGTCTTTCTCCGACGGTTCTACCTGGATGACACAGTCTATGCGTTATATTCCAGAAGGATACGTTGTTTCTACAGACCCGGCCGACAACAATGCTCACATCTGGATGCCTTATTCTGTAGTGGATGGCGCGGCCGTTCCTTCTGAGGATTTGGTAGAGGCTAACGGCTATCTTTACGATTTCGCTACCATTCTGGGCGGTGAGATTACTAAGGAAAATGCCGCTACTTACGAGGGCGTACAGGGTATTTGCCCTAATGGATGGCATGTACCTACCAGAGCCGAGTACCTGTCTCTTTGCGGCTCATCTCCTAAAACCGTTACAGGTCCTGTAGTAGAAGACCCTACGGCAGTATTTTGGGGAGAAGGAAGCAGTTACGGCTCAGTTAAGAATGCCAATGCCCTGGGCTGGAACTTCGTCTTCAGCGGAACAAGGATGAAGGCTCTTACCACATCCGCAGGCGTATATCAGAAAACGGCCGTATCAGAGGCAGCGAATGTTTCAGATGCTTCTTGGGTAGGAAAAACAGCCATAAACTACTACGCTTCTTCTACGCAGTATCAAATGAACGACGCAGGCACACAGCATCAGTTCTTCGCTCTGGGTACCACATTCACCAAAAACTTTCCGGACGGAAGACTCTCCCTTATGTACGCACATAAGGAATGCGGAGTCGCACTTCGCTGCATAAAGAACAAATAAACTCCTATTTACGAGTTTTTAGATTAATCCACCGCGCTACAGATAAACATCTGTAGCGCATTGCGTTATAGTCGATGGTTCCAGGACCGTCCGAAGGCTTGTTAGTGTCGTGAGTGATTCCCGAAGTGAGCAGGACGGTAGGAATCCCGGCCTTTACGAACACGCTCTGGTCCCCTGTCTTTCCATAGAACATCTGGGTGAACATTTCGCTTCGGTAGTAATCGTAATACATTTCTATCTTTCCTATTCGCGCGCAGCTTTCCAAATCCTTAGCATATCGCTTTCCGCCAAGCGCCATAAGATAGCGAGGCCGTCGCACGTCCAGAGGCGTTTTGGAGCCTCCTATCGTGTCCAAATTGACCACGGCGGCGATTTGCGCGCGGGAGAATTGGCCTAAAAAATGCTCGGCACCGCTATAGGAGTCGTAGTGGCCGTCGAGAAGCACGAACAACACTCCGTCCTTTCGCTGCACTTCGCCGGAAGTCAGGATGCGGGCTATCTCGAGCAGGGCCGCCACTCCTGATGCGTTCGAATCCGCGCCCGGATAGAGCACGCCGTCGTTTACCCCGAGTCCGTCGTAATAGGCCATAAGCACCAGATACTTGCCGCTCGTTCCCTCTATCTTACCTATTACGTTTCGGCCTATTCCGCCTGCGCCGAGTCTGAAATTTTGAAACCAACCCTCGCCCACCTGTTCCAGGCCTAGTTGTTCAAATCTTTGTGAGAGCATGGTGCTTAACTGGAACATCTGAGAAGTGCCGCTTTTTCTTCCGGCAAGCTCCGGATCACAGAGCATCTTCACGTCCCGCCTAATGGGAGCGCAGGATGCGTCTCGTCTTACGGGTATGCTTATACCCTGAGCCATAGCAGGAAAGACGGTGACGAAGAGAAAAAAAGCCGTCGCTGATATTATTTCGTTAATTTTTTTCAAAATGGGCACAAAAGATGTTATCTTTGTAAGATTGGCAAAAATACGGAAAATGAAGTTAACGGGCAAACATAGCATCAAATTACTGGCATCGATATGCTTGGTTTTTTCCGTTATGTCCATAGCCCGAGCCCAGTGGGATAAGGACGTGCTCGAATTTCGCGGACGACTCGCTCTTCAAGACGGCAAATACCAAAGCGCCATAGAGCAGTTCAACATCCTGGCCAAGCTGGACACAAACTCCTACTGGGCATACTTTTACAGAGGCATCGCCAAGTTCAACCTGGGAGACCTTCGCGGGGCGCAAAGCGACTTCGACCACTCCATAAGGATAAACCCCATATTCACTAACGGCTACCACTACAGGGCCATAACCGAGAGCCGATTCGGCGAATACGACTTGGCACTCGACGACCTGCAGAGGGCCATTGAACTTCGCCCGGGTAACACCGGTCTATATTTCAGCCGTGGCGTAACTTACTTTCTCTCACAAAGATTCGATCTGGCGATAGAAGATTTCGACAAATACCTCAGGTTCGAGAAGGACGACCCGTCGGCCTATCTTAACAGGGGTGCATCATATCTTTTCTTAGGAGACACGCTCAAGGCTCTAAACGACTATAACAAAGCCATAAAACTGGACAGGTTCGACCCGGAGGGCTACATTCGAAGAGCCAGGCTCTATGCCCAGGGGAACAATTTCGAATTGGCCATAGAAGATATGAACAAGGCCATAGACCTCGACCCGGATAACACATTGGCCTATTTCAACAGGGCCCTGATGAACTTCGAGAAGAAGAACTATGCTCTGGCGATGAAAGACCTGGACAAGGTGCTGGAATACGAGCCGGGGAACGCGCTGACCCTCTATAACAGGAGTCTCATCAAGATGCAGCTGGGAGATTTGGAGGGGGCGCTCGACGATATGGATAGAGTCCTTAACATTAACCCTAACAACGTGTTGGCTTACTTCAACAGGGCGGCTTGCCTTATAGAGCTGGGGCGTCTGAAAAGCGCGCTTCACGACTACGACAGGGCCATCGAACTCTACCCCGACTTCGCAAAGGCCTACCAGAACCGCTCCTATGTGGAGAATCTGCTGGGCATGAAAAAGCAGAGCAAGGCAGACTACCTGACCGCGCAGAAAAAGATTCAGGAATACAATTCTTCGAAGGAGAGCGGCTCGTTCGCCGACACCACTCGCAAATATAACTCTCTGATTTCGCTCGACGCAGAGTTCGCGAAGAAAGATTTTGACGACGAGTTGCTGCAGAACAGAGACATAAACATCAAGCTCAAACCGCTTTACAGAGTCACCTTCGCTGAATCCAGACCGTCCGAAAGACAAGCTCTCAAGTGGGATTACGAGAACAGCGCCATCACCGCCCTCGTGGAGAAAAGCGAGGTTCCTGTGGAGATTTCCCAGGCCAATTCGACCGTCGCCCCTGCCGGAAGTTTGTTCGGATATTCGAGCCAAAGAGCTGACATCTACTTCCTTAAGGGCATAAAAGCCGTTCAGGAAAAGCAATACAATATAGCGCTTAATGAGTACAACCTCGCCATAGAGAAGGCGGACGACGCCGACAAGGCCCTCTATTTGATGAACAGAGCCGTTTTGAAAGCGGAGATGATAGATTTCATCGCTTCCATAGAGAATAGCGTGCAGACCCTGTCCATGGACGATCAGGGAGCTGCGAAGACTAGGGTCAGCGACAGAATAGACCGCCAGTACGACTACAGCGAAGCCATAGAGGACCTCCTTCAGGCAGATGGCATAAAGGGAGACATAGCGTATATCCACTTTAACTTAGGTAACCTCTACACGCTTAACTCACAGATGGTAAAGGCTCTGGAGTACTACGACAAGGCCATCTCGGAGTATCCTCAGATGGGTAACGCCTATTATAACAGGGCACTGGTCCTCATCTTCATAAAGGATAGGGAGAAGGGATGCATAGACCTTTCGAGAGCCGGAGAATTAGGAATCAAGGACGCGTATAGAGTTATAAATAAATATTGTAAGGAGAATGGAGAGTAAGGTTATTTTCAAAAGCTTTTCTTCCGGCAGCTGCGGAAACTGCTACTATCTCGGGCTCGAGGACGAGTCCGGAAGGCACGGCGTGCTCATAGACGCAGGAGTAAGTCCTAGGCGAGTAAAAAAGGAGCTGCTTGCTGACGGATTGAGTTTTGACGATGTCAACGCCATCCTCTTGACCCACGACCACTTGGACCATATTCGTTCATTGGGCTCCTTCTGCAAGCATCTCTGCAAGCCGGTTTGGGCTACTGAGCAGCTGCACAAGTCGCTCTCCAGGCACTTTATGACGCACGAATACATAAGCGGGTGCAGGAACGTATTGGCCGAAAACAAATGGAACGAGGTGGTAGAAGGGAAAATCAAGGTCAGGTACTTCGTGGTTCCTCACGATGCCACGCAGACCGTGGGATTCGCAATCTGCATAGGAGACACGCACTACGTCCACATTACCGATTGCGGCGGGATGACCCAAGAAGCAGTCCAATTCTGCTCGCAGGCCGATTCGGTGGTGCTGGAGTCGAATTACGACAGGCAGATGCTTCTGAACGGGCCCTACACGCAGGAGCTGAAGAGCCGCATCCTGAACGGGAACGGTCACCTAAGCAATGACGATTGTGCATCGGCCATCAAAAGTTTTATGCATCCTGGGCTTAAGAACCTGTTTCTGTGCCACTTGAGCGAGAATAACAACACACCGGAATTGGCATACGAATCGGCCAAGACCGCCATCAGCGACAATTCAAACATTAGGCTTCAGACGCTCCCGCGAAGAACGCCTTCATCATTAATCATATTATGAAAGAATTCTGGAAGATAATTAAAAGATACGTAAAACCTTACACCGGCTATTTGGGCGGTTCAGTACTTATGAACATCCTATCTGCCGTGTTCAATGTATTTTCCTTTTCCCTGCTTATACCTATTCTTAAGATACTATTCGACTCGTCCGGAGCCACTTACACTTTCATTCCGTGGAGTGAGATTTCAGATTTTTCGGGTGTTACGAATAACGTCTACTACTATGTGGGTAATCTAATCGAAGTTTACGGACAGAGTCGCGTGTTGTTGATGCTCTGCCTCTTTTTCTGCGTCATTACCCTCATCAAGACTTCCTGCTATTTCGGTGCTTCGGCCGTAATGGTACCGCTTAGAAACGGTATCGTGAAGGATATGAGAATGCAGATTTACAGGAAAATCATCTCGCTTCCCATAGGATTTTTCTCTCAGGAGAGAAAGGGGGACATATTGGCCCGAATGAGTGGTGACGTGCAGGAGGTGGAATATTCCATCACCAGCACTCTGGAAATGTTGATAAAGAATCCTATTCTCATCATAATCTATCTCACGGTGCTATTCGCGATGTCTTGGCAGTTGACACTCTTTACGCTGGTTTTCGCTCCGCTTATGATGCTTATAATGACCGCAATAGGTGGAAAGTTGAAAGCCCGTTCGCTTGAAGCTCAGCAGTACTGGAGCGACACTATGTCCCAGGTCGAGGAGACATTGGGAGGACTTCGCATCATAAAGGCCTTCTTGGCGGAGAAGAAGATGACCGGACGCTTCGAGAAAGTAACCGAGGGCATGCGTCAGAAGAATAACAGGGTGGGTATACGCCAAGCAAGTGCGCATCCAGTGAGCGAGCTTTTAGGTAGTATAATGATAGCCATAGTGTTATGGTTCGGAGGCACCCTTATCCTGGGTTCCGATGCGACTATCGATGCGCCTGCGTTTATGTCTTATATGACCATTCTCTATAGCATAATACAGCCATTCAAGGACCTTTCGAAGGCGGCATACTCGATTCCGAAAGGATTGGCATCGGCCGAGAGAATCGATAAGATTTTGGGGGCGGATAACCCACTTGTGGAAAGCGCGAACCCTATAGTCATCAAGGAGTTCGAAAAGAGCATCGATTTCGAGAACGTAACTTTCTCTTACGACGGAAGCCGCACGATTCTGAACGACGTAAGCTTGTCCATCCCTAAGGGCAAGACGGTGGCGATAGTGGGTGCGAGCGGCGCCGGAAAATCCACTATGGTGGACTTGATTCCGCGATTCTACGACGTGAATGAGGGTTGCATCCGCGTCGACGGTAACGATATCCGCAAGGTGTCTACGAAGAGTCTGCGCGCCCTAATAGGTAACGTAAACCAAGAGCCTATCCTCTTTAACGACACCATATTCAACAACATAGCTTTCGGTGTGGAGAATGCGACCCTCGATCAGGTCATCGCCGCAGCGAAAATCGCCAATGCTCACGAGTTCATTATGGAGAAGCCCGAAGGGTATAACGAAAACGTCGGTGACAGAGGTTCGAAACTTTCAGGAGGCCAGAGACAGAGAATTTCCATCGCTCGTGCCATCCTCAAGAACCCTCCTATCCTGATTCTCGACGAGGCTACCGCTTCGCTTGACACCGAATCGGAGAAACTCGTACAGGAGGCTCTCGACAGGCTTATGTCGAGTCGTACCACGATAGCCATAGCGCATAGGCTTTCTACCATCAAGAACGCGGATATGATAGTCGTGATGGACGACGGAAAGATAGTGGAATGCGGTACACACGAGCAACTTATCGAGAAGGACGGCTATTACAAGAAACTTTATAGTATGCAGGCATTATGACGAACAACAGCAAATGGACTTGGCGCACGCTAACGCTCCTATATCTGGGAGCGTTAGGTTATCTGTGCTTTGCTCCGCCGGGTGCATTTCCTACGGTTACGAATTGGAATTTCTTCATCCCGGCAGACAAATTGGTCCATTTCAGTATGTTCGCGCCACTGCCCGTTCTGCTGTTTATGTCCTTCAAAAGGGAATGGAATAGGGTCGGCCAATCCTACCTCGCGGTTCTAATCATATTCTTGTGTGGAGTACTGGTGGCAGGAAGTACCGAAATCGTACAGGGATTGAGCCCTTGCAGGAGTCAAGAACTGGGAGATTTAATAGCTGACAGCACGGGAATGGCCATCAGTTGTCTTCTTTTAATTCTTTACCAGAAGAAGACTTTCGAAAAATCACGAACTCGTTAAGCACGAAGTTAAGTAGTCCTGAGGCGCAGAGCGCAAGCAGGTTACAGATAACCGGGTCCCACTTGGTGGCTAATGCTATGGCATTAAGCAGCAGCATCTTCACGATAAAGGCCGAGATGCAGGACAGGTTATATTTCCAGAAATGACTTAGATAGGAACCTATGGAAAAGATGTTTATCCTGTCTCTCCATACGTAGAAAAAAGCTACGGAATAGTTCACTATCACTGCGCATTCGAATGAGATGAGTGGGGAAAGTACGTATTGTTCGAAGTGACTGGGCCCGAATGCGAACGTAGTCAAAAGCCACAAGACTAGTGTGTCCGTAGCCGTTCCGAATAAAGATGTCAAGGAGAATTTGACAGCCTGAGTTATTACTTTCTTTATATTCACCTATTTTCGTTTTTACGGGAGGGGGTTGCAAATATACGAATATTTTTCGCACGCAGCAAACTATAGGGGCTTAGTAATGCTCTTGTGTTCTGTTAATGGTAATGTGATACTCCCCCGCTTTTCGGAAGAGTTCCGCTATCATATCTTGATGGTGAATTTCTTAAGTTTCGAATCAATCATTCTTTCCGGCACAGCCTGCTTTACGGCATCGACGACCTCGTTCAGAATCTTTTCTCTTACATAATCCTTCCGTATGACCAGAGAAATTTCCCTTACCACATTAGGTTCTACTAGCGGACGGAGATTCACTTTCTGTAATCTATTTTGTAGATATAAAAAATCGTACTATTTTTACAAAAAATTGGTAATAATATCATCAATGACATTAATATGAAATACACATGTTCAATTTGCGGATATGTCTATGACGACGAGCAGCAAAAGGTGCCTTTTGCCGAGCTGCCTGAAGACTGGAAGTGTCCGCTCTGTGGCGCAGCCAAGTCTGACTTCGTCGCTCAGGTTCCAGTAACAGATGAGCCTGTCTCAAAAGCTGTGAAGGTCACCGAAACGGTCCCTCCGCAGGAAATCGAGGATGACATGCATAAACTGTCTGTAGGTCAGCTTGCTGCCCTGTGCTCCAACCTTGCAAGAGGCTGCGAGAAGCAGTACAAACAGGAGGAGTCAGATTTATTCAAGGAACTGGCCGCCTATTTCGAAGGCGTTACTCCTGCTGTAAACGATGCCACCGTTGAAATGGTGGAAGCCATGCTGAAGGATGAAATTGCCGGGTATCCGAACATGAACGCAGCCGCAAAGGGTGAAGGCGACCGTGGAGCTCAACGCGTATGCGTATGGGGCGAGAAAGTGACTAGGATGCTTTCTTCACTTATCGGAAGGTATCTTAAGGAAGGCGAGGCAATGCTCGCGGACAATGAGATCTGGCTCTGTACGGTATGCGGCTTTGTATATGTAGGTAAAGAGGCTCCGCAGATATGCCCTGTATGCAAGGTCCCTTCATGGAAATTTGAAAAAATGTAGGAGGATCAGGTTATGAAAAAGAAAGTAGCAGTTAGAAATTTGCGCCTTTGTACAAAGGATTGCCTGTGCCTGTATGTCTGTCCTGTCGGCGCTACAGATACCGAGAACAGCATCATCGATACCGAAAAATGCATTGGATGCGGAGTCTGCGCGGACAGCTGTCCTTCCGGGGCAATCAGCATGGTTCCTCTTGAATATCCTGCACAGCAGGCGAAGACATCTGTCGTAGTAGATGCTCTTAATGCTATGTCGAAGGCCAAGGCTATAACAGAAAAAGCCGCAAGGCAGATTTCATCATCCACTGACGCCAGTGGTCTGAAGCGCCTTATGAAGGCGGTTGCAAAGTCTGAGAGGCTCGTATCCGAGGATATCATACGCGAGTCCGGCTACATGCTCCCTCAGAGTGACAACGCTCACACGCTTCTTGAATACTTTGTCGCCAATCAGCCTTCGGAGGATTTCCCCGTCGACGCAGCAAAGAAATTATTATCATTGATTCCAAACAACGAAAAAACAAATAAGATTATGGCAAACAAATACGCAGGTACCCAGACCGAGAAAAATCTGGAAGCTGCATTCGCTGGTGAGTCACAGGCTCGCAACAAGTACACTTATTTCGCAAGCAAGGCAAAGAAGGAGGGATTCGAGCAGATAGCTGCCCTCTTCGAGGAGACCGCAAACAACGAGAAAGAACATGCAAAGCTTTGGTTCAAGGAGCTTAACGGCATAGGCAGCACCGCAGAGAACCTCGCAGCTGCCGCTGACGGCGAGAACTATGAGTGGACAGATATGTACGACGGTTTTGCAAAGACCGCCGAGGCTGAAGGATTCCCTGAGCTCGCAGCACGTTTCCGCGGAGTAGCTGCCATCGAAAAACGCCACGAAGAGCGTTACCGCGCACTCCTTAAGAATGTTGAGACTGCACAGGTATTCGAAAGATCAGAGGTCAAGGTATGGGAATGCCGCAACTGTGGTCATATTGTAGTAGGCACCAAGGCTCCGGAGATCTGCCCAGTATGCTCACACCCTAAGGCATACTTCGAGATTCACAAGGAAAACTTCTAATAAAAATCAAATATGTACGACGATTACGAGATGAGCAAGTACAAGTGCTCCGTATGTGGGTACGTGTATGACCCTGAGAAAGGAGATCCTAGTCAAGGTATCTATCCAGGCACACCGTTCGAAGAACTTCCTGCAAGCTGGAAGTGCCCAAAATGCAAGATGCCGAAAAGCAAATTTGAAGCTATGGATTAAATAAGAAGGATGGCCAATTTACCGACAACCGCTTTGTGGTGGAGGGAAACTATAAGTACACCTACAACAACGGGCATCTGGCGATGGCAGACCCGATAGCCGCCGCACGTAACTTCCTGAACGCATTGGAGAGGATTCCGTCCATCATCGACCAGTACAAGGCAAAGAACGAGGTGCTGGAAAAGGAGATTCCGCAGTTGCAGGAGATAGCGGGCAAGGTGTGGAAGAAGGAAGACGAACTGAAACAGTTGAAATCCGAACTTGCCGCGCTTGACCGTAAGATTCAGTTGGAGCTTGCACCGCCTACACCGGAAGTTGCCGAAAAGGAGAATGAAAGGCAGGAGGTCAAGCCGGATGCAAGTAGTGTACGGTACGAATCATCACAACATACTGAAAATGCTCCGCAGATACACAGCCCAGCGAATGATCGACCTTCGTCTGGCAACTCCATTGCCAACCATATCGTCATTGGACGTCAGGGATTATATACAAGAGAGGAAAACCGCTCGAAAGGAATAAAAATATAATCCAGATTAAAGAGGTTGTCTAACAAATCTGAATTTTACGATTTCACCCCGTCAGAATAAGCTCTGACAGGGGTGATTTTCATTTTCGGGGACTTATTAGACAGCCTCTTTTTGCATTGAGATACGAGACTTTAGATATTGTGATAGATTAAAAAAAAGAAAAATTCGATGAAAAAAACGCACGATTATTTGGTTGATTCAATCGTTTATCGTAATTTTGCGATGAATTAAAAATGAGAAGTGATTATGGCATATAGTAAAGCACAGCATTTTGAAGACCGGGACGTGATGGCAGCCCGTTTTGCAAAGGCTCTGAGCCACCCGGCACGAATAGCAATCGTAAGGTTGTTGGCTAACCATAATGCCTGTTGTTATTGTGGAGACTTGACAACGGAATTGCCAATCGCGCAGTCTACCATATCACAGCATTTGAAGGTACTGAAAGATGTAGGTCTGATAGACGGCGAGATAGCTCCACCAAAGGTTTGCTATCGTATTAACCGTGAAAGCCTGCTTTTGGCAAAGAAGTTGTTTTCAGAACTCTTATGATTTGAATAAGAGTTTTTTTATTGGTATATAACATCGTATTTTTACGATATAAAATAAACTATGGAACAGATAACGGCAAAAAGAGAAAAAAGAAAATCACTGCTGAGAATAGCAATCCCTATCATATTATCATCCTGTCTTCAGATCTCATACGATATTACGGATATGTTCTGGGTCGGGAAACTGGGAAGCGGAGAAGTGGCTGCTGTTGGAACAGCCGGATTTTATATCAAGTTGGGTTGGTCTTTGATAAGCGTGATAACCATTGGTACCATGGTATCGGTTTCACACAGTATAGGGGCTGAAAAGAAGGACAGAATACAACACTTCATATCATGCGGAATACGCAGTACATTCGTGTTGGGGATATTCTATGCCCTGTTCGTCTTTATGCTGGCAGAGCCTCTTATATCCCTTTTCAATATCGAAAGACCGGAAGTAAACACGATGGCTCAGAACTATCTGAGGATAAGCAGTATCACTGTTCTTATCATGTTTATGAACCTTTTGTTTACCGCCATTATAGACGCACACGGAAAGACACAGTTCTCGTTCAGGGCGGTACTTTATGGGAATATCGTCAATATCATTCTTGACCCTCTGTTTATATTTTATTTCGGACTGGGAGTGGAAGGTGCGGCATGGGCTACGGCATTTTCACAGTGGGGTGCCATGATGTATGCGATATATCTTCTCAGACATAGGCTTGAACTTACCTTGAGTATAAAAGCGGTACCCCGCAAGTTTCTCAGGAAAATACTTGGAATAGGCACAGCACCTGCCATGCAGCGTATTTTGTTCTCGCTTATCGGTATAGCCATCGGGCGTATAGTAAGTATATGGGGAACAGATGCAATAGCCGCACAGAAGCTGGGTCTTCAGATAGAGTCGCTTTCGTTTCTTCTTATGAACGGTCTTATGCAGGCAACCTCCATACTGATAGGGCAATATTACGGGGAAAGGAATACGGATATGATTAGGAAATGCTATCGTACAAGCATCAGGCTTGGATATTGTATTTCCATACCTGCCACATTCATATTTTTAGCTTTCCCGGAAACCATACTGTCATTTTTCGTGAAGGAGGCTGCCACCATAGAAATAGGCAGTGCCTATCTGCGTATAGTCGGCTTCTCACAGCTGTTTGTCACACTTGAAATACTCACTTCGGGAGCTTATACCGGACAGGGGCTTACCAAATATCCTGCAACCGTGAGCATCGTGTTCACCACAATGAGGATACCTCTTGCCCTTCTGCTTGGCAAAAGTATGGGAATGGGAATAGATGGTGTCTGGTGGAGCATATCGCTTACTAGCGTGATAAAGGGCATTGTACTTTATCTATTATATAGAAAAAGGGAAAAGGAACTTGAAGAATCAAACATACAATATAGCAGTATATGAATACACAGGATTTTTGCTTTATACTTAAACAGAACAGCCATCTGCTTA
>ENA-UEQL01000857-UEQL01000857.1-human-gut-metagenome-genome-assembly--contig:-NODE-857-length-21843-cov-15.513002_pt1 | contig 21843 bp, 20 predicted proteins | sample MGYA00242905_ERZ507926 | MGnify/ENA primary metagenome ERZ507926 (study PRJEB26167, sample SAMN06115531) | human gut metagenome | host: Homo sapiens | place: China:Henan | collected 2015-09-09...
AGCGGAAAACGAGACTCGAACTCGCGACCCCAACCTTGGCAAGGTTGTGCTCTACCAACTGAGCTATTTCCGCATTGCACTGCTTAAACTGAAACGTTTGTTTCGTTTTTGCGAGTGCAAAGGTATGAAGTTTTTATTTAACCTCCAAATCTTTTTCAAACTTTTTTATCAGAAAAAGCATAAGCGGCTACATTAGCGAAGCCTATAAGGGGTACGATGAAGGCTACAGACATCGTGCTAGCATCGGCTACAAGTCCCATCATCAAAGGGCCTACGGCACCTCCTATGGGGGTCATCATCAGCAGTGATGAAGCACGTTTGGTTAGTGGACCTAAGTCCTTGAGTGAAAGTGCGAAGATAGTGGGGAACATGATGCTTTCGAACACGTATATCAACACTAAGGCCCCTAATGAGAGCACTCCCATATTGAGTACGACGGCCAATGTGGTGATAAACGTCCCTATGGCGCAAACGCGTAAGACTCGTTCGCTGGCAACGTGTTGCATTATAAAACTTCCCAATACGCGGCCTAACATAAAGAGTGATAAGCCTCCGAATGATAATGCAATGCTTGCATCGCGGGCATTCATCCATCCACCATCGGCTACGTAGTTAATAAAGAAGCTGTTGATGGATATTTCAGATACTTCATAGCTAAACAAGGCAAAGAGGCCAAATAGGAATCCTTTATTCCGAAATAGACTGCTGATGCGATGTTTTTCTGCCGTGGCTTTTGTTTCGGGCTCGTCTTGATGTGCAATCTCGGGCAGTTTCACTCGTGTAAATAGCAATGCTACAGCTAACACGACAATGCCCATAACGACGTAGGGTAGGGCAATGCGTTCGTTCCCACCATCGGAGAAGAGCAAGAGTCCACCAAATAATGGACCGCAGATACAGCCTAATCCGTTCAATGACTGTGCTAAATTCAAACGTGATGCTGCTGTTTCCACATCGCCCAATTCTGTCACGTAAGGATTGGCCGCCGTTTCAAGAAATACCAATCCACAGGCTATGATGAAGAGTGACATTAGGAAGAACTCAAATGACATGATTTGTGCTCCAGGCCAAAACAATAATGCGCCAAATCCATAAAGCAGTAGTCCTACGATGACCCCTGTTCGGTAGCCGCGACGGTCGATAATAATTCCTGCAGGAATGGCCATTACAAAATACCCCAAGTAGAACATTACTTGCACCATTGAGGAATGGGCATGGTTCATACCAGGAATGACTAATTGAAAGTGCTTATTGAGTACGTCGAGTATGGAATGTGCTGCTCCCCAAAGGAAGAACAGGGACGTAATCAGTACAAAAGGTAGTATGTACTGTTTTTTTACTAATGGTCTCAAAATGATAGGTTGTTAGTTTTTTTAGTTAACGAGTTAACAAGTTGACGAGTTAACGGGTTAACAGGTAGGTTCGTTTTTAGTTGACAAGTTGACGGGGAAGTTTGTTTTTATTGACGAGTTGACAAATAAGTTTGTGTTATCTGTTAGGGTGTACAGTTTAATGTCAACCCTTTCATTCGTCAATTATAATACAAACTTACTTGTCAACCTGTTTATTTGTTAACTTGTCAACAAATAAACAGGTCAACTATAGTAGGATTACGCTTCGTAATGTTCGAATAAGAAGTCGTTGTAGGGATACTTCTGTACGTGTAATTGTTTGATGCGTGTATAGAGCAATTGTTTGAGTTCATCAATATTCTGACGTTCGCGCGCAGAAATAAAGATGCAGTCATCGCCCATTTTTGCCATCCATGTATTTTTCAATTCATCGAGCGATACATTCTCTTTCGTTGCCGGTGTGAGATCGTCAGGGTCCTTCTCTGTCCAAGTATATGCGTCCATCTTGTTAAAGATCAAGATTTGTGGCTTCTCAGCGCAACCTAAGTCTTGCAGCGTTTTATTTACCACCTCAATCTGTTCTATAAAGTCGGGGTGAGATACGTCAACCACGTGTACCAAAAGGTCTGCCTCACGCACTTCGTCCAAGGTGCTTTTAAACGACTCTACTAAGTCGGTAGGTAACTTACGGATAAACCCAACCGTGTCGGCTAAGAGGAAAGGTAAGTTGTCAATGATTACCTTACGAACGGTCGTATCAAGCGTAGCAAAGAGTTTGTTCTCAGCGAATACCTCTGTTTTGGCCAATAAGTTTATCAATGTTGATTTACCTACGTTGGTATATCCCACCAAGGCCACGCGAATGAGGCGACCACGGTTTTTGCGTTGTGTCGTTTTTTGTCGGTCAATGTCGGCCAAGCGCTGCTTAAGCAACGACATACGGTTTAGAATGATACGGCGGTCCATTTCAAGCTGCGTTTCACCAGGGCCACGCAAACCTACTGAGCCACCTTTGCCGCTACCCGAGCCAGAGCCACCTCCTTGGCGTTCCAGGTGAGTCCACAGACGCTGCAAGCGAGGCAACATATAACGATATTGTGCCAATTCTACTTGCGTTTTTGCATTCGCTGTCTGTGCACGCATGGCAAATATGTCAAGAATAAGGTTGGTGCGGTCGAGTATCTTTACGCCTAGTGCTTGACCGATATTACGCAACTGCTTTGCAGAGAGTTCGTCGTCAAATATCACCATACCAATTTCGCGCTCATTCTCTTCTTCGCTTTCGATATAAGCTCTAATCTCCTCCAATTTACCTTTTCCGACATAGGTGACAGAGGAAGGTCCGTCCATTTTCTGCGTAAAACGCTTTACGGTAACAGCACCTGCTGTCTCGGCCAAAAATTCAAGCTCATCTAAGTATTCTTGTGTTTTGCGTTCATTTTGGTTCTTTGTTACCAAGCCCACAAGAATAGCTGTTTCGGCCTTTATTTCTTCTGTTTGTATAAATCCTTGCATACTTATATATAATGTATATTGTCTAAAAGCATGGTGCGTGTTTTTATACGCTTTTGCGCACCTTTCCTCGCCACGGCAAAGTTGAAACGCGTTTTTCTTTTGCTCATTTAGCTTCGCGAAAAGGTTTATTTGGGTGGAGAAGAAAACCAAATAACATCGCATTCACGCTTTTATGCTGCAAATTTAGTGACTTTAATGCATTTATCTCAGTCTCTAACGACTTTTTCAATAATTGGGGGTCTTTGGACTGTTATTTGTGGCTCTGTAGCGAATTGCAGTTTTATCAAGCACTGCAAAGGTTATATTCTGCTGAAGTCGCCCTTGCTAATATTTGATGCGGATTTGAGGTAGTATTAGGATGGTGCGTCCTAAAACTTCTTCCTTTTTACGTTTGCATTAACTACGAAGCGATATGCCGCCTATGTAGATTAAGGTTGGACTCTCCAAGCGCTTTATCGAAATGCTTGAGGCGCTCGCATAGAGTGATTGATGCATACCTAATATATTTAGGGACGACGTCCCCCGACATTGTACGGACAATTATACATAAAAATCTTTCCTTAACTCCTTTAACTTCCTGATATGCGAAAGTTCAGTAAAATGAAAGTTTTTATCAAAAAATATCCATAAAAGTTTGGTGGTTTCAGAAAAATGTATTACCTTTGCACTCGCTTTTGAAAACAAAGCTTTTAGCAGAGGCACCCTTAGCTCAGTTGGTAGAGCAACTGACTCTTAATCAGTGGGTCTAGGGTTCGAATCCCTAAGGGTGTACAAAAACTCCGAAGAATCAATCTTGGTTCTCCGGAGTTTTTTTTATGTATGTCCGGTATGAGGTAACCACGGCTCCGTGAATGTTGGTGATATATCACAAATTTGCAGAATTTGAGAAAAAATAAGTAAGATAGTCTTGCTTTTTCTGTTTTTTATCGTATCTTTGCAACCGATGAATAGAACAGACTTGACACAAGGTAACATTTGGGGGAATATCACGACTTTTCTGTTACCTTATATTCTGGCTTATTTCCTACAGATTCTCTATGGTTTGGCCGATCTTTTCGTGATAGGTAGATATTGTAATGTAGATAGTACTACGGCTGTATCTAATGGTGCGCAGGTAATGTATTTTGTTACTTGCGTAGTCATTGGGCTGGCTATGGGTACCACGGTTAATACGGCTCATGCTATCGGTGCAAAGGATCAGCATAGGGCTTCCCGGGTTATTGGTAATACTGCTACCATGTTCTTTACCTTGAGTATTTTGCTGGCGCTGGTGTTGCTTTGTTGCCGTGATGGTATTGTCAGGCTGATGGATACGCCACCCGAGGCTGTGGAAGGTACCCGTGATTATCTCATGGTATGCTTTATCGGCATTCCGTTCATCATGGCATATAATGTGATAGCCTCAATCTTTCGTGGGTTGGGCGATTCGAAGAGTCCGATGTATTTCATAGCTGTGGCATGTGTGGTGAACATCCTTCTCGACTTTTTCTTTATCGGATATCTGGGGTGGGGAGCCCGAGGAGCGGCATTGGGTACTACCTTGTCGCAAATGTTCAGTGTGATGGTAGCCCTCCTTGCTATCAGGCGTCATCGTGAGGTATTTGATGTTCACAGACATGATTTCCGTCCGAACCGTCAGACGGTAAAAAGTATTCTGAAGATAGGCTTCCCGATAGCTATGCAGGATGGTTTCATCCAGTTGGGCTTTCTTGCCATTGCCGTAATTGCCAATGGACGAGGCGTGTATGATGCCGGTGCTGTGGGCATCGTAGAGAAGTTTATCGGTCTGGTTTTTATTCTTCCTTCTGCCATGCTGTCTACCGTTTCAGCCATCTGTTCCCAAAACTATGGTGCAGGCAATGTAGACCGTGTGCTTAAAACTTTGCGCTGTTCGCTTGTCATCATCTTTGGTTATGGCATTCTGATGATTGCCGTTTGGGAGATTTTCCCGGAGGTGGCAGTGGGTATCTTTACCGATGATCCTGTTGTAGTAGAAAAAGGAGCCGTTTATCTGCAGGGATATATTTATGATTGTCTTTTTGCCGGCATTCACTTCTGCTTCTCAGGCTTGTTTACAGCCTGCGGCTATTCCATCATCTCTTTTGTTTATAATTTCCTGTCGGTCATCCTGGTAAGAATTCCGTTGGCTTATCTTGCCTCAGAGATGTATCCGGATACGCTCTATCCTATGGGTATCACGACGTGGTTCGGTTCGCTGTTCTCTGTTATCATCTGTGTGGTTGTATACCGCTGGATGGTCAAGCATCATAAGTTCAGTCATTCCATCGTTGCTTCCTGATACAGGCAGGATTATTCTTTTAACAGCTGTTTTCTGAAAGCACTAGGAGACATTCCCGTCTTTTGTCTGAAGAGGCGGGCGAAATGGTTGGGATAGCTGAAGCCCAGTTCTCTGCAGGTGCCGTAGCTGCGGCTCTTTATGTTGCCGGTGATGGCCCATGAAACAGGATAAAACATGTATCAGAAGCAATAATTTCGCCAACTGCCACAATGAATTTGGGTCAACTGTCACAACGAAAATGCGTCAACTGCCACAATGAATTTGGGTCAACTGCCACAATGAATTTGGGTCAACTGCCACAACGAAATTGGGTCAACTGCCACAATAGAATGGGAAAGAAACAAAGTTTAACTGTTTTATTTGCTTGATTTTCAATAAAATATATTATTTTTGCATCAGAAATTAAAAATGAGATTTTATGAAAGAATATAAAGCAAGAATTGCAGATAAAATATTGGCAGAAAAACTGGATGCGATGGGAGCTGTTTTGATAGAAGGTCCTAAGTATTGCGGTAAAACTACTCTAGCCAGCCAACAGGCTAAAAGTATCCTGTCTATGTCTGATCCAGATACTATGGAGCAGAACATTGCTATGGCCAATACCAATATCAAACTATTGCTTCGAGGTGAAACGCCACGTTTGATAGATGAATGGCAAATAGCACCTAAGTTCTGGGATGCCGTCAGAAATGAAGTGGATAAGCGTGATGATGATGGGCAGTTCATACTGACCGGGTCTGCTGTACCACCTAGTTATGACGAAATCTTTCATACGGGTACGGGGCGTTTTGCCTGGCTCAAACTCCGAACAATGAGTTTGTGGGAATCAGAAGATTCTACAGGAGAGGTGAGCCTTGCCAAATTGTTCGCAACCGACAGGACGGATTACTTCGTAGAAGGAATCAACCCCATTGACTTGGAGCATCTGGCATATTTGACTTGTCGGGGTGGCTGGCCGAAAGCCTTGGATAAGAAAAGCAAACAGGCAGCTTTACAGCAGGCCATTGAGTATTTTGAAGCAGTAACCAGATTCGATGTATCCCGTGTAGATGGAGTCAACCGTGATAGTGAATTGGCAAGGAGGATTATGCGTTCGTATGCGAGAAATCAGGGAAGTCAGGCTACTGCAGGTACCATTTTGGCAGATATTGCCAACAATGAGAGTACTGAGGTTAGTGAGAATACCATCTATTCCTATATCAAGGCTTTGAAGAAGATATTTGTGATAGAGGATTCTACTGCCTGGAACCCGAATATGAGAAGCAAGTCGGCGATACGTACTTCTGATACCAGATATTTTACCGACCCTTCGATAGCAACGGCTGCATTGGGAATGGGACCGGATGATTTGATCAATGATTTGAGTACATTTGGCTTATTCTTTGAAACCTTGTGTGTACGTGATTTGAGAGTTTATGCCGATGCATTAGGTGGTTCTGTTTATCATTTTCGTGATAGAAAAGGTCTGGAGTGTGATGCTGTGGTTCATCTTCGTAATGGCAAGTATGGATTGATTGAGGTGAAGCTGGGTGGCGACAAGCTCATAGAGGAGGGTGCAATAAACCTGGTGACCTTGGAAAGTAAAATCGATACCGATAAGATGAAGTCTCCGTCTTTCAAAATGGTGCTGACCGGTGTCGGTAAATATGCCTACCAGCGTCCGCAGGACGGCGTATATGTTGTGCCGGTAGGGTGCTTGAGAGATTAGGAATCTATTTCTTGTTTCTTTTCTCTATTAATGGTACGTTATGATATTGACTATAGATAATAGTTATTAGATATGGATAAAAGTAACCATTCTGTCATATTGATAAATCGTCAGATAATCAGATAAAAAGATGGCAGAGTGGTTACGTTTGTTTTTATTTGCTTCCCTTACTACGATTGCACTGTCGGCAAAGCATTTGGCAATTTTTGATGTCGGTTCTTCCACCTTCTCGCCAAGGCTTGATGTGGTCGCCCTCCATTAATTCAAAGTCAAACTCTTTGCCACAGATGGCACATTTATGGTTCTGTTTTTCCCATATTGCCTTCTTAACCTTATCCTTGAAAGTCCGAAGATCTAGATAACGTTCATCGCCAGTTAACACGTAAGGAATAATACCATTCGGTTTCTGAATCTCATCATCACCGATAAGATCTGAGATCCTTGCCTCCAACGCCTTGATATCCAATGGCTGTTCATGATACTTATCATAAAACAAAGCCCAATCCACTCCCTTCATGATGATTTTGAATTTCTTTATATTGAAAGTAGATATAGCCCAATTCAGTACGTTTTGAAAATAAGTCCAAAGAGGAATGGCATTCTTGTCATGTTGATGAACAGCCATATAACCAACGGCACTTTGTGGCTTTCCATTGCGGGTTTCATGATCAGCCATCCACTCTAAAGCCTTTTTGAGAAAGTCTTGGCGGATAGGTGAACCATTTACCAAATCCTTACCTAGCTTATAAGCTCCGCATTTGCTTTTGGAGAAATGATGTTTTGCATCACTAACAAAAGGACCTGCATATACTGCATTGCGGATTTCCTGCTCATTCAAAGGCTTACCAGCTATATTGATGGTCTTGAACCATTCCAGCTTTTCTGACTCCTTGCCTTCGCAAACATATACAGTCAGCTTATAGTCGAGAATCTTCTTCTGAATATCAGCTGTTTGATTAAAGAAATTCTTAAAATCTAAAGCAAACAATCCTGCTACGTACTCACAAAGCGAAAGTGTGCGTTGCTGTCCGTCCATCACTTCATACGGGCATTCTGCATCATCACTTCTCTTCACCCAGTACATTACATTGAGCGGATATTCATTAAGCACGGTGTTGATGACGGCACGTTGTTCAGCTTCGTTGTAGATGAACTCTCGCTGATAAGGTGGACGGATATCCAGAAGACCATTATAGCCACGTACTCCTTGTTCTTCATTGTTGATGTAACCTTTGGTTATCTCGCCAACGGTTACTTCCAGTTGTTTAATTGTCATCATAATGTTTGTGGATGTTTGTTACGGATAATGATTCTAGCATATGGTAATATGATTTTACCATTTTTCTCAATATAAAGCGAATTCATATTTGCAGTAACATGCGCTTTATTTCCTTGTGCTCTTAGTTTGTCTATTGTTTCCTGTCCCATAGTTTTTATACCTGCTTCTCGACACCAATCCGTATCACAAGCATTACCTATGATTTCGAATTGCTCAGGATTATACTTGTCCATAAATGTAACAGGAACTCCCATTAAGCCATCATAATCTCTAGGAATGTCTCCTGTCTTGTTTATATCAATTGCATCATAATTACTATATGATGGATATTCTTCTGACGAGTAAGAACAGACTAAATCCATAGTTTCATGACGTTTGGCAATTTCCATGTTTGTAAACCAATTGACGCCAGATACACGGATCATTTTTTCTTTATGGTTGCCCGATTTAGCAACATCGTCATATGGGGAATAAAAATGAGCAGCTGCCCCCTTAAATCCATAGCCTAACCAAACTTTATTTTCTTTAATTAGCGGAAACACCTCTTTATATTTTATAGCATTTTGATGTCCTACTATCAAGAACTTCTTGTCATATTCCATTAACTGCCCAATATACTCTCGGAACAAAGAGAATGGAGGATTTGTAACTACGATATCTGCTTCTTTCAGGAGTTCAATGCATTCGTTTGAACGGAAGTCGCCAGTTTTCAATATAGACATCACGTTCTTGTCGTTCTCCAAAAGATAACGGACATCCGACAGGTCAACAGCCCCATCTCCGTTTTCATCTTTTACTTCCGTAATCTCCACCTTGTAGGCAATTTTCTTTGGCTCTTCATCACCAAATCCTTCAAAATGAAGCATGAGTTCATTACCCGTTACAGGAGAACCATTATAACAGGTACAGATAAGCTTCTTCAAACCCAACTGGTTGAAGCGAAGAGCAAAATACTTAAAGAAATTGCTTTCGTAGGGATCATCACAATTACAGAGTACCACTTTCCCACGGAAGTGCTGCCAATAATGTTGCAATTCTCGCTCAATATCAGAAAGTTGAGTATAGAACTCATCCTTCTTCGCCACCTTAGCGGCATTCAGATTTTTGTTTGCCATATACTTTTGATTGATAGTTATAAGACAAGACATCTGCAAACAACTATCAATCCGCTAAGACGCAAAAAGGGCGTGATGCCTCTTATCGCGTTTAGCACGGGGCGGCGTCGGATGGAGCCCCAGATCTACCATAAGAATGCATCACGCCTATAGCGTGCTTGCATTGCTTTACCTGGTAGATAAGGGGCTTCATGCGAAACGTATATATACGAGCCACCTATCACATATTATTTCCGTGCTTGTTATTCCAAATGAGTTTCCGACGCTCTTGGCTAAACGCGAAATAATAGCGAATGCTTTTTTACCAACGATGTCTTGGAAAAGGCTTCCGCCAAATCCATCGGCAAAGGTACAAAGAATAATTGAGATTATTGTAAGTTTCTCTGAAAAAGTTTTCGAGAAAAGCGATTTTCTATCTCTTCCGCACTTTATTATTTTCTCCTGAATTCATAAATAGTCCAATAAAGCTTTAAAAGTGTAGACTTTTGCTCTTCTCTGTGGCTTAAAAAATGTTATTTTATTTTTTGCTATCAATAAAAAGTAGTAACTTTGAAAAAAATTTTTAAAGATAACAATTATGTATATAAGCTTTAATGAATTTCGCGTTTTGCGAACATTGTCAGATGGTGAGCAACATGATAAAGCTCCAAAAGGATTAACTGATGCTCAGTTCTGTATTGCAGTACAACTGCTCAAACAGAAAAAATTGATATATGCTGCTTTTGAAGAAGGAGGAAAAGTCGTTTCTTCTCAGATTAAGATGGCCGGACGTGCTGTATTGGATAATTTAAAAGAACTAGAAAAGAAAATCCTTAATCATGCTCTTTATGCAAGAAACATAAGAGAATGTGACTACAAAATTCTTCTCGATTTAAAAAATAATGGTTCTAATGCTTTTTCCAAAGAAATTAAGGATGATTCCACTTTTTTTGAAAGATTATCCTGTTTGAGGCGAAATAAATGGATTGCAGTAAAATTCAATTATTACAGTTTGTCAGATAAAGGTTTCGAACTTCTTGCGGCAATAGAATATGAGGTTAATGAGGCTTTATCGAAGAAAAATATTCAAGTGCCTGGTTTTATAGAGCCAGATGCAGATATACAGGATAGTTTTGCGGATTCAGCAAATCAAGTAGAGCAGAAAAGCAAAACACAATCAGATAAAACTTCTGATATATGTATTAAGGGAGGACGTTTGTCTGGTTTCATGAAAGTTATAAAAGCAATGTGTGATGCTAATTATTTTGAGAAAAAAGATGGTGGCAAAGTTAATCAGGGTGATGTAATGGATCTGATGAGTGAAGCTTTTCACTCCGACCAATTGAACGGCAAAAATTATTCTTCTCTTTTAAATAAATGCGTTAAAGCTACAGAAAATACCTATTTTAATACTTTCGTGGAGTTGGAAGATAAAGCAGAAACCTTTTATAAGGCTTGTCATGATAGAGCAAAAAATAAAGACTGAGTTTTTTAACTCTTTAAAGTAGTTGAAGAGCAGGCTGAAAGCTAAAAAAGCTGAGCCTATATACAATTAGTAATGCGTCCTATAATTATAGGGCGCATTATTATTATGTTGAAAAGATCTAGAACGCTGCCCAGGACTAGAAGTTGCTGCCAGTTCTGGGCGTATGGAAGTTATAGGAAATCTACTATTAAAGTTTAATTTATTTTAAATTTTTGGTAAGGTTTTGGTAAGGTGCTTGCAACCTTACCAAGGCCTGTTGTAATTTTGCCGGCGAGATTTAGTTCTCATCGGCTTTTTTTGTATTCAATAAACTGAAGACAGATGGAGTTGATAAAATGAAAATCTCGAGGGCTTATTGGATATCGTTCGTTGTATTCACTTAAGTCCAGCAGGCAGACAAGCATCCTGACCCTGAAGCTTGAGGACTTGACTATCTGAATGCAAATTGCTTCATAGACGGAAGGATTAATACCAAAATAAAATATGAAAAAGGTATTATCAATCGGAGAAATCCTCAATGAGTATTTACTCCACAGCAACGCCCCTCTGGCTGCGGCTTATCGTAAGCACGTGCAGGAGATGATGGCAAGTAATGAATCTGTTGATTATATCAAGAAAGGAGAACGGTATGATTAACATTGATTCTAAACAGAAATTGGATGAATTCATGGCTCAGGAAGCTCAGCAGCAGACTGAATCCCAGAAACAGGCTCAGGCTCTTGCTCCAGGGGCTGCTCAGCAGCAGGACAGGGATAGCTTTTTCAATGTGTTCCATTTCAATGAGTACTTGAAGGATGGTCGGAAAATGAAACCTCCGAAGGAGTTTATCCCCCATATTCTGGTAGAACAAGAGACTACGATTCTCTTTAGCGGTCCAGGTGTGGGTAAAACAGTCCTCGCCATTCAGATAGCTATTGAGTTGGCTGAACAGGGAAAGCGGGTACTTTATGTCAACTTTGAGCTTTCGCAGCAGCAATTGGCTTTGAGATATCCCAACAAGGAGTTTCCTAATACGCTCTACCACGCTAGCATCGATTATACCAAGATGCACGATGTTACCGACCAGAACCTGATTCTTCCTGAGATTGAGCGACTGGCCGTGGAACGGAATATAGAGTTGATAATCATTGATAACTTTACCAATCTCTGTATCAATTCTAAGGAGGCAGCTGAAGCAGGAAACATCATGGTGAAACTGTTAGCTATGCGTATGACTCACAACTGGACCATGCTCATACTTGCCCATGTGCCTAAGCGCAAGCAGGGCGATCCGCTTACAATCGACGACCTGGCTGGTAGTAAGCTTCTCAGTAACCTTGCCGATAACGTAATTGGTTTCAACAAATCGAAGAAGGACAAGAACATGCGCTACCTCATTCAGATGAAGTATCGTTCTCTCCCAATCGAACTTGATTTCAAGAACGTGCAGGAACTTACGTTGACCAGTTCTGACGGATGGCTTCATTTCGAATATGGAGGCTATGATGAGGAACGGGCACATTTGCCAAGATCAAGAGATGAGAAGGCTGAACTGGAGCGTGACATCGTGAAGGAACTCAAGCAGCCTAATGGCTCTTCTTATCGGGAAATTGCTGACAAACTGGGTACCAGTTTGAGTATGGTTCAGCGTGTTGCCAAGAGCAATAACTTGAACAGAAAAGGCAAGTAAGCCTTACAAGAAGTAAGTATTTGTATCAGGGATGTATCATTCCGATTTTTGATACAAAATGATACTTAATTAATTGATATAGATATAGTTAGACTGTATCATGAGTGATACAGCTGCTGTATCTGATACAAAGGGAATGTATCAACTTTGATACATAATAACCTTCCGAATATCAATAGATTAATGGTTGTTTTGTATCAATGCGGAAATGATACACTCTGATACATTTTTTTTATCATTAAATTTCAGAAAAAATGAAAAATGATATAAGATTTGTTTTGGAGCGCTATCATGCTGGTGGAGCCAACCGCTATGTCTGTCCTCAATGCGGACGCAAGAAGTGCTTTACCCGATATGTAGACCTGGAAACGGGCGAGTATGTGGCTGAGGACTGTGGTAAATGCGACCATACGGCATCGTGTGGCTATCATTATCCACCACGCCAATACTTCCATGATCATCCGGAACTTAGCTGCAGGGAAGATTACCAGGCGGAATATGTAAATGGTAAACCCTTGCTGGGATTGGGAAAAAGGAGACAGGGCTCAGATAACGACCTGAATGTTCGTAAGAACAGACTGCTGGTGCAACCTCAGGATAGGCGACAGACCGAATTCTTCAGCCCCGAATGGGTACAGAAGGCGATGCTGAGACCGAGTGCTTTCAGCATGTGGTTTGAAGGCCTGAACATCGGTGGTGATGCCCGGCAAGTGCTAGCCGATTATTGTGTGGGAGGTACTGCCCGAGACGTCGTTGTGCAGGGAGTGAATTATGGCAGGGCAGTGGTGTTCTGGCTGATAGACGAACAGCAGCGGGTGCATGATGCCAAGCTGATGGCTTATCGCAATGACGGTCATCGGGTACAGGGATGGGCCAACACCATGCGTTCTATCTGCGAACGTTCTCATGTCGGACCGCAGCTTCAGAATACCGAAAAGGTGCTCTTTGGACAGCATCTGCTTCCCCGCTATCCCGATAAGACGGTATGTATCGTGGAGAGTGAGAAGACATCGCTTATCTGTGCCTGCCGCTATCCACAGTTCCTGTGGCTGGCAACGGGCGGATGTGGCAATCTGCAGACCGATAAACTGATTCCCTTGCAGCATCGCCGACTCGTGGTTTATCCCGATAGCGGAGAGTATGACAAGTGGAAGGAGCAGATGGCAAGGAGCGGATGCTGGGATTATCGGGTAGTGGACTTCATGGAGCAGTTTGAGGCGAACACCGATATTGCCGATATTCTGTTGGGTGAGGCTCAGCAGAAACCCGAATTTCTGCTGCCACCTCCTCCAGATGTCTGCCCCTTCTAAACATAAGGTTTACGCTCCGTAAGTATCATCTTTAGAGGGCGTAAGTATAAGGGTTAGAAAAATAATTAAAATGCAAATTTAAAATGTAAATATGATGACAAATTTTAAAGTAAGAGCCTATGGAAAATCAGAGCTTGCCTGGCTCTATTTTCCAACAGCCAATTCGGCTCATACGGCAGTAAACCATCTGATGGCTTGGGTGTATCGCATTCCGCAACTTGTTGACGGACTTCAGAAACTCGGTTATCGTAAGACGGCAAAGTTTTTTACACCCCGAGAGGTAGCTCTCATCATCGATTATCTAGGTGAACCATAAGAAAATCCTGATAAAGTATGCTATCTCACGCAACGTATGGTATCGTATGAATGACTTGACGGAATTTTGTATCTTTGCTGTGTAAACCAAAGGGGTTTACTCGATGAAACTCTCTACCCGATGGGGTGATGGATCCTATACCTTCTGAAGGAATATGGAGATGCGGAATCGGCAGTAATTAACTCAAAATTTTGAAAGGTATGATTAAGTACGTTTTGAAGCAGAACAAGAACAAGAAGAGTCTTGCTTTTGGTAAGTGGTATGCTTTTCCAGTGGTAGAAGAGACGATGGATTTGGCTGAACTTGCCAAGCACATGGAGGAGCACAATACCGGATTCACCGAGGCGATGTGCCTGGGCATGATGACTGCCATGGTGAAGTGTATCAAGGAGCAGCTCCTGGCTGGTAAAAATGTGAAGATAGACAACCTTGCCATCTTCAGCGTGGGTATCCGTAACAAGGAGGGAGCCAAGACCGAGGCTGAGTTTACTGCGGTAAACAATATTGCCGGAGTGAAACTCAGAGCCCGTGCTACTGGTACATTGAGCAATGCCAATCTTAACACTTCGGCTAGTGTGAGAAGAGCAAGCAATGTTTTTGTTGCAAGTTCAGGCAGTGGTTCAGATAGTAACATCGCTGGTGGCAATACAACTACCGGAGACAACAGTCAGACTGGTGGAAGTTCTTCATCTGAAGGTAATACCGACAGCGGTGACGGCTTAGAATAAAGCCTTCTGAGACAAAAGGCAGCCTTAAAATTAAAAATCCTCGTCCGATATTTGAAACCGGACGAGGATTTTTTTATCCAACTTTCTCTTCTTTCAGTTTTCCGAAGAAATCGAATGAGGCATCCCAATCCTTCCAGACTGGCTCTCTGCCCAATTCCTTCAATCTCGCATTGATATCCTTGGCGGTACGCTCATCGCTCACGGTGAACTGCTCCAATGCCTGAGGATAGGTATGATAACCACCAGGATTTACCTTTGATTCTGCCGACATGGTGGTGACACCCAGTGTTGCCATGTTGTCACGGATGTAGGCTGGCTCACGGGTAGAGTAGGAGATATCTACATCGTGGTCGAAGATACGCATGGCGAAAGTTGCCTGGGCCAACTGCTTATCGGTCATAAAGCAGTTTGGCTGGAAACCTTCGTTCTGTGCAGGGCGCATACGAGGGAAGTTCACGCTGTACTTGGTCTTCCAGTAATGCTTCTGCAGGTAGCGCAGGTGATGAGCCATCATCACTACATCCGTGCGCCATTCCTTCTCCAAGCCGATGAGCACACCCATACCGATGGAGTGTACGCCTGCCATACCCATGCGGTCGAAACCATCGCAGCGCCACTCAAACTTGCTCTTCATGCCACGTGGGTGGTAGAGCTTGTAGTGCTCGTGGTTGTAGGTCTCCTGGAAACAGATGACACCGTTCATACCATGGTCGGCGAGGGTCTTGTAATCCTCTGTAGAGAGCGGCATCACCTCTATCTTCACGTTAGAGAAATACTTCTTGGCGATGTCGATTGCCTTGGCAAGATAAGGGGTGCCAGCCTTGGCTGGGTTCTCGCCCGTAACGAGAAGGATGTTCTCGAATGGAGCCAGCTGCTTGATAGCCTTGTACTCGTTCTCAATCTGCTCTGGGGTGAGGATGGTACGAGCCATCGGATTCTCACGATGGAAACCGCAATACACGCAGGAGTTAGAGCATGAATTGGTGATGTAGAGAGGAATGAACATCGACATGGTCTTGCCGAAGCGCTCCTCGGTATATTTGCGGGAAAGACGCGCCATTACCTCCAAGTATGGCTCGGCTGCCGGTGAAATCAGCGCCATGAAGTCGTTCACATCGCAATGGTCCTTGGCAAGGGCACGGCGCACATCATTATCGGTCATTCGAGCTATGCGCTCCGTGGTCTCCTCCCAACTGATATTCTTTAATTCGTCTGAAAACATTTTCTTACTTTTTAAACTTTCTCAAATCGTGTGTCAACTTGGCTGCACAGAAGTTTGGACCACACATGGTGCAGTATTCACCGTCTGTATGACCTGCCTCCTCGAAATACTTCAAGGCGAGCTCTGGGTCGAGAGAGAGGTGGAACTGGTCTCTCCAGCGGAACTCGAAACGTGCCTTGGAGAGGGCATTGTCGCGGATGGTTGCACCTGGATGACCCTTTGCCAAATCGGCTGCATGAGCGGCAATCTTATAGGTTACCACACCTGTGCGCACATCTTCCTTGTTAGGCAAGGCGAGGTGCTCCTTAGGTGTTACATAGCAGAGCATGGCAGTGCCGAGCCATGCTATCTGGGCGCCACCGATGGCTGATGTGATGTGGTCGTAACCTGGAGCGATATCGGTAACCAATGGGCCGAGGGTGTAGAATGGTGCCTCGTGACAGTGGTCGAGCTGGCGCTCCATGTTCTCCTTGATCTTCTGCAATGGCACGTGGCCAGGACCTTCGATGAATGCCTGCACGTTCTTGTCCCAGGCACGGGTAACAAGCTCACCCATGGTATCCAACTCGGCAAACTGAGCTGCATCGTTGGCATCGGCAATACAGCCTGGGCGCAGACCATCACCCAATGAGAGGGCAACGTCATACTGTGCCACGATGTCGCAGATATCGTCGAAGTGCTCATAGAGGAAACTCTCCTGGTCGTGGTAGAGACACCACTTGCTCATGATACTACCGCCACGGCTCACGATACCGCAGAGACGGCTATCGGCGAGATGCACGTTGTGGCGACGGATGCCGGCATGGATGGTGAAGTAGTCAACACCCTGCTCGCACTGCTCGATGAGGGTATCACGGAATACCTCCCAGTTCAGATCTTCTACCTTGCCGTTCACCTTCTCCAAAGCCTGGTAGATAGGCACGGTTCCTACCGGTACAGGACAGTTGCGCACAATCCATTCACGTGTTTCGTGGATGTTGTCGCCGGTAGAGAGATCCATCAAGGTATCGCCTCCCCACTTGCAGGACCATACAGCCTTATCTACCTCTTCCTCGATGCTGGAGGTAGTGGCAGAGTTTCCGATGTTGGTATTGATTTTCACCAGGAAGTTGCGGCCGATGATCATTGGTTCGCTCTCTGGGTGGTTGATGTTGGCAGGAAGAACGGCACGTCCGCGTGCAATCTCATCACGAACATACTCAGGGGTGATATGGGTATCGATGCCCAACTCCTGGCAGTTCATGTTCTCGCGGATAGCCACGTACTCCATCTCTGGAGTGATGATGCCAGCCTTGGCATAAGCCATCTGGGTGATGTGCTTGCCAGCCTGTGCACGGCGAGGCAACTGGATGTGCTCGAAGCGGAGGTGGTCGAGGCTATGGTCAGCAAGGCGCTGCTTGCCATACTCGCTGGTAACCTCCTTGAGCTGCTCGGTATCGTTGCGGTCGATAATCCACTGCTCGCGCATTCTTGGCAAGCCCTTCTTCAAATCTACCTGATAGTTAGGGTCGCTGTAAGGACCGCTGGTATCGTAGATGTAAACCGGTGCGTTTGGCTCTGTATGAGGAATGCCGCGCTCATCCTTCACAACAGTAGGAGTGAGGTTCACCTTGGTCATTCCAACCTTGATCTGTGGGAAGAGTTTTCCCTGCATATACGCCTTTTCTCTCTGGGCGTAAGCTTTCTTATCGTTTGGCATAATGTTTAAAGGGTATATATTATATTAGTCGTTGAGGAATGCGGTGAGAGGAGAACTTGCCTCAGCACAATCGCTGATGGCTCCGAGACCTGCCTCGTAAGCACGGCGACCGCAGATGACTGCCTCCTTGAATGCCTTGGCCATCTCAACAGGATCTCCGGCAACGGCGATAGCGGTGTTAACCAGACAAGCACTGGCACCCATCTCCATGGCCTCGGCAGCGTGGCTAGGCGCACCGATACCTGCATCTACTACCACAGGAACAGTAGCCTGCTCGATGATGATCTGCAGGAAGTCCTTCATTCTCAATCCCTTGTTGGTACCGATAGGTGCAGCGAGTGGCATCACGGTAGCAGCACCAGCCTCTTCGAGGTGCTTGCAGAGGGTAGGGTCTGCCTGGCAATATGGCAATACTACGAAACCGAGCTTTACCAGTTTCTCGGTAGCCTTCAGTGTCTCGATAGAGTCTGGAAGAAGATAGCGAGGGTCTGGGTGGATTTCGAGCTTGAGCCAGTTGGTTCCGAAAGCCTCGCGAGCCATCTGTGCTGCGAATACAGCCTCCTCGGCGTTGCGCACGCCACTGGTGTTAGGAAGGAGCTGGATATTTGGGTTCTGCACAATATGAGAGAGCAGGTCGTCCTGCTTGTCTTCGAGTTCGATACGTTTCATCGCAACAGTAACCATTTCTGTTTCTGATGCTTTGATGGCTTCAGCCATGAGGGCATTGTTGTTAAACTTTCCTGTGCCCAAGAAGAGGCGTGAGTTAAACTCTCTGCCTGCGATTACTAATTTTTCCATTGTTTTATTATAGAGTTGTTATTTTTGTTTTCATTTCTGTAGGAAAAGTACTTTTGGGTGATTCTTTTCCGCAGTATTCTGGGACCATTATCCTCCGCAGAACGCTTTTACGATAACGATGTCTGCTCCTTCTGCGATGATTGTGTTTTCCCATTCATCACGAGGCACCATTTCGTTACTGATAGCTACTGCAACTCCTGTAGCTGGCAAATCGAGTTCCTGGGCTAACTCCCTGATGGTTTTAGCCTGTGTCTCGGTCTCTTTGTTGTTGATAGTTACTTTCATATTCTGTTCGTTTTATATGATGAATAATCCGTTTGTTTACGTTTTTCTATCGCCCGAAAGCGATGATAAGATAATATGTAATCAAACACGGTGAACTTCCAGATGAAAGCCTTAAGAGAAAAAATAAAGCACTATCAAATATCCCTGCGACAGCATTACCTGCATCAGGTTCAATGGGTATCATCTCAGCCGAATCTTTCAGCACCCCGTGATAATCGCTTGCAAAAGTAATGATAATATCGGAAAAACAATAGAATTTCAAAAATATTTATGCTAAATTAACGCAGAATGTACCTTTCGTTTTACTGGTGTTTCTTTCTGCAATCCGGGCATTCGCCTTTGATGACAAAGGAAATAGAGTGGGGGTAAAAGCCTTCGGGCAGCTCGAAACTTGGAATATGGATATCCTCCATACAGAAGGAACGCTGGCAAGATTCGCAGTAGAAATGAATATGCCCGTCGTGATGATCGCAAGCCCCTTTTTCTTCGCAGAGTTCGTAGCAGAGTACGCCTCGCCCATCTTCGAAGGCATGTACCACATCATGTTCCAGAAAGAGGGTAAGGGTACGGAAGATGCTCGACTTGTCCATCGAAACCATCTTTCGTTCCAGATTGCTCAGACTCTGAGGGTTCTGTTCGCCCATCAGGGTCTTCATTACGAGTATGCGGTTGGCGGTTGGCCGAATGCCTTTCGATTCCAGCCTGCTGATCATATCTTGTGAGTTCATCGTTTCTTCTTTTTAAAATCTTTACTAACCGGTTGCAAAGATACAAAAAAAGCGTGTAAGTATGGTAACTTACACGCTTTTTCTTTATTTAAACGTAATTACTTTTTGCTTTCAATCTAGTTTATGCCGCAGCATGAAGGGATTGGAACCCTTATACGCAAGCACAACCACGGCTTCTGTTCAAAGCCTCACCATACATTTTCATTGCGCTAATGTAATTTGCAAGAATAGCCTTCAAGGCCTTCTTGATGTTTGCATACATTGTTTTCATAATCGTTATCCTTTTTTAAAAAATTAATACTTGGCATTTCTGCCATTTCCTTTTTCCTTTTGTTCATGAACGGTGGTCAATTTTACTTGCCCATCTCCATGTTGTTGTTTACATTTACAGCCTTGGCAATCATAGCTGCCACAACTGTAAGAATCATTACTGTCGTCATCATCATTTGTTTCCTTTCTTTCTTTGTGGAGCCTCCATGTGAGGTCTCCTGTTTTACATTATCCTTTTACAATCTCACTGTTTTCTGGTGCAAAGGTAATGCCTTTTTCTTGAATATCTGTCACAAAGACATGACAAAATGATGAAGAAGGGGCTTTTTTTGATACACGTCAACTAAACAGCAATGGCGGCTTGATATACGTCAAGCCGCCATGCTGTCATATTGAGAAATGTGTCATGTTTCTTATGTTTCTTCGGATTTCTGATGCTAGATCAGTTCCAGAATCTTGTCGAGAATCTTTTCTACGGTTGAAGAATCGGTTGCTTCATCGAGTTTCTGGTTGATTTTCTCTTCCAGTTTCTTGCTTACCTTGTCGGCAGCCTGATCCATGGCCTGGTTTGCCTTGTCTTCCAGTTTCTTCTGAACGGAAGCGCCCAGTCCGTCTTCTTCTGAACCATCGCTGCTATTATCGCTTACCGAAGGGGATTCATCGGTTGATGAGCTGGTGGTTTCTTCTATCTGCAGATTGTCGGCACCTTCCAGCGCCTTCACCATATCATCAGCATTCATCGTGTAAACGCTGCCAAGGATTCCGAAGCTTATGGTGTGCTGCTTGCCATTAAACTCAACGGTTCCCTTAGAGCATACGATATAGTTGTGGTATTCGAAGAGCTGGTTCATCACTTCATCGATAGCGCTTCCTGCCATCATTTTGGCAATGGAACGGATGCTTTGGGTGAAGAAGTTGTTATCACTGGTTTCTGTAGCCTTGTCGATAGCCTTGGCTGCCTCAGTCTTTACCTTTTCTTTATGGGCTTCAGGTCCTGGATTGGTTATGGCGAAAACCAGGAAGAGAAGTACGATAAGACCTAAGATGATTTTCCAGAGAGTCTTGCTCGATTTTTTCTTTTCCGGTTCCTGTCTGTAGCCCTGGTTCATGGCAGCGCCGTGCAGAAAGCCTTGCTGGTAAGCTTCCTGCTGTGCCTGCTGGAAACCCTGCTGGTTTGCAGCCTGAAAGTTTACTGCTTCTGTCCCGTTGTTGCCGGCTGCATCTGCTGATGTTCCTTCTGCATTTTCTTTGTTGGCTGTATTAGCCTTGATTGCTTCTACAGTTTCAAGAACAGTCTTCAGTTCTGCTATTTTCCAAGCTGGAGTCCAGTCTTTCATGCCTTGTGCCCAAACAAGGGTTTCGGGTGTGATAGCCTTCTGGACGAGTTGCTCCAGGCTGAATGGACCCGCTTGCTGTCCGTTATTCTCAATGATAAAATATTCCATCATGTATTCTTTTATATAATATTTTTCTTAAAAGCCAATAAGGAGTTTCTTTCACTCTTCATTGATGATTAGTGTGTAGCTTTCCACCATGCTGTTTTCTCTCTTCCCTTGATAGCTACGCTGTGCTGGCTAGGGTCGGAGATAGAAAGACCGCAATAATTTTTCACTTTAAAGGTTGTACCGCTATTACTCATTAACATTGTATAAGCCTGTTCGGTATGAGCAGCAGCTTTGATTGTGAGTTTCATCTGTGAATGAACTTTGTCTTTCAGAGAGCCGCTTGGAACAAGACTATCTATGTATACACTCATGTCGTAGAAAAGGTTGGGAGAGAAACCGTCCAAAGTCTGTATGGAATCGAGCGGAACGGATGATGAGAGGGTATATTTGCTGTTGATTTCCTTCATCACACTGGCTAGCTTTTCCATTTGTCTGCAGTCGATGGCTGCCATGTTGCAGAATGGATCGCTACTATTCTTGTAGAAATTGACAACTCCGTTGACAAATCCTGAGTAGTTGGGCGCAGAACTGTTGAGGTAACTCCATGTGGTTTTGTATGGAACGCCGGCTCCCATTACTTCGCTACTTGAACTGATCATGAAATTAGTAACATCTTTCAGTTCGTATGCAGTCTCTACAT
>ENA-UEQL01000866-UEQL01000866.1-human-gut-metagenome-genome-assembly--contig:-NODE-866-length-21764-cov-8.376354_pt1 | contig 21764 bp, 19 predicted proteins | sample MGYA00242905_ERZ507926 | MGnify/ENA primary metagenome ERZ507926 (study PRJEB26167, sample SAMN06115531) | human gut metagenome | host: Homo sapiens | place: China:Henan | collected 2015-09-09 | study...
ATCCATATTATTCGCCGAAAAACTCGCGGATAATTCCGTATGTTTTGTAAGTTTGGGGATAATTATGTGCGACTATGAAACATCCGGTAGATATTGATAATTGGAATCGTCGGGAGAACTATCTTTTTTTCCGGGATTTCGCCAATCCTTATTACAGTGTTACATCGCAGGTCGATGTAACGGAAGCGTATATTCGGGCGAAAGCGCTGGGTATCAAGTTTTCGCACTATGCGATGTACGCTTCGCTACGGGCTGTCAATTCCATTGAGGCATTGAGGTACAGGCAGGTCGATGGAAAGGTCTGGCTATATGATCGGATCAGGCTCAATACGGCGGTTGCGCGTGAGGATCACTCCTTTGCATCGGTTATCATTCCCTATAAGGATACGCTGGAGAAGTTTGTCGCTGAAGCGCGAGGGATCATTGCGGCCGCGCTGCGGGGCGAGGGAGATGCGTACGGAGCCGATTCCGAGAAGGACACGTTTGTTATAAGTGTGAATCCGTGGTATAGCTTCACAGGGTTACAGTTCCAGTTTCCGCAGAATGCAGGCGAGAATATCCCTTTGTCGGTATTCGGAAAGATAATGGTCGATATGCAGGGACGCCGTACGATGCCTGTGGCTGTAAGTTTCCATCATGGGTTTGTCGATGGTTATCAGGTGGGGCGTTATTGGGAGGCGTTCCAACATAATCTCGATACGCTCTCGATGTAAAATACACGATCCGATTTCGGCCGGAGTTTTAGTCGTTTTCACCGCTGTCCGCAGGGACAGGTAGGAACAACGGGGAACATTGAGGAGGCATATAAAGAATTATTTGGCATTATCATCCGTAAGTCGTATCTTGCGGCGGCCCGATTTTTTGAGAGATCTATTGTGGCATCGTGGGGCATTGTGGATTCATATTTGCCTGTCCGAAGGAGGCTTATGGTAGCTTATCCCTTGTAATGGGGATGGTTTTCTGTGTTTTTTAGCCGATTCAGGCGATTGTGGAAGATAATGAATAGAACGATCTTTGTATTGTGAAAAAGGATAAGTGTTAATAGGGTTGATGAAAGGTTAGAAAAATTTTTGCCAAGAAATTTTATTTGTTAAAGATTGTGTGTGGAAAAGTCTGCTGGGAAGCAGGCTTTTCTGTTTCCGGGAGGCGACAGGGGCCGGCATTTTAACCGGTATGCAGGGGCGGTCGCGTTCAAATGCCGGAACAAGTCGATCGCCCTGTCGCGGCAATGCGATCGGGGGATTCGTTGCTGCTTTGCTCATTGTGCGGTCGTATAGTCGGTAATTCGTCGGTGTTGCGGCAGGACGGTTTCGGGGGATGCGGATATCTGTCCGGGATTTTGCATCGAGCTGTGCCACGCGGCCCGTGTCGGTGCGTGTCCGGTGCCGGAGTGCGGTACGAGGTGCTCGGCTTGCCCCGGGACTCGTCTTTGCTGTGGCAGGTGCGGGTCGTGCCGAAGATCGATGTCCCCGGTACGACCCGCACGGGCCGGAGAGTCAGATGCGCGGTTTTACGGCGATGCGCAGCAGCAGCGACAGTGCGTAGATAATCAGGCCGTAGATCGGAGCGATGAACGCCACGCGCAGACCGCCCGAGAGCAGCGTGAATGTGACGGAGTATCCGGTTGTCTGGATGATTTGGAGAATGGAGTAAAAGCCGATCATCATACTCAACACTCCGAGAGTGCAGGCCAGCAATCCGAGCTCCTTGATCCAGCGCGGCGCTTTCCATGTGCAGAAGAGCATGGCGATCAGACAGAGGGTGAGTGCGGTCATCCAGCCGTAGCCGCCTTCCAGGTAGAGATCGGCCGGTGAATGTCGGCTTTCCGATATTGCAAATTCGCTGACCTCCCACTCTTGTGTTTCGGGATTCAGAATGGCGATCTCATGCTCGTTCAGTTGGGGCTCTTTCCCCGGTTCGGCCGGTAATGTGCGGGTGATCTCTTGGGCGGACGGGAGGGCGGTTTTCTCGCCGGGTGTCGCCGATGTCGATTCGGCATCGGCCGCAGCCGATGTGTCGGCGGACGGAGGCGGTACGATGGCGACCTTTTCCTGTGCGAAGAGCGGGACCGAGGCCAGCAGAAGCAGCAGGCCGGTTGCAAGCAGTCGTTTCATAGCGTAATGATTTTAGGTTTGACATTGAGTGGATCCATCCTATTGCAAAGGTAGGGAGACTCGGCTGCAAATCCAATGTCGAATCCCGCTCTTTGCCGGTCGAAAGCCGCTGTTGCGTCCCGGAGAGGTTGCGTTGCGACCGGAATTTTGCTAAATTTGCAATAAATGGCTGCTGCAGGGCGTACTCCGGTGTTCGGTTTCGCCGACTGGACGCGGTCTGTTGCGGGCCTTTGTGCGAAAACGACGGATATGAGACATTCGGTGATGATCGGCTATTGGTGCGTGGTGGTACTGATGCTCGCTTCGGTGATGGCGAGCTGCGGGTATGAGTTTCGGCAGGGGGTGTTCCTTTCGACGACGATGTTGCCCGGGATGTTCTGCGCCAAACTGTCGTTGCCGGGGGCGCTGCGTGCTTCGAACCGTCGGGCCGTGGCGGTCGCCGGCGTTGCGGGAGGCATACTGGTCATCGAATGGCTGGCGTTGCTGTTGGCGCATCGCTATATCTGGAGCGGTTGGTTGCCCGGTGACGGGATGGTTTTCCACGTTCTTTTCTACAATCCGGTTTTCATCGGGTTGCTGCTGGCTGCGGTCCTTATCCCCGAGAGGCTGCTGGACCGCTGGATAAAAGCGCGGTTGCCGCGGATGGAAACAGTGAGCTTCATCTCGGAGCGCCGCAAGGTGACGCTTCCGGTCGGCGAATTGCTCTATGTCGAATCCAACGACACGGAAGTGTTTCTGCACACGGCGGACGGCGGGCTCTATCCTACGCGAACCCGGATTTCGCAGTGGGAGCGTTTGTTGGACGATCGGTTCATACGCATCCACCGTGCTTGGCTGGTCAATGCCGAGCGGGTGTCCCGGGTCACTATGACGGATGTGACCATAGAGCGGGTCACTCTCGAAGTTTCCCGGAAATACCGCAACGCCGTCGCCGAGCGTTTCGGACTGCATAAGCCTGCGCGGTAACGTTCGTTCCGTCATTTTCCTATCCTGTCCGATGCGGCCTTGTGTCGATTGGATACGAATGTGCGTATATATGCAAAAAAGCGTCCCGTGAAGGGACGCTTTTCATTTCGAGGGGCGGTTATTATTTGCCCATGTAGTTTTTCACGTAGTGGTGGTGCTGTCCGTAGCGCTCGAATGCTGCCCGGTCCAGGGATTCCTGGGCCGAAGGATCGGCGATCGAGATGATCAGCCGCGCACGCTCCTGCAGGCTTTTGCCATAGAGATTGACGGCGCCGTTTTCGGTGACGAACCAGTGGATGTGGTTGCGGGTGGTTACCACGCCTGCGCCGCAGGTCAGTTCCGGAGCGATCTTCGAGATGCCTTTGTTGGTCACCGAAGGCATGGCGATAATCGCCTTGCCGCCTTTCGACAGCGAAGCGCCGTAGATGAAGTCTATCTGGCCGCCGACACCCGAATAGAATTTCGTGCCCAGCGAATCGGCGCAAACCTGACCGGTGATATCCACCTGGAGTGCCGAGTTGATGGCCGTTACGCGGTCGTTCTTGGCGATGATGAACGGATCGTTGGTGTATCCCACGTCCATCATCAGTACGCCCGGGTTGTCGTCGATGAAGTCGTAAACCCGCTGCGAACCCATCAGGAAGGTGGAAACCATCTTGCCCTTGTCGATGTTCTTCGCTTCGCCGTTGATGACACCCTTCTCCACCAGCGGGAGAACGCCGTCGGCGAACATTTCGGTATGGATACCCAGGTTCTTATGGTTGCCGAGCTGTGCCAGAACCGCATTCGGAATAGCGCCGATACCCATCTGAAGCGTCGCACCGTCTTCGATCAGGGCCGCGCAGTGCTTGCCGATGCGGGTTTCGATCTCGTTGGGTTCGGTGAAATGCGCCTCTTCCAGCGGGGTATCGTCCTGTACGAAGAGGTCGATTTTCGACGAGTGGATCATCGCGTCGCCGAACGAACGGGGAACGTGCTTGTTCACCACCGCGATCACCGTGCGAGCCGTTTCCACGGCTGCCAGGGTCGCATCGACCGAGGTGCCGAGCGAAACGTAGCCGTGTTTGTCGGGCGTCGATACCTGGATCATCGCTACGTCGCAAGGTACCGTGCCGCTGCGGTAGAGCTTCTGGGTTTCGCTCAAAAAGATGGGAATGTAGTCCGCATAGCCGCTTTGCGTCACTTTGCGCACGTTTCCGCCCACGAAGAACGAGTCGAGCTGGAAGATGCCTTCGAACTGCGGATCGGCATAGGGAGCCGGCCCTTCCGTGTGCAGGTGGTGGATGTGCACATCCTTGAATTCGTGGTTGGCGCCGCGTTCGCACATGGCCTTAATCAGGCACTGGGGGGCCGAAGCGACCGAGCTGAGGTGAATATGGTCACCCGATTTGATGACTTTCACGGCTTCGGCTGCCGTTGTGAATTTAATCTGAGTGTTCATTTCTTTTTTCTTATTTTAGATAAGATTCCTTGCATTCGGTTAGTTGCGTTTTACCTCGACTTGCTCGTAACCTTCGATGACATCTCCTACGCGGATGTCGTTGAAGGATTCGATGTTCAGACCGCAGTCCTGGCCCGTGAGCACCTCCTTGACATCGTCCTTGAACCGTTTGAGCGAGCCGAGCTTGCCCGTGTAGATCACGATACCGTCGCGGATCACGCGGATCGGGGTGTGGCGGGTCAGCTTGCCTTCTCGGACGACGCATCCGGCGACGGTGCCGACTTTGGAAATTCGGAAGATCTCCATGACTTCCGCCGAGCAGACAATCTCTTCCTTCATCACCGGTTCGAGCATGCCTTCGATGGCATCCTTGATGTCGTTGATCGCATCGTAGATGATCGAATAGAGGCGGATTTCGATCTCCTCCTTTTCGGCGAGCTTGCGTGCCGATGCCGACGGACGGACCTGGAAGCCGACGATGATGGCATTCGAGGCCGCCGCCAACAGAACGTCCGATTCCGAAATCTGACCGACGGCCGAGTGGATCACATTCACCTGCACGGTCTCCTTCGAGAGCTTGATCAGCGAACCCGACATAGCCTCAACCGAACCATCGACATCGCCTTTTACGATGATATTCAGCTCCTTGAACGATCCGATGGCGATGCGGCGTCCGATTTCGTCGAGCGTCACGTGCTTCTGGGTCATGATGCCCTGGATACGCTGGAGTTGCTCGCGTTTGTTGGCGATTTCACGGGCCGAGCGGTCGTCCTCCATGACGTTGAACGTGTCGCCTGCCTGGGGAGCACCGTTCAGACCGAGCACCTGTACCGGCGTCGAAGGGCCAGCTTCGGTCACTTTTTGGCCGTTTTCGTTGAACATCGCTTTCACACGGCCCGTGTGTATGCCCGAAAGCATTACGTCGCCTATGTGCAGCGTACCGTTTTGTACGAGCACCGTAGCCACGTAACCGCGGCCCTTGTCGAGTGTCGATTCGATGACGGCTCCCGAAGCGCGGCGGTTCGGATTGGCCTTCAGGTCGAGCATTTCGGCTTCGAGCAGCACTTTTTCGAGCAGTTTGTCGAGATTCAGGCCCTTTTTGGCCGAAACTTCCTGATCCTGGTATTTGCCGCCCCACGACTCCACGAGGTAGTTCATCTGCGAAAGCTGCTCCTTGATGTGGTCGGGGTTGGCTGCGGGTTTGTCGATCTTGTTGATGGCGAAAACCATCGGGACGCCTGCTGCCTGGGCGTGGTTGATCGCCTCGACGGTCTGGGGCATCACGTTGTCGTCCGCCGCGACGATGATGATCGCTACGTCGGTGATTTTGGCACCACGGGCGCGCATGGCGGTGAAAGCCTCGTGGCCGGGGGTGTCGAGGAACGTGATTTTCTGGCCGTTCAGCTCTACACTGTAAGCACCGATGTGCTGGGTGATACCGCCCGCCTCACCTTCGATGACGTTGGTTTTGCGGATATTGTCCAGCAGCGAAGTCTTACCGTGATCGACGTGTCCCATGACGGTTACGATCGGCGGTCGCGGCACGAGGTCTTCCTCGCTGTCCTGTTCGTCGTCGCCGATGGCTTCCTGGATGTCCGCCGATACGAATTCGGTCTTGAAGCCGAACTCTTCGGCTACGACCACGAGCGCCTCGGCGTCGAGACGCTGGTTGATTGATACCATCAGGCCCAGGTTCATGCAGGCCGTGATGACCTCGGTCGCCGAAACGTTCATCATCGTAGCCAGCTCGGCTACGGTCACGAATTCGGTGACCTTCAGGATGGAGCGTTCCTGCTCTTCGCGCTGGAATTCTTCGTTCATGCGCTCGGCTACGGCTTCGCGTTTTTCCTTGCGGTATTTCGAACCTTTGCTCTTGGCGTTTTTCGACGTCAGGCGGGCCAGTGTATCTTTCACCTGCTTCGAAACCTCCTCGTCGCTGATTTCGGGCCGAACGACGGGCTTCGGAGCTTTGAGTTTGTCCTTGCGGGTCTTCTTGTTCTCTCCCGGACGGGGTTGGTTGGATTGCGGGCCTTGTCCGCGGCCGGGCTGTGCGGCGGATTTGCCGTTGCTGCCCGGCTTGGGGCTGCCTGCCGGCGTACGGGTCACGTCCACTTTCTCTTTACTCAGGCGTTTGCGTTTGTGGCGGTTGCCCGGTGTGAATCCCGATACGTCCATCGTGCCGAGTACCTGCGGGCCCGTGAGGGTCTGCACGGCGGGGCGGAAGATGTTGTCGCTCTTGGGCGCCGCTTCCGGTTCGGGTTTGGCTGCGGAAGCCGTTTCGGAGGCAGGTGCCGCTTCCGTTTTGGGGGCGGCCGGTTGCGGTGCCGGCTGCGGTTTCGGAGCCGCAGCCTCCGGTACGGGCTCTGCCGCCGGTTTGCTTACCGGTTTCGGAGCCGGTTTGGGCTTGGGCGAAAGATCTATTTTGCCCAGAATTTTGGGCTGGGGCAGTTCGTCCTTGACGCTGATGACGTTGCTTTTGATAATTACCTCCTGCTCCTCTTCGCGCGTCTGTTTCTGTGCCTCTTCGAGGGTGATCGTAGCCTGCTTCTGGGAGATTCGCTCCCGGATGCTTTCCCGTTCGTTGCCGGTAATTCGGCTCCCGCCGAATTCCTTCTCCAGAACGGCATAGACGTCCGGTTCCACCAGCGTATTGGGCGAACCGTCGGTTTTTATACCCTTCTTTTGCAGGAAGTCCGTGATGGTATTCAATCCCACCTTGAACTCCTTGGCAACCTGGATAAGTCTTAATTTTCTTTCGTTACTCATATATCGGTTTTAATTTTTGTGCGATGGGACGGATTACTCCTCGAATTCCGCTTTCAGTATCTCGACGACTTTCTGTGCCTGTTCCAGCTCCAGGTCGGCACGGGCGGCGATCTCTTCGACGGGCAGTTCCAGCACGCTCTTGGCCGTGTCGCAGCCGCAGGCTTTCAGGGCGTCGATCACCCAGCCGTCGATCTCGTCGGCAAATTCGGTGAGTGCAACGTCTTCCTCCTCGATTTCGCGGTAAACATCGATATCGTAGCCGGTCAGCATCTTCGAAAGCCGGATGTTCAGGCCGCCCTTGCCGATGGCCAGCGATACCTGGTCGGGCTTGAGATAGACCGAAGCTGTCTTCTTCTCCTCGTCGATGGTGATGCTCGAAATCTTCGCGGGGTTCAGGGCACGCTGGATCATTAACTGCGGGTTGGTCGTGTAGTTTACCACGTCGATATTTTCATTGCGCAGCTCCTTGACGATCGAGTAGATGCGCGATCCCTTCATGCCGACGCAGGCACCGACCGGATCGATGCGTTCGTCGTAGGATTCGACGGCTACCTTGGCACGCTCGCCGGGGATGCGGACGATCTTCTTGAGGGTGATCAGACCGTCGAAAATTTCGGGGACCTCCTGCTCGAAGAGCCGTTCGAGGAACTGGTTGGCCGTGCGCGAAAGGATGATGCGCGGCTGGTTGTTGTTCATCTCGACGCTCTTGACGATCGCCTTGATCGTGTCGCCCTTGCGGTAATAGTCGTTGGGAATCTGCTCGGTCTTGGGCAGGATCAGCTCGTTGCCCTCGTCGTCGAGGATCAGCACCTCTTTCTTCCATACCTGATATACCTCGCCGGTGATGATCTCGCCGACCTTCTCCGAATATTTTTCGTAAAGGTTGGCCTTCTCCAGATCGAGGATGCGCGAAGCGAGATTCTGACGCAGCGACAGCACGGCCCGACGTCCGAACGATTCAAGTTTGATCGGATCGACGTATTCGTCGCCCACTTCGTAGGTCGGATCGATGGCCTTAACCTCCGATACGGCGATTTGCATGTTCGGATTCTCCACCGCGCCGTCCTCCACGACCGTACGGTTTCGCCAGATCTCCAGGTCGCCCTTTTCCGGGTTGATGATCACGTCGAAATTCTCGTCCGTCTCGAACTGCTTCTGAAGCGCGTGGCGGAAAACGTCCTCGAGGACTCCGATCATCGTGGCCTTGTCGATGTTTTTAAGCTCCTTGAACTCTGCGAAATTGCTGATAAGATTAAGATTATCCATTGGTTTTTTATCTTGTTTATTTTTGAATTTCCACTATTTGAAATCGAGGTATTCCTTCGTGTATTTGATCTCTGAGAAAGGGTAGCGGCGCGTAACCCGCACCGTCTGTTTCCGCTTTTTACCCTCTACGGCCTGCTTCTCCTCGTAGGAGAGGGTGAGTCCCTCCTGGTCCGCCTCGTCGAGCGTCGCCAGAATCTTCACGCCGCTTTTGAGCAGCACTTCGACCGGCTTGCCGATCAGTTTGCGGTATTGGCGGAGGTGCTTGAGTTCCGAGCCGATGCCTGCCGAAGCTACCGTGAGGGAGAAATCCTCCGTGTCGCGGTCGAATTCGGCCTCGATCGCGCGGCTCAGCTCCACGCAGGTTTCGATACCTACCGAGGTGTCGCTGTCGATCAGCAGTTCCACTTCGTTGGCGGGCGAACAGGTGCAATCCACTACGAACAGGTCGGTGCCGACGAGTTTGGCATTGGCTATTTCGGTGATTTTCGTACAATCGATCATATTTGCTGATGTTATCAATAAAGTCGTTTTCCGGTGCGGGCAGTTCGTGCAAATCCGGACATCTGTCCTTCCCCGGCGAAAACTTGAAGTTCGTTCAGTCGTTTTTGCGGCCGGCCCGGAGGCGTTCGGCTTTTTGACGAAAATGTAGGAAATCGTCGCTTCCCGTTCGTTTTCATCGTCTTGCGTCCTGCGTTTTCTTCGAACATTGCATCGCAAGGAGCACTATTCGCGCCCGAATCTTGTCCCTGTTGTAGCAGGAGCTGTAATCGGGTACCCGCATGGCCCGCAACTGCCGGTTTCTCCCGACGGAATGGGCATGCGAGGGCATGCGGGTCGAGAAAATCGTGCGGATGATTCGCCGGTCGGGAGCGGTGAATATATCTACGAAATAAGGGGACTTGCTCGTCCCCTTACCTCTCTATACCCGTTTACGCTACAAATATAGCGAATGTTTTCCTATTTTCAAACCTTTGTGTCGAAAAATTATTCGTCTTTTTCGTTGCTCTGAGAGTAGGGCTTGATAATGCCGCGCTGCGATTCGCGGATGAACCGGATGAGTCGGTCGCGTTCGGGACTTTGCGGAATCTGTTTTTCGACCTCCTCACAGCCGTTCAGGTAGTTCAGGCCGCTTTGGAAGAGGATGCGGCAGGCGTCGTGAATTTGTGAGATCGTTTCCGGCGTGAATCCGCGGCGGCTCAGACCGACGCGATTGACGCAGGCGAAACGTACCGGATCGTTGTTGCTGACGGTGATGAAGGGGGGAATGTCCTTGCCCACCAGCGCGCCGCCCTGAATCATCGTATGCTCTCCGATGCGGGTCCACTGATGTACGGCTACGTGGCCGCCGATAACGGCCCAATCGCCGACTTCGACCTCTCCGGCGAGCGATACGCGGTTGGCCATGACGCAGTGACTGCCTACCACGTCGTCGTGGGCGATATGCACGTAAGCCATAATCAGGTTGTGGCTGCCGACGACGGTCTTGCCCCGGGAGGCGGTGCCCCGGCTGATGGTGACGCATTCGCGGATTTCGTTGTAGTCGCCGATTTCGGCCGTCGTTTTTTCACCGACGAACTTCAGGTCCTGCGGGGTGCAGGCGATCGATGCGGCCGTATGGATCTTGCAGCCTTTGCCGATGCGGGCTCCGTCGTGGATCACGGCCCCGGGGCCGATCCAGCAGTCGTCGCCGATCACCACATCGCCGGCGATGTAGGCGAAAGGCTCCACCGTTACGTTCTTTCCGAGTTTCGCGTCGGGATGGATGTATGCCTGGTTGCTTATCATGTGCGGTTACTCTTTATTTTTAACGATCTGGGCCATCATCGTGGCTTCGCAGGCGAGCGTTTCGCCGACGAAGGCCTTGCCTTCGACTACGGCTACGCCTCGTCGGATGGGCTCCAGCAGTTGAACTTCGAAATGAAGGGTGTCGCCCGGAACCACCTTGCGCTTGAATTTTACGCCGTCGATCTTCATGAAATAGGTCGAGTAGTGCTCCGGATCAGGAATACTGCGTAATACCAGCATACCGCAACATTGCGCCATCGCTTCGACGATCAGCACACCCGGCATGACCGGCTCTTCGGGGAAATGTCCCACGAAGAACGGCTCGTTCATCGTGACGTTCTTGATGCCGGCTACCGTCGTGTCGTCGATGTAGAAGATGCGGTCCACCAGCAGGAACGGCGGACGGTGGGGCAGCATCCGCCGTATATCGTTGATGTCATAGACGGGCGGTTTGCGGCAGTCGTATTGGAAACGGGGCTTTTCGCCTTCGCGGCGGATGGTCCGTTTTACCTGTTTCATAAACTCCGTGTTGGCGAAATGGCCGGGACGAGTGGCCCATACGCGGCCCTTGATGCGTTTGCCCAGCAAGGCGAAGTCGCCCAGCAGGTCGAGGAGCTTGTGGCGGGCCAATTCGTTGTTGAAACGGAGCTCCAGGTTGTTCAGGTAGCCGCCCGTGATGCGGATATCCTGTTTGTTGAAAATTTTCTTGAGATGTTCGAGCTGATCGTCCGGGACGGGATTCTCCACGACGACGATCGCGTTGTCCAGGTCGCCGCCCTTGATCAGGTTCATCTTCATCAGAGGTTCCAGATCGTGCAGGAAGACAAAGGTGCGGCAGGGGGCGATCTTCGCGGCGTAATCGTCTTCGGGGTCGAATGTCGCATACTGGTTGCCGATCACCTTGGAGTTGTAGTCCACGTGCAGCGATACGGAAAATTCGTCGTCGGGGTAAAGGATGATGGCCACGCCTTTTTCCGGAATCGTATAGACCATTTTTTCGGTGACGTGGTAGTAGGTGCGTTCGGCTTCCTGATGTTGCAGGCCGGTTTCGACGATTGTTTTCGCATATTCTTTGGCCGAACCGTCCATGATCGGAGTTTCACCGGCATCGACATCGATCGTGGCGTTGTCCACGCCCAGGGTCCAGAGGGCCGACATGATATGTTCGATGGTCGCAACGCGTGCGCCATCCTTTTCGATGGTCGTACCCCGCGAGGTATCCGTGACATAGTCGCACAGGGCCGGAATTTCGGGTTTGCCTTCCAGGTCGATGCGGCGGAAAACGATGCCGCTGTTCTCCGGGGCGGGATGTACCGTCATCGTCACTTTGACGCCGGTGTGGAGGCCTGTACCTGAAAACGAGATCGGGGCTTTGAGGGTTTGTTGTTTGGCAGCCATAATCTGAATTTATTCAAATCGCAACATACATTCCCGCTGACTGCCGGGTCCCGACGTGTGTGGGGCCGACCGTCATTTTCGGAAATGTTTATCGCATTATTTGCGCGCAAATATAGGAAATATTATTCAAAAATCGTATTTTTGCCTAAATTATTGATAAACCGAAATTCCGTGGCATCACCCGACAGAACTCCTCGTCCTCCGAAATTGCAGCTTCCCTTCGAGCAGAAAAAAAACGATGCGGGAGAATGGGCTTACGACCATCGGATCGGATTGTGTGTCACGTTGATTGCCTATTTGGTGCTTGCGATCGCCTTTATGGTGGGAAAAATCGTCGTGGGGGCCAAACCTTCCGTGCAAGGCATAATCATTGATACGAAAACTTTAGCGGAGCTCGAGGCGGAGAAGATGCGTCTTGAACAGGAGGTACGGGCTCGCCAACAGGCGCAGGAAGGCGGCGATTGGCGGGATGTGCGCAACCAGTATTCCAACGAGAATGCGCTCGAGGAGCGGTCGCGTGACGACCGTGGCTCGATGTCCTCGTCGCTGAAAGAATCCGCCGAAGCGGTCGGCGAACGGATGCAGGCCAACCGGGACGCTTACGAGCAGGGATTGGCCGAGGAGCGTGCGATTCGGGAGCGTATGGGGCGCAGCGGCAAGGACGATCGGACACAGGACAGTCGGGCCAGGGGACGGGTCACGGTTTCCTTTTCGCTGACCGATCCCGTGCGGACGCGCCGTTATCTGGAGGTGCCGGCCTATCAGTGCGAGGGAGGCGGCGAAGTGGTCGTCGGTATTACGGTCAATCCTTCGGGAGAGGTCGTTGCTGCAAAAGTGGCCTCCGGAGGCGATGACTGTATGCGGGAGGCTGCGCTGGAAGCTGCACGTAACTCGCTTTTCAATATCGATGATTCGGCGCCTGCCCGACAGTCGGGAACGATTACTTACCTATTCATTCCTCAATAGGGTGCGGTGCCTGTCAGCGATTGTACGCGACAGGCATTTTTTGTAAATTTATATAAGGATTTCCTATGCATAATATCATTACGACCGAAAACATTCTGTTGATCGGAGCCTTGCTTCTTTTCGTCGCGGTAATGGCCGGCAAGGCGGCCTATCGTTTCGGCGCCCCGGCCTTGCTCTTTTTTCTGGGGGTCGGTATGCTGTTCGGTATCAATTTCATTTCGTTCCATTCTGTCGAAGCGACCCAGTTCGTAGGTATGATCGCTCTTTGTATCATCCTTTTCACGGGCGGTATGGATACCAAGTTTTCGGAAATACGACCGGTGATCGGACCGGGTATCGTACTGGCGACCGCCGGAGTCGTCATGACGGCGGTGATCGTAGCGGGTTTCGTCACGCTCATTGCCCCATGGGTCGGGCTGGCCGTATCGTTTCCTGCGGCGCTGCTGCTGGCCGCGACGATGTCTTCGACGGATTCGGCTTCGGTTTTCTCCATCCTGCGAAGCAAGAAACAGGGGCTGAACGAGAACCTGCGCCCTCTGCTGGAGCTGGAGAGCGGTTCGAACGACCCGATGGCGTACGTGCTGACCATTGTGCTGATCGGCGTATTGTCCGGCGGCGCAGAAGCCGTGAGCGTACCGATGAGTATCGTAAAGTTCGTCATTCAGATGGTGCTCGGCGGTCTGATGGGCTACGCTATCGGCCGGATCGGTGTATGGACAATCAATCGGATCAATTTGAGCAATCATTCGCTCTATCCGGTGCTTTTGCTCGCTTTCGTTTTCTTTACCTTCTCGTTTACCGACCTGATTGGCGGGAACGGATACTTGGCTGTTTACCTGGCAGGATTGGTGTTGGGTAATAACCAGTTGACGCAGAAACGTTCGCTGACGATCTTCTTCGACGGCTTCACCTGGCTGGTACAGATCGTGATGTTTCTTACGCTGGGTCTTCTCGTCAACCTCGACGAACTCTTGCAGCCCGACGTGCTGATGCTGGGCTGTCTGGTAGGAGCCTTCATGATGTTCATTGCGCGTCCCGTCACGGTGTTCGCCTGTATGGCTCCTTTCCGCAAGTTTACGACCAAAGCCCGTCTTTATGTTTCCTGGGTCGGTCTGCGCGGTGCTGTGCCAATTATTTTTGCGACCTATCCTTTGCTGGCCGGTACGGAGGGAGCGCGGTTGTTGTTCAATGTGGTTTTTCTGGTGACGATTCTTTCGCTGCTGGTGCAGGGTACGACCGTAAGTTGGATGGCGAATCTGCTCGGGCTTGGGTATGCCGAAAAGAGTCCTGCCTTCGGGGTCGATGTCCACGAAGATATTCCGTCGATATTTACCGAGGTCCTTGTCAATGAATCGATGCTTCAGGGGGGCGCTACGCTCAAGGAGATCAACCTGCCGGAGAATACGCTGGTGATGATGGTCTATCGTGACGGAGATTATTTCGTTCCACAGGGCAATACCGAACTGAAGGTCGGTGACAAGCTCTTGGTTATTTCAGACCGGGGCGAGGAGCTGGAGTCCACCTATAAGGATATGGGAGTCGATGAAGTGCTGAAACTTTGAGATATTTCCTGCAGATCGGTTCTCTCTGTTATCGAAACAAAAAAGCTGTCGTTTTCGACAGCTTTTTTGTTTCGAATATATCTTGAAGATTAGATCTCCCAAGTAGCGCCCGAGTGGAGCAGGTCGTCCACGCAGTGGATCTTGCTCTGGGCTTTCACCTCTTCCACCTGCTTTTCAACGGCCTGATCGTAAACGATTTCGTCCTCGACCGAACGGATTACACCGAGTGCGACCGGATAGTCGGGATATTTCATTGCGGCCAGCATCGAGTGCAGCGTCGTGTCTTTGGTGTGGGCGTCGTGCGTCAGGATCTTGTCCAGCGTATAGCCGTCCTGTCCGACCGTTACGACTTTCAGGCGCATATCCTCGAACACCAGACCTTTTTCGTTGTTGGCGCCGAAGAGCATCTTCTCGCCGTGGCGCAGCGTGATGGTGTGCTCCTGGCGGGTAGCCTTGTCTCCGGCGAAAGCCGCATGGGTCTTGTCGTTGAAGATCACGCAGTTTTGCAGAACTTCGGTGACCGACATACCCTGATGTTTCGCCGCTGCGATCAGACACTCTTTGGTCAGATTCACCTCCATGTCGATCGAACGGGCGAAGAAGGTGCCTTTCGCGCCGATCACCAGTTCGCCGGGGTTGAACGGCTTTTCGACCGTACCGTAGGGCGAGGTCTTGGTGATTTTGCCCAGCTTCGAGGTCGGCGAGTACTGACCTTTGGTCAGACCGTAGATCTCGTTGTTGAACAGGATCGCGTTGAGGTTGATGTTGCGGCGGATCGCGTGGATGAAGTGGTTGCCGCCGATGGCCAGCGAGTCGCCGTCGCCCGAGGTAACCCAAACGTTCAGACGCGGATTCGCAGTCTTCACACCCGTAGCGATGGCATTGGCGCGTCCGTGTACGGAGTGGAAGCCGAAGGTCTTCATATAGTAAATGAAGCGCGACGAGCAGCCGATGCCCGAGATGAACGTGAAGAGGTTGTGCGGCGTATCGGTCTGGTCGGCAATTTCGGGCAGGGCCCGCTGTACGGCATTCAGAATTGCGTGGTCACCGCAGCCGGGACACCATCTTACTTCCTGGTCGCTTTTGAAGTCTGCCGGAGTATATTTGTAATCTGCCATGGCTTTATTTCAGTAAAGAGTGAAACTTGTTCGTGAGCTCGGTCACCGTGAACGGCTGGCCTTCGCACTTGTTGTACTGTTCGTAGTCGAATTGCTGCAATTTGCCGCGCAGGTAGTTGGCGAACTGTCCTTCGTTGAGCTCGCAAACCACGATCTTCTTGAAGCGCTTGAAGATGTCGGCGACGCCGTGCGGCAGCGGGTTGATGTAGTTGAAGTGGCAGAGCGAAACTTTCTTGCCTTCGGCACGCATTTTATCGACGGCATTCTGCAGGTGTCCGCGTGTACCGCCCCAACCTACTACGAGCAGATCGCCTTCCGGGTCGCCGTAAACCGTCTGGTGCGGGATGTAGTCGGCGATCTTGGCGATTTTCGCGGCACGCAGGTTCGTCATTTCCTGGTGATTCTGTGGGTCGATCGAGATACTGCCTTTCAGCTTGTCTTTCTCCAGTCCGCCTACACGGTGCTCCAGACCTGCTTTGCCGGGGAATGCCCAACTGCGTGCCAGCTTCTCGTTGCGGGCGTAGGGCATGAAAGGGCCTCCGTCCTCGGTTTTGTCGATGATCGGCGGGTTGATGGTCGGGTAATCCTTCATCGAAGGGATCTTCCACGGTTCGGAACCGTTGGCGATGAATCCGTCCGAGAGAAGCACTACCGGCGTCATGTGCTCCATGGCGATACGACCGGCCTCGAATGCGTAGTGGAAGCAGTCGCTCGGCATCGAGGCGGCGATGACCGCTACCGGGCTTTCTCCGTTGCGGCCGTAGAGGGCCTGCTGAAGGTCGCTCTGCTCGGTCTTGGTCGGAAGACCCGTCGAGGGGCCGCCGCGCTGTACGTCCACGACTACCAGCGGAAGCTCGGTCATCACGGCCAGACCCAATGCCTCGCTCTTGAGCGAAAGACCGGGACCCGACGTGGTCGTCACGGCGAAGTTACCGGCGAACGAAGCACCGATGGCCGTACAGATACCCGCGATTTCGTCTTCGGCCTGTACGGTTTTCACACCGAGGTCCTTACGTTTGGCGAGTTCCTCGAGAATGACGGTAGCCGGAGTGATGGGGTACGAACCGCAGAAGAGGGGCAGACCGCTCTTCTCGGATGCGGCGCAAAGACCCCATGCCGTTGCGACGTTACCGCTGATCGACCGGTAAGTGCCTTTCTCCATCTGGCCCGATGCGACGGTATATGTATTGGCGAACTGATGCGTGTTGGCGGCATAGTTGTAACCGGCGTCGATAGCGCGTTTGTTGGCTTCGGCTATAGCCGGATTTTTCTTCGCAAATTTTGAATCGAGGTAGTGTTTCGCATGATCCTCTGGACGGTTGTAGAGGTAGAAGCAGATACCCAGTGCGAACATGTTTTTGCACTTGACCATCGCTTTGTTGTCCAGACCGGAATCCGCCAAAGCCGCCTTGGTCATCTCCGTAATGTTCGGAACGACTACGTTGAAATCTTCCAGGTTCAGCTCCCGGATCGGGTCGAGCGTTGCGAAACCCGCTTTCCGAAGGTGCTCTTCGGTAATGGAGTCCTCGTCGAGGATTACCGTTGCACCCGGCTTGAGCCATTTGCGGTTCGCCTTCAGTGCCGCAGGGTTCATTGCGATCAGTACGTCGCAGAAGTCGCCCGGGTTGAGCTGTCTTTTGGCTCCGAAGTGCACCTGGAATCCGGATACACCCGCTACGGTACCTTGCGGGGCGCGGATTTCGGCGGGATAGTCGGGGAATGTCGAGATTCCGTTGCCGAGCAAGGCTGAAGTGTCGGAAAAGAGCGTGCCAGTAAGCTGCATGCCGTCACCGGAGTCGCCCGAAAAGCGGATCACGACATCTTGCAGCTCTTGTACCTTGTTTTCATTCATTGCTGTATGTGAATTAGTAATATAATAAGGTTGCTTTATTGGGTCGTTTTCTGTGTCCGGCACGGTTTCGATCGATTCGACCCTGCCTTCCTTTGTCGAAAACATTATAATATAATGCCACAAATATAGGAAATATATTCCGGATAAAACTCACAAATCGTAATTAAAAAAATATTGTTTGGTTAAAACTTTGCTTTTTTTGTGCTTTTTGTAATTATAAATAGGAAGAAATCCCGGCTGCGGGCATCGCAACCGGAACATTTGGAACGCTGCACCGAAATCCGGTTTCGGGTACGGCCCGTAACGGCTCGCGCGATTTCGTGCTACCGGATCGAATTCATCCGGATACTGGCCTTGACCAGGGCGAGGGCCCGGATGCGGTCCACGGCCACCTCTTTGTCGGCGTGATGGGGGTTCTGACTGACGAGTTTCACGTACCCTTCCCGCTCGGATTTTTGGATGTATTTGACCGTGATGTACTCTTCGCCGTCGATGTCGATCGAGAGCAGGTACATGTCGCCCCAGAAGATGTCGCCGATATCCTTGAGCTGTTTGTAAAGTACGATGTCGCCGCTTTTGAGCAGCGGGTACATCGAGTCGCCCACGATATAGATGGCACCGTCGCACTTGGGCAGGTTGGGGATGTGGATGAAATTGACGGGCCGCGTCTGCGCGTGATCGGCGAAGAGCGGCACCAGGCCCGCCGTCCCTTCTATGGAGTAGAGGGGGACGCTTTGCAGCGGCAGCGTGTTGTCCGTGCGGTGCATGTAGGCGGTCAGATCGGGTTCGGCATTGAACATTTCCCCTTCTCCGCTGTCGAGCCAGTCCGGATTGACATTCAATTCTTGAACCAGGATGTTCTTGTTCCGGGACGAGAGCGCCGCCTTGCCCGTTTCGATCATCGAAAGGGCGGCCTTTCCGATGCCTAATCGTTGAGCTAACTGCTCTTGTGTCAGACCTATTGTCTTTCTCAATAGTTTTAAGCGATCCCCCGTCATATCGTATCAAAATTTTTTATGGTAAATATTTTGATTCTCTTGTATTAAATTCAAAAATTGAACTTATCTTTGTCTTGCAAAGTTAAACGATTTATTTTGTTTATGCAAAATTTTTATTGAACTAAATTCTTTTACGATGACCTATCCAATTATTCCGGAGTTATACGGTATCGTCGCTCGCAAGCTGTTGGATGAAATCGGGGAGAAGAGTTTCTATTCCGGTTCGTTTTTATTCGACTACGGTTCGAAAGAGTGTCGTTTCGTCGCCTCGATCGTAATCTATCGTTCGAAGGAGTGTCTGCCCGAAGGCGACGCCGATCGAATCGACGACCTGGTTCCCGTCTGGTGGGAATTCCATACATCCGACCAAGCGGGGGAACGCCCCAACGATTTCTCCTTTTCCGAGCTTAAGGAGTACCTCTTCTGATTCGACTCCGCAAGATCGCACATCCCATCCGGAGCGGCACCTCCTGCGGTCTTTTTCCGAACACATTGTTCTTGGTTTTCGATACCCGCTGCAACGGGCGGTTCCGTTTTTCCGTTGTCGTTCGAAAAGTTGAACGCTGTTCTGCGATTGTCGGATGCGGCGATTCTGGAATCCGGCCGACCCGTGCGTATCGAAACCCTCCGCCTCCCTTCGGCAGCGCCGTGCCACCGGGCGGAGCTTAAAAACTACTGACCTATGAATATAGATGTATTGAAGGACTTGTCCCCCGCAGAACCGGCTTCTGCGGGGGATTTGCCTCCGTTCGGCCTGTTTGCCGCCGGAGTCTATCCCTTTCTGGAGTTCCGGTGGTTTCACGAGGCCTACTACCGCGTACTGGAGGCATTCGCCGCCGGGCGCGTCCGCCGGCTTATCGTCACCATGCCGCCCCAGCATGGCAAGAGCGTCGGGGCTTCGACCCTGCTGCCCGCCTACCTGTTGGGGCGCAATCCCGATCTGCGGATCGCCATCGCCTCCTATTCGGCTTCGTTGGCTTCGAAGTTCAACCGGCGTGTGCAGCGTATCATCGATTCGCCCGAATATGCGGCCTTTTTCCCGGAAACGACCATCAAGCGGGGAGCCAGGCCTCCGGAGTACCTGCGTACGGCTGATGAGGTGGAGATCATCGGTCACCGGGGCGGCCTGCTCTCTGTCGGCCGCGAGGGGGCGCTCACGGGCAACCGTGTGGACTGCTTCATTCTCGACGACCTTTACAGAAAATAATCAAAATTGTCGCAAACCAACTAATGAACGAAAAAATTTGCCTTGTTTTTAATCTGAAATTTTATGTATAAGGGAAAACGCCGCATTTTTTCGGCCCTTTCTCCTTAACCTTTATAGATACGATGCAATTCAACTCCACCGAATTATTTTACAAACTGCATCAGATAGTTTTCGCAAAATCCAGCTAACGGGAATTTCACTACCTCGTCCCGTCCGTCGGGCGTGGTGTATTGGAATAGGATTGTATCGGCTTTCACGTGGTAGTCGAACAAATTCACCTTTTCGCCCGTTCCCTCGATTTGTGCTTCGTTAGCCGTCATTGTGCCGATTATTCCGTCCATATCTTCGAGTTCGCATTTTCATCCGAATATGTATTGTCGGTTCTTTGTAAGGACAATTTCGACGGGCTTTGTAATGTCTGCCATATTGGGGGCAAACATGTAGATAAATGTTTCGGGAAATATTTCGTCTTTGGGTTTTCCTACAAGCAGGACTATTCCCTCTGTTTGGCTCCATTTAACCGCCTTTTGGATTATCTGTTTATCCTCTCATGTTTTGGTCATTCATTCTGTTTTCGGTTGTTTGTATCTGTTCATTTTAGCTAAAATTTAATTGTTATTTATCTTTATAAAGATAAGATTATTAGTAAAATAAACAAAATAAGAAAGTGACAAACTCTGCAAAAGGGTCTTATAGACTAACCTTTTCACAAAGTCTGTCACTCGGAAGGTCAGATGAAAATTCAACTATTCGTTAATTTTTCTTCTAACTTATCTGCGTATTTCAGCACGAATTTTCGGAAATCATCGAAACTTAATTCCAGATCAAATGTAATAGGTGCATTTACATCATCTCCGCTTTTATCCATAATATGGATATTCTCAATGTTTTCTACATTGCAATTCATTATATCGAACCGATAGTGGCATATTGAGTTACGGATATGATAGGCTATATTTTCTATTGAATTCTTATCAACTCCTTTTCTGTGTTCATTCGCTGTGATTTTGGTTGTATCAATTCCCCAGTTTTCATAATCAACTAATCCATCTACGGATATATTTTTGTCATGGTCTGCGCATTGTTGCGGCATAATTAAGAGGCCCACACAACAATTCATAAAGAGGGTCTTTTCAGAGTTGCAGTTGTGTTCGTATTGCCTGTTTATGAGGGCGGCGTGGCAGTTGTGTTCGTATTGAACAAGAATTTGTCGCGTGCGGGAAATAAAATCAATGCGATTTTGATAGTTACTCATAAGTTCTTATTTTTATTCATCTAATCCCGTAATGCTTGCAAATTTTTTCCATCCTGTTGCTTTTTTATATGCATCAGTGCATCCTGACGGCACTTTCAGCACCGAATAAGGATTAATGTTGTAAAAAGTATAATCTTTACATGTCGGCGGTATTTCTGTACCTATTTTGAATAATCGAAGGTTGGAATTGCCATAAAAAGTGTATTCATCTATTCTTTTGACTTGTGTACATTCAGACATATCAACGGTCGTAAGATTTATTGCCCCATCAAAGGCTCCCAAATCATGAACTCCTGAGATAGATTCCAATTTTGAACCTTTCTCAAACGTAATTGTTCTCAATGATGAACCCTTGAAAGCTGTTCCAAGGCTTTCTACGCTTGCAGGAATCAACAGAGCTGGCACGATTCCCCGCTTGCAGTCTATCTCTGTAAGATTTCCTTTTTTGTCGAATTCCAGCTTCGTGCCATTCTGCAGAACCACATCATAGTTTCTGCTGACAACTCCCAATTCAATCGTTGCAAGCATCACCTTCTGACCATTGAAATGATTATTAAGCAAGATTTGGGCCTTGGCAGGAAGTGCATTTACAGAGATAGGCTTGTCGTTGTCCGCATTCGCCACCATATTGGATGAAACCATGCAGCAAATGGCAATCATCAATATTCGAAAAATTCTTTTCATAAGCTACAAATTAAAAATTTATAATGCCTAAAAAGCGATGGGTGCTTAAATGCCATCATCTAAAAATTAGACGCAAATAGTGCCTGAAAGTTTAAAGGATTCTACCGTAATTAATGTAAATTAACTATGCTCATATCCAAACCTCCATAAAAGAATAGATTTTGGAGTAGTAGCTTGGATAATATGTCTTCGGTTCTCTTCATAATGACAATAAAAGTACAATTCTCATGCCGTTAATTGCGGGATTCGGCATATTAATTCATTCAAGTTTCGGATTTAACAAGGGCGGGCTGAATCATCGGCTGCGGCTCAGCAATTCAAGCAAGTTTGATTGCATTCGCCTTGCACGATGATTCAGCCCGCCCTTGTTAAATCCGAAACTTGAG
>ENA-UEQL01000876-UEQL01000876.1-human-gut-metagenome-genome-assembly--contig:-NODE-876-length-21683-cov-4.719754_pt1 | contig 21683 bp, 15 predicted proteins | sample MGYA00242905_ERZ507926 | MGnify/ENA primary metagenome ERZ507926 (study PRJEB26167, sample SAMN06115531) | human gut metagenome | host: Homo sapiens | place: China:Henan | collected 2015-09-09 | study...
CGAACTGGCTCGCCATCACGATGTACACCAGCATGATAATCAGTATGCCCAACATCGTCATGTCAGCGCAAGGGTGTGATCTTCACCCTCCAGCGTTACGGCATTGACGCTCTGGGCGCCATGGCGCAGGGTCTGTTCTGCACGCTGCTGGTAGGCACGATCCTCAATACCATCGGCACCCAATTCGGCATTGCCTTCCTGCAAGACGCCATCGTCTCCATCGGCAAAGGGGAAGGTGCCGTCAGCTACACCATCGGCGGCCTGTGCTCGGCCATGGTGGGGCCGGGCATGGCGGTGGCCATCGGCCGGGCGCTGGAGGCGCCGCCTCTGGTGCTGTATTCCCTGATTCCCGTGGGCTTCGCCACTAACTTCATGGGCGGGGCCGGAGGGCCTCTGGCGGTGCTGTTCGTGGCGATCCTGGCCAGCGAGATCGGCAAGGCCGTCAGCAAGGAGACGAAGGTCGACATTCTGGTAACGCCCATTGTCACGGTGCTCTCCGGCATCGGCATCGCCGCCCTGATTGCCGCCCCCATCGGCGCGGCGGCCAGCGCCGTGGGCCGGTTCATCATGTGGGCCACGGAGCTGCAGCCCTTCTTCATGGGCATCATCGTGTCCGTGGTCATCGGCGTGGCCCTGACCCTGCCCATCTCCTCCGCCGCCATCTGCGCGGCCCTGGGTTTGACGGGTCTGGCCGGCGGCGCCGCCGTGGCGGGGTGCTGTGCCCAGATGATCGGCTTCGCGGTGATGAGCTTCCGGGAAAACCGCTGGGGCGGTCTGGCGGCACAGGGCCTGGGTACCAGTATGCTGCAGATGGGCAACATCGTCCGCAACCCCCGCATCTGGATCCCCCCCACCCTGGCCTCCGCCATCACCGGCCCCATCGCCACCTGCCTGTTCCGGCTGGAGATGAACGGCGCGGCGGTGTCCAGCGGCATGGGCACCTGCGGCCTGGTGGGCCTGAACTACTGCTCGGGCTTCCTGGACAACCAGCCGGAAGAGTCTCTCTGCCGCAGCACCGTGGCCCTGATGGCAAAGCACGCGGCGCACTTTAAGAAAGTGGGCGGCATTGAGATCATTGGTCTGGGCAGCGATTTTGACGGCATCGGCGGCGAGCTGGAGATGGACGACTGCTCTAAGCTGCCCCTGCTGGCCGAGGCGCTCCGCCGCGAGGGCTTCACCGAGGACGAGGTGGAGCGCGTCTTCTACCGGAACGCACAGCGCTTCTTTGAAGACAATCTGTAAAAATAAGAGAGGATATTCCAAAATGGATCAGAATATGACGCTGGAAAAGCGAATCGCTGCCGAGCTGTACTCCTATCAGGGCAAAATGAGCGTCTTTGTGGACGACCTGCAGGGCCACACCGTGGAGATGGGAGCCGACGAGGAGTTTGAAACGGCCTCCACCATCAAGGCCTATATCCTGGCGGTGCTGTATTTACAGGCCAGCCGGGGAAAGGCCAGCCTGACCGAGGAGATCGAGTATCGACCGGAGCACTTTGTGGACGGCTCCGGAATGCTGCGGGCTCTGGGCGTGGGAGCAAAGCTCAAGGTGAAAGACACGGCCACCATGATGATCATTTGCTCGGATAACATCGCCACCAACATGGTCATTGATTATCTGGGGCTGGAGACCATCAACGCCTGCATCAAAGAGCTGGGCTTTGCCCACACCGTGCTTCACAACCCCCTCCACTTTGACCGCTATGAGAAGCTGGGCACCACCACGCCCCGGGATTACGCCTCCCTGTTTGCGCAGGTGGCCAAGGGTACCCTCGTCAGCGCCGAGGCCAGCGCCGAGATGCTGGCCATCTTCCGCCAGCAGCACTACAATACCATGCTCACCCACGATTTCCCCCAGTTCTACCTGGACTGCGAGGAGACCGGCGAGCCGGAGCTGATCTGGGTGGCCAGCAAGAGCGGCAGTATGAACGCCTGCCGCAACGACGGCGGCATCATCCATACCCCCTACGGCGAATACGTCATCGTGCTGATGAACAAAGATTTCCATGATATCATCGAGTACGACGGCCACCCGGCCATGGTATATGGTGCAAGGGTCTCCCGGATGATCTGTGACCAGATCCTGGCCTGTGAGGGCAAGCTGTATCGGAATTGAAAAGAAAACCTCTCACCGCTCCAACCCGCTGACAGCGGGGACGTCGCGGAGCTCCTCGATCAGGGGAGATGAATAGAAAATCTTGAACAATAAAAAGGAATTATAACAATGGGTATTACAATTTCCCCGGTCATGATGGTGTTTCTTGTCTTTATGACCGGATTTGCAGGGTTTGTGGATTCCGCGGCGGGCGGCGGCGGGCTCATCAGCCTGCCGGCCTATCTGTTTGCAGGGCTGCCGCCGCACTACACCTATGCCACCAATAAGTTCAGTGCTGCCTGCGGCACCACCTTTGCCACGGCCAATTTCTTCAAAAATGGTGCCATGAACGTCAAGGTGGGCATTCTGGCGGCCATCGGCAGCTTTGCGGGCAGCGCGCTGGGGGCGCACATCGTCCTGCTGCTCAGCGATGAGGTGTTGAAGACCACCATGTTCATCATCCTGCCCATTGCGGCGGTCATCATCCTGTGGCAGCGCAACCTCCCGGACGAAAACCGGGATGACGGTACCATGAACCTGAAAAAAGCGGCGCTGGCGCTGGGCATCGGGCTAGGCATCGGCCTGTATGATGGTCTGGTGGGGCCCGGCACGGGCACCTTTGCCATCATCGCCTTTTCCAGCCTGATGAAGTTTGACCTGCGCACCGCCAACGGCAACGGCAAGGTGCTCAACCTGGCCAGCAACTATGCCAGCCTCTTTACTTACCTCATGAGCGGGCTGGTGGTCTTTTCCGTCGGCATCCCCTGTGCCATCAGCGGCATCGCGGGCAACCTGCTGGGCTCCCACTTCGCCCTCCGCAAGGGGGCAAAGTTCATCCGCCCCATGATGCTGGTGGTGCTGGTGCTCCTGCTGGGCAAGCTCATTTCGGATGCGGTGTTGTAAAACAAGAAGTGTAGACGCAAAAAAGCGAGGAGCCTGACTCCTCGCTTTTTTCATGGATCCTATTTTTATTCGATGTCCAGTGCTTCATCGAAGAACGCCAGGCCGAACGCGCCGGGGCCGGCGTGGGTGCCAATGACGCAGCCGATCTGGCGGGTCAGGGCCTCGGGACGGTGCAGATTATCCTGCAGGTAGGTCTGGATGGGGGCCACCTCGCGGGGGGCGACGGTGTAGCCTGCCAGCGCGGGCAGCGTGGGGTGGATGCCGCCCAGCTCTTCGATCTTTTTGAAGAGGGCAACATAGGCGCCGGGCAGGCCCCGGGCCTTGCCAGCCAGAGCCACTTTGCCCTCTTTGATGGTGATGAGGGGCTTGATGCCCAGCATCCCGCCTGCTACGGCAGCAGCGGCGGGCAGACGCCCGCCCTTGCGCAGATATTTCAGGTCGTCGATGGCGGCCACCAGATGCAGGTGCTCCTTGGCGTGCTCCAGCGAGGCTGCGATCTGCACGGCCGTCTTGCCAGCGTCCCGCAGCTGGACGGCCAGCCGCACCAGCAGGCCCTCGCCCAGGCAGACATTGGTGCTGTCCACAAACAGTACGTTGTCCACGTTGGCCAGGTCTGCCGCAAGCTTAGCGCACTGGCAAGTGCCGGAAAGCTCATGGGAAAGAAAGATGCCAACGACCTCATCGCCTGCGGCCGCTGCCTCGGCGAAGAAGCGCTCAAACAGCTCCGGGCTGGGCTGGCTGGTGGTGGGCAGCTTCTTGCAGGCGGCCAGCTGTGCATAATATTCAGAGGGGGTCTTGTCAAGGCCGTCCCGGAAGACGGTGCCGTCCTCCAGCGTGACGTTGAGGGGGATGACTGTCACGCCCAGCTGCGCGGCCTCTGCGGGCAGGATATCGGACGCGGAATCGGTGAGAATGCGGATCATAAAATACCTCCATGGGCGGAAGCCGCCCGGAACGGTTGTAAAACAACAGAAATAAGTAAAAAGTCGGTAAAATTATAGCAGAACACCAACCGGAAAGTCAATCTTTTGAAGCAAATTTCTTCGTGCAGGCGCAAAACTGCTTGCACCCAAGGGGCGGGTGTGGTACAATGTCCGCCGACAGGAGGCAGCGCCATGAACAAGATCGAAAAAGGCCCGGCGTTCTGGAAAGCGTTCGGGCAGACGGCGGCCCTCTGGGCTGCGGTGGCCGTGGTCGGCAGTCTGCTGCTGCCCGGCGGAAGCATGACTCTGCCGGAGGAGCCGGAGAAGATGGGCTGGACGGTTCTGCGGGTCTGTGCCGTGCTGCCGCTGGGAGAGGAATTGATTTTCCGGGGCGGGGTACAGCGGCTGCTCCGCCCGCTGGGGCCCGGCGTGGCGCTGGCGGGGCAGGCGGTGCTGTTTGCCGCTGCCCATGGCAGCGCGGAGGCGAAAATTTACGCTTTTGCCATGGGGCTGGTGTTTGGCTGGGCCGTGGAGCACACCGGGCGGCTCTGGCCCGGCATGGGGCTCCACTGCCTCAACAACTGCATCGTGCTGGCCGGATGTCTGGCAGAGAGGGGACTGGGATGACCGATTACGAACTGATGGGTGCAGCCCTGGCCGAAGCCGAAAAGGCCGCGGCGCTGGGCGAGGTGCCGGTGGGAGCCGTCATCGCAAAGGACGGCGAGATCATTGCCGCCTCCCACAACACCCGGGAGACCGAGAAAAACGCCCTCCACCACGCGGAGCTGCTGGCTATTGACGCGGCCTGCAAAAAGCTGGGTGGCTGGCGGCTGTGGCAGTGTGAGCTGTTCGTCACGCTGGAGCCCTGCCCCATGTGCAGCGGGGCCATCCTCAACAGCCGGGTCAAACGGGTGGTGTACGGCGCGGCCGACACCAAGGCGGGCTGCTGCGGCTCGGTGACAGACCTGTTTGCCCTGCCGTTCAACCACCACCCGGTGGTGGAGCGGGGCCTCCGGGCCGAGGAAGCGCAGGCTCTTTTGCAGGCGTTTTTCCTCCGCCTGCGGGAGCAGCGGGCTGCAAGGCCGAAGTGGAAACCGCCGGTACAGGGACAAAACAAGTCCAAATGATGAAAAAAGTGGGAACTGCGTGAAAAAAGCACGGGTTCCCACTTTCTTTTTTCGGCAATTTGTGCTATATTATTCAATGGTAACTTGTCGAAACCACGCGCAGGAGCCAGCGGGCGCACCGCAGGACCGGACATGACCGGAAGAAGAAAGCAGAGTGCAGCTCCGCTGGGCGCAGGGCCGACCACCACCCCCTGCAAGGCTGGAAAATGCCTTACAGAGAAACAAGCGACAGGAGGGTTTGACTCTTGTACGACGACGAATTTGAACTGACATTTGACATGGCGGAGGACAACGCCGAGACGGTGAAACTGCCCGGCAAGCCTCTGCAGCCTGCCCCGGAAGCCCCTGAGGCCCCGGAACCGGCTGGAAAGGCGAAAGAGCCGGAAGTCCCGGATTTCCCGGACGACGAACCCACCATCGTCATCCCGGCCCGGAAGCCGCGGGAGATGCCCAAACAGGAGCGGGAACCTGTGCGGGCAGAGCCTGTGCCGGAGCTGGCCCCGGCGGAAGTGAAAGCGCCGGAGGAGCCCGCGGCGGCCCCGGAAGCACCTGTGCCGGCGATCCGGACAAACGGGCGGACGGTGCTGATCTCCGGCGGAGACCGGGGCATCGGTGCGGCCACCGCCAAAGCCTTTTATGAGGCAGGCTACCGGGTGGCGGTGTTCTACCACAAAAATGCGGAGGCCGCTGCGGCGCTGGAAAAAGCCCTGCCGGGCTGCACCATCGTTCAGTGCGATGTGGCCAGCCGGGCCAGCTGTGAGCTGGCGTTCCATGCGGTGGAGCAGGCGCTGGGCCGGGTGGATGTGCTGGTGAGCAACGCGGGCATTGCCCAGCAGAAGCTTTTTACCGACATCACGCCGGAAGAGTGGCAGCACATGCTGGATGTCAACCTGACCGGCGCGTTCAACCTGTGCCAGCTGGTGCTCCCCGGGATGATCCGCCGCAAGGCGGGCCGCATCCTGACGGTGAGCAGCATGTGGGGCCAGACGGGCGGCAGCTGCGAGGTACATTACTCAGCCGCCAAGGCGGGCCTCATCGGCCTGACCAAGGCACTGGCCAAGGAAGAGGGCCCCAGCGGCATCACCGTCAACTGTGTGGCCCCGGGTGTCATCGACACCGATATGATGGCGGCATTTACCGCCGAAGATAAGGCCGCTCTGGCTGAGGAGACCCCTGTGGGCCGCCTGGGCAGCGCGGACGAAGTGGCAAAACTGCTGCTCTACCTTGCCGGAGAGGACGCCGGATACATCACCGGACAAGTGTTTGGTGTCAACGGCGGGCTGGTGATCTGATGCAGTTTTGTCCGCGGATTTTAAGAGCAACACCCCGGACGGGGTTTTCCCAAAGCGAAAAGGAGAGAGCGAAATGGGCATGACTTTAAAGGAACTGTTGACCAAAGGTGAGGGCACCCTGTCGGCACAGGAGGCCAAAGATTTGGCTGCACAGTGCAGAATGGACGTGGAAACGCTCTACACCCTCCTGGAGGAGCGCGGCATCAAGATCCTGGACAACGAGGTCGAGGCGGATACCAGCCTGGACGTGGACAGCATCATTGCCGAGGTGGAAAACGCCGAGAACAACAGCGATGACATGGGCATCAGCGAGGAAGAGGAGGAGAGCGCGGAGGAGAACCCGGCTGACCTCAAAGCTGCCATGGATGAGCTGCTGGACGACCCTGAAGCAAAAACAAGCACATTGTTGGAGATGTTGCGTAAGGTGCCTATGGTGACCGTAGATGGTGAAGACAATATTAAGGTGAACGGCAACAGTAGCTTTAAAGTCTACGTCGACGGGAAACCGAACTCGATGATGAGTTCTAACCCTTCTATGATTTTTAAGGCTTACCCAGCTTCAGCTATTAAGAAGATAGAAGTGATTACTAATCCTGGCGCGAAGTACGACGCAGAAGGAGTGGCCGGTGTGCTTAACATCATTACGAACACACAAAGTGGCACAAAGGGGTACACGCTCACCGTAAATGCCAGTGGAGGCAATAATGGAGGCATGGGGGCGCTCATGGGCATGGCAAGCGTGGGTAAATTTATGATATCAGCTCACTACGGAACGGGTTATAACAATCAACCTAAAACGTTGACGAGTCGTGAACGCGAAGTATTTGCCGATGCGATAAACCACCTTTACACAACTAACAGCATTTCTAACGGACACGGATTTTCACAGTTTGGCCAACTTGACGCCAGCTATGAGTTTACACCGAAGGACTTACTCAGCGTGTCGGCAGGCATTCATGGTTACAATGGCAAGGAGCATACGCATACGTTCACACAAATGATGAAGGCAAGCAACGAGCTGTTATATGCTTACAACACGGACGCACGCACCAAGATGCTCTACCAAGGCATAAATGCTTCGGCCGACTTTCAACACACTTTTGCTGACGAACGCAGACTTACATTCTCTTATCGTTACGACCTCGACCCTTCCAACACGCGCGTTGAAACGACAAACTCCGACTTGCAGGGTCGTCTGCCTGAAGGTTTTGAACTTCGCGACATGAAAGTAGATCCTCACAATCGTAGCTTTGAACACACTGCACAAGCCGACTTTACTACCCCACTCGACCCCAAGCAGCACCATTCACTTGCCTTTGGCTTGAAATACATTTATCGTATTAACCGCAGCAATAGCAAGGAATATGTACGCCCCATGGGAAGCAGTGACGCTGACTTCACACTCGATACGGAACAGTCACTCTACTTTCGCCACCGTGGCGACATCGGGGCGGCTTATGCTGAATATAATCTGAAAGTAGGGAAATGGGCTGCTATGCTCGCCAGCCGATATGAGTACTATCGCATTCGAGCCACCTATCCCGACGGCAAGCGTCCAGACTTCGGAACGCATCTTAACGATTGGGTGCCCTCCGCCAGCGTGGGCTTTAGCATAAAACCTACCATGCTATTAAAGGCGGGCTATAACCTGCGCATTGGCCGCCCTGACATTAGTTACTTGTCGCCCTATCGCGTTAGCTACACACCTGAGAGCGTAACCTACGGCAACCCGGACCTTACTAGCGAACAATATCACAATCTCAATCTATCGTATAGCACGTTTGGTCCCAAGCTGACAATAAACGCTACGCTTACCTATGCTTTCTCTAACAACGGAATGGCTTCCTATAGCTTTGTGAAAGACGGCATTACCCATACGACGTATGGAAACTTTCAACATTCAAAGCAGACAACACTCTCTACCTTCCTCAACTGGACGTTTACCCAATCTACACGTTTTAATATCAACGCGTCAGGTAGTTATAGCGACTATAAGGCGCAACGGATTAACAGTCATAACTCGGGGTGGAACGCAAGCGTTTGGGCTGGCATTGACCAGACGTTGCCTTGGCGCATGAAGGCTTCCTTATGGGTGGGAGGCAACACTCCCAGCATCAACCTTCAAGGGAGGAACGCTGGATTTTTCTTCTATAGTTTAAATCTCAATCGCGCCTTCTTAGCAGAGGATCGCCTATCGATCTCACTCTCTGCGGGCAACTTTATCGGACGCTATCACCACTTCAAGAACCACACTACGACTACTGAATTTCGCTCTTTGTCTGACACACGCGTTGACCTTATGCGCATTAGAGTCGGCATCAGTTATCGACTTGGCTCGTTAAAGTCGACGGTTAAGAAAGTAAGTCGAAGCATTGAGAATGAAGACGTGATTAAAGCTCAATCAAGTAGTGGCGAACAGGGTTCACAACAACAGTAATGTATGGGTAAAAAGAGTTCCCCTCTTCACTTGCCGTGAAGAGGGGAACTCTTTTTTTATTGTTTCTATAATGGAGTGAGTGGGTAAACCGCAAATTGTCTGCCTAATTGGGGGACGCGTCGCCCCCAGGTTAGGACGCGCCCCCCAATTAGACCTTATATTTGTTCGCTTTTCGCACACCTTTTTGTTTTCCTATTTTACAGAGCGATGAATTTATGTCCGTTCTTGATATACAACGAACCCTTTACGGGAGCAATGACGCGACGTCCTGTAAGGTCGTATATAGGAGTAGCATCTTTATCACCCCATGTAGTCGCATTACCAATACCCGTAACTGAGCCACCAAAGACGAGCGCAATAGCAGCCTCTTGCGCGGGATAGGCAAGGTAAGAATGGTTCATAGGTAATACACTACCCACCTTTCCACGACAGAAGGCTAAAGTCTGTGTGCTGGGAGCGAGGGCTAAGATGTAAGCATTGTCAGCAGGGGTGAGCGTTTTGGCCTCACCTGCAGAGTGACCTAATACGTTGTACGATATTTCAGCAACGGGAGCATCGTCAGCCGTTGCTGGACGAACGGTGGCTGCCGTCAGTGACGACGTGAGCAAGAAGCCCGTATTCGCTGGCAACACCTTTGCGTCTACTTGCTGCAAGAGTACACTTGTGGTAGGTGTTTGGCTTACAATCCACGCAGTGAGTTCATTGGGGATAACGACATCGAATGGCGCACTAAATGTAGCTATATTGTCAATATCGTCAATGCCAACTGCACGTTTGAGTGTAACACTCAGATGTGCATTCGGACCACAAATGGCTTTGGCGGGCTGCGATGCACTTGACGTGAAAACAGCTGCCAAAGGATTTACCATTGTTTGACTCTCTGCGGGCTGAAGGTAGAAGATGTCTTCTGCTTCGTTGTACTGATAGCAGCGCTTGTCTGAAACGTTTGCCAACGTTGTCGTACCATTTCCCACAAAGCCTTCAGCTAAGGTTTCGTTCTGACCAGGAGCTGCAAAGCGAATGGTCACAGTCTTATTTGCCCAATCATTAGGAACACTAACTAAGCAAGCGCCTTCGCTTGCGTCAGCCTGAGAGGGAATGAACTTTCCATTGTTATACTGATAAGTGGTCAAAGAACTGACGGGCGTTTGACTGACCGAAAGTCCGTCTACCGTTATGCGTTCAGGCTTCGTAGGAAAGTAAAGAGGACGCGTTTCATTCTCGGCAAACGTTGTCGTAAGCCAAATGCCTTGCGCTGATTTTACTCCTTCAGCTACGCCACTTTGAGTCTTATCAGCATCCAGATTGACCGCATCATGGTCTGTCAACAAGGCTGTTTGTTGGGCAGAAAGCGATTGGTCTTTATCTACACTAAAAAGTAAGTGACCGCCCCATGCTGATCGATAAGCTGCAGCTTGCGCTGGCTGCACCTGTACGTAGAAGGTTGCTTCTGTGAAGTCGTCAGCTACGCCCTCAGCAGGAGTAGCCGTAGAACAGATTAATCGGTCGAGTTCTATAGTGTTCGTAAAGGCACACTCTCTTATGCGCGTCACCTCACTGGGTAAAGTGAAAGCATGTGATACGCGGCCCGCAGGATAAGTATGCAACGTGTGACCTCCGTCCGTATAAACCACGCCTTCGTTAGCCGTGAAGCAAGGATTATTCTCTGCAACCGTAACGCTCTTTAGAGCTGTACAACCACGAAAAGCGGAGGGATCGACTGAGGCGTTCAAGATTTTAAGATTGCGAAGATTAACGCCCACAGGGATAGCGGTAGCGAACTGAGTAATATCGTTCAAAGCCGTATAACCCTCGATGGTGTGGCTCTCGCTCTTATCAGCCGTAGCTACTGTTACGGTTAGGTTGGCATCAGTGTCGTGATTGACCGTTACCTTAAAGCGATCAAGTCCTTGACATATAGTAAACTCAGTTTCATATTCACCATTCGTCTTTAATATAAGACTGCCTTTGTCCTTTTTCAAGTATAGTTGAAAGCCGTTATTATAGAATTTTTCCAAAGCGCCATTACCTGTAGCGAATAGTCCAGACCCCCATTCATTAAACGAACTACCATCACTTTCTACGTCAAAAGTAATACGCCACGCTTCATCGGCATCCAATGTTTGTTGTGGATCGATGATTGCATTTTCAACCTTTTCGCCTACCACATCAGATAGTTTATTGCGGTAAGGCAACGCCTTGGGAGTGATTACGCTATAGCTATTGATGTCAAAGCCTTTAGGCAAAGCTGTGCTGAACTGTGCAATATCGTTGAGGCTATGATTAGTGAGCGTGTACTGCTCTACCTCCTGCCCATTATCTACGCTAAAAGTGAGTGTGTTCTCTTGCGTGTGATGCACGTCAATGGCATAGTTCTTTACTCCTTTTGTACAGTTAAATACGTGTTTGCCATCACTTTCATTACCTGTTTTAAGTATAAGGCTGCCGTCAATAGCGCTTTGATAAAACTGAAAGCCTTTGTAGTAATTTTCGGCCAACGCTTCTGTACCCGTTGCCAAAATAGCAGACCCCCATTCATTTAATGACGCTCCATTGTGCGTAACGTCAGCATGAAGGTGCCAAGTCGTGCCGTCTCGCAAAGTGTGGTTGAGAGGTATGAGGGCATTGGTCGTGCCCTCACCCTTAAAATTTCCAGACTCGATATTATCAGCTGAACCTAATGACAATATGTTCTTTGAAAGCGATACGGAGGTTACCTTCTTTTGATCAGCCAATGCACCAGCCTTCATAGCTATAATCTTATGTCCGTCATACGTAGCAGGTATCGTAAGTTCACCTTCGCCTGCTTGCGCAACTCGTGTAAGAATGATATTGTCGCCACTCAATTCACGATTGAACTTCCAATCGCCACATACGATCTCTTCAGCAATGTTGGGCGTAAAGTAAGCGGTGTATGTTCCACTTTCGGCAGCCTTAAAGCGAATCGCTGTACCGTCGTACCATTCTGCTGGCACTTTTCGACCATATTGGTCTGCCCAATAGTCAAGCTTATAACCGTCGGCTGCATAGCAACGTAAGATGACGTCCTCACCTACTTTATAGGTATAGGTGTCAGCCTGTCCGTTGGCATCAACAGTACCACGTTTTACATCAGAAGTCTTTACCGTAACCGTGCAAGCCTTGTTGGCGTATGCTGTGACGTTTACAGGTATATCATAAACCATTCGCATAGCCGCGGCCTTTGCTGGCATCGCGCCATTGCCATTATAGCCACTTTGCCAAGCACCGTCAAAGCGCAAACGAATGTGGGTAAGACCTTCAGTGGCATCATAAGGGAGCAATACCTTGAGCGTATAATCGTTTAAGGCACCATTATTGTCTGAAGACTTTGTGCCGTAAGTAGCAACCAATTCATCGGCATCATTAAACGTGCCATCGGCATTCCAGTCAGCATAGGCTGAGAGATTGCAATAGTTTAAGCCACCTGCACCCGTCCAATGGATAGTCAACTCACTACCCTTAGCAGCCGTTACGATTTGCGTTGTGTGGAAGAGCGAAGAGGGACATGCGTCTACACTATAGATGCTCTCTTCCTCACCGCCATTTTGACTGGTTGTCATCTTACTTACGTACTGAGCATATTTCTTAATATCCCCCATATCCTTCAAGTCCTCAGTAGGACTGCCCCACTTGTTGACCAAGAAGTTAGCCGTGAAGGTTTCGGCCTTTGCGCCATAATAGGTATAAGGATTGTCAGTACTAACAACGCTACCCTCAGCATTTGTCCAATTAGCGAAATCGTAGCCAGCTGTGGGGACGGCTTTAACAGTCACCTCGCTTGTGTTTGTTACGCTTTGGCCTTCTGTACCTTCAATTGTTACCGAGCCTTGCTGTACGTCGGCAGTCTTGACGCTTATGGTACGTGCTTCAATTATATTGTCTCTTAATACGATAGAGAATTTCAACTCTGTGCCGTCGCTCAAGGTTAATTGTGCTTTTACCTTGCTGGTTAATGCAGTAGAAGGAATGTTAGCAACTAAGCCCTGCGAGGTCTCTTCGCTTGAGATCGTACCATCATTATTATAGTCAATGCCTAATGTGGCCGTCAGCCCTTGAGGCAAGGTGATAGGCATCGTATACGTTTCACCACGCATAGCCGTTTCGACGAATGATTTACTAAGGTCAGTGTTCATATATCTGAACAAGTGGTAGTTGCTACCATTGTTCAACTGAAGCGTGATGAAGTATTTTGTAAACAATTTAGAAGCTACATCGGCCGTATTGCCTGTTGGCTGATTAGAGTAGGAAAGGGAAGCATTGTGTGCCCATGACGAATCGTTTTCGAACCAATTGGGCGATGTTGATCCATTGTCACGCGCATCGAAGAAAGCCTTCCAACGCTTATAGTAAAAGTCCTTGAGCATGCCACCCCATTCGCGATAAGAATAGTCGCGTAAGCCACCTTCTTCTGCTGCATCGCGATCACCCCAAGTGGTAATTAAGGTACGCGCATTGTTCAACTCAAGCCATTGCCTATCGCTCTCGGTCGTTCCACGAGCCTCATCGGCTATGCCGCGTGCTAAATTCGTCCAACGGCCTAACATGAAGCTTTGGTTGGTGTTCAATAATTCGTCAAGGTCGAGAATGAGTTGGAGATAAGCATCACGACGTTGAGCATAGGCCTCTGTATCATTCTTTGTAGCAGCCTCGTTAATGGCTTTGAGCAGAAAGTTGGCATAGTCGGTAAAGGCTTGACGCGTGAAGTCGGTCAAGTCGTAGCTAAAGTTCTGTCCGCTAAGCGTTCCTTTGGCTTGAAGCATCTTGTAAGCAGCATCAATCACTTGTTGCGCATCATAGAATATTTCTGTTCCACCCCAAGTCGAAACCGAACCTACCGTTAACGAAGGACGAGCACAAAGCACGGCCTCTTGGGGACCTTGCAAACCCGTTTGACAGTTGAGCGCAGAATTGCGTATCTGCTCCCAAGCTTGCTGTGCTTGTTCATTTTGCGTACCATATCGAGCTACGGTATAATTAGCTAACCACGTCTTTGCATTGGGGGCTGAAGTGTACCAAGGCAGTTCGTAAAGGGCATCGTAAAGTACGGGCACTTGTTCGATGGCCTCGGGCGTTGCGCCTACACCTTTAATATTAGGATACTGTTGCTTTTTGCTGAAATAATCTTCAAGTACCTTGGTCAAACGGCCAAACAAACCTGTACGACCACCAAAGTTTGGAATGTTGCAATAGACAGCATCATGATATTGACCATTCTGGTCTTTATATGCTCCAAAGTTAGGATTGGCCTCGCTATAAAGGTCGAGAATGATAAGTTTACCTTTCTCTACCTTGCTAAGCACATTATATTGTGCATCACTCCACTGCCATTGCTGAATTACCCATTTGGCATCAGCATTGGCTTTATAAAGAGCATTGGCCAATTGAGTATATGCACTGGGAACATCAATACCATCTGTATTAGCACCTTCATGGAAAGGGTCGATGCTATAATACTCCGATGTACCCATCAGCTCCTCCAATCGCTTATAGTACAAGGCCGCTACTTTGGTAAAGCCTTCGCTATTGGGATTGAGGATATAGGGACGTAGGAAATGGCACCAGTTGCCTTGATTGTTGGCAGCGATACCTGCTTTAGACGTAATATCGCTGGGGGCCATACCTGCATAACCGGGTAGGACGGGCTGCATGCCTAACTCGCGCTCGCGCGCAAGGATGTTTTTTGCCAAACTCTCTTGACGCGTATACCACCAATCGGGATTAGGACCGCCCCAACCTTGGAGGTTGTTCATGCCCCACCATGCTTGGAAGCACGGACCTGCAATAAAATTGTTGGCCTCTGCCGAACTGTAGCGTAAGTCTTTGGTGAGAAGGTTCTTCCACACCACGTCAAGACCGACAATCTGCAAGGGCATATTAATGCCGTGAAGTGCCATCCAGTCTATCTCCTTTTGCCAACGATCCCACGTCCATACTGACATGGAGTAAGAGAAGGTGCAATAATTAAGGTAGTAACGATAGTCGGCATTACAACTGTGCGTCTCGTCTTGCGAGGGCAAGGGGAGAGTTGCTGTGTTTAGGTCAGTCGTTAAATTGTTCCATGCCAAATTAATATGTGCATGGTGATTTAAGTACCAATTCAAGCCCGTTGTTACGGCTAACGTGTTGTTACCCTTAATGCAGGGTTTGCCGTCTTGACTTGAGATAATAAACTTGTCTTGTCCATTGCTGGCGAGTGATTCGTCAACAATGGTGACAAAACGATTGGCTGCTCCAGCGCCACCAATACGATTAATCAAATTAGTTACAGCTGTTGGATTGGTCACTGCGGCCACTAATTGCCAACAGTTGAGGCTTAACAGCAATAGCAATGCTACGCTGAATAGCCTGTGAATCTTTTGTTTCATGTATTGTGAATTGTATTGTTCCAACGAACGGATATAATAAAGCGAGTTTACAGTTTTTGACTACAGATCAGTTTTACGTTTTAAGGTTTTGAGGTTATAAAGTTAGTTTAGTTGATTATCAACACGATGTAACCTTATAACCTCATAACCTCCAAACTGAATGCCATTAGAACACGTCTATACAACTGTAAACTCGTATTATGTAGGTTTGCTTACTCAAAAGTGGTCGTTTTCTCCATGAGTTTCGATGACAGGAAGTCGGCAGCATGCACTATGCTTACTAAGGGCGACTTGTCGGTAGCATTATAAAAGGCCATGCGTTGCGCCGACCCATTCTCGCCCACATCGAACATGCCCATGTGCCAACGAATAGCTAACATTTCGTCTGTGGTAAGACGCATGTACCAGTTCAACATCAAGCACGACTTTTCGCCATGACCAAAAGGAAAGTCATCTTTCACTTCATAGCCGGGATAACTCATCCATTTCCCTGCCTTATTTTTTTTCCACTTTTCTTTCTTATGGTAGAACTTTACCTTACAAAGGTCGTGGAACAACGTTGCTATGGCAATGCTCTCTAAGCTAACCTCTTCTGTGAAAGGCGACTTTCCACTCTCAATGGCTGGTTGCGCCACGCTTTCATAAATTTTACGCGCGGTATCGAACACGTTAAGACTATGTTGACAAAGTCCGCCCTCTTCATTGAGGTGGAACATGCTCGAACTCGGAGCTTCAAAGAAGTCAGTCTTCTCAACAAGATACTCCAACACGCGATCTACACCGTCGCGTTGAATGTACTGTTGACACAGTTCAATGAAGCGTTGCTTATTTTCTTTAATTTGTTCCCTCTTCATTTTCTGGGTTGTTAGATTTTAGGGCTCGTTCCGCGACTTCCTTTTGCGACAAGATGATTTGGTAAGCCGCTTCATTCAAAGTTAGCCCCATCTGCGCAGCCTTTTCAACGATAAAGGCTAACGCTTGCAGAGGTTGATTGGTTATCTTGCCGTCCAGTATAGCGTCCTTTAATGAACTCTTTAACGCTCCGACTTCGCGACAAGGCTGAAGCGTGAATAACTGCATAATGTCATCGCCCGTAATAGGGGGTTGAAAGTTTCGAATGCGGTCTTTCTCTTCAATATCGACAAGCTTTTGTCGAACTATCTGAAAGTTATGTAGAAAGTTCTTTTTACGCTGTTCGTTCTTGCTCGTAATGTCGGCTTCACAGAGCACCATCAGATCATCGATGTCGTCACCTGCCTCAAAGAGCAAACGGCGAACTGCGCTGTCGGTCACCTCTTCGTCGGCAATAACTATGGGGCGCATGTGAAGGTCGACCAACTTCTCAACGTATGCCATACGATGATCCATGGGCAACTTCATGCGACGGAACAACGGTTTGACCATTTTCTTGCCCAAATAGTTGTGGTTATGAAACGTCCAACCGATAGCAGGTTCCCAACGCTTGCTGCGTGGTTTGCCTATATCGTGTAATAGGGCTGCCCAACGCAAGTAAAGATTGTCACTTCGTGATGCTACGGTGTCTAACACTTCAAGCGTATGGTAGAAATTGTTCTTATGTGACTTACCATTGCGCGTTTCTACACAATCAAGGTTTGCCACTTCGGGCAAGATGAGTTGGAGCAAATCGCAACGTTGTAACTCTACGAACCCAATGGAGGGCGTTTTCGACGCCATAATCTTGTTTAGCTCAACGATAATGCGCTCCGCACTGATTATCTTAATACGTTCGCGGTTGCGTGATAAGGCTTCAAACGTTTCTTCTTCTATTTGAAAGTTGAGCTGCGTAGCGAAACGAACGCAACGCATCATGCGCAAAGGGTCGTCACTAAAGGTTATGTCTGGGTCAAGTGGCGTTGCAATAATGCCGTCAATTAAATCGTTTACACCGTCAAAAGGATCGACTAACTCTCCTAAGCGATGCTGGTTTAAGCAAACGGCCATTGCATTGATCGTAAAGTCGCGTCGGTTTTGGTCATCTTCAAGTGTACCATCCTCAACAATGGGTTTGCGCGAGTCGTGCGAGTAGCTTTCCTTTCGTGCTCCTACATCCACACTGTCTCCCCCTTTTCCATACACCTCCACAATACGCGAATTAATCGGAGTATTGATTATTTCTTCAAAGGCTGGTACTACTTTTCCCGATGCACTTACACTCACCTCAATGGTTCCTCTGGTCACTTCTGAGAACACCAGTTCACTCTCTTTCACACTGCTGCGCGTCCATGAAAAAAGCAAAACCAACAATATCACGCATCCGGCTCCAATACTACCATATTGTATAAGCTTCTTATTGCGTGCCTTTATTCGTACTTCTTTTGATATTTCCCGATCCATATTTTTACGTTATATCCGCATTTTCTGAATGCAACATCCATGCCAAAACAATAAACGACTGGTTTACAACATAAAAACAATTTTAAGAAGTGTCCGATATCGGACACTCTGTTCGGTTTTACACACATTATGTACGTTTTTTACGAGAAATCTCACAGAAGCATTGCACATATCCGCAACTCTCTCTACCTTTAAATCTGAAAATAAAAGGGAAATGAACGAACAGGTAATACAAAAACTAAAAATCCTGACTGAATCCGCCAAATACGACGTGTCGTGTGCTTCCAGCGGTACTTCCCGCAAAAACACACGGGGAGGAGTCGGCAATACAGTAGGAGGATGGGGCATCTGTCACAGCTTTTCAGAAGACGGACGCTGCATTTCCCTGCTCAAGATTATGCTGACCAACTACTGCATCTACGATTGTGCCTACTGCATCAACCGGGTGAGCAACGACATTCCACGAGCCACCCTTTCCGTTACAGAACTGGTGGAGCTAACCATGGAGTTCTACCGGAGGAATTATATAGAAGGACTGTTTCTTAGTTCGGGAGTGGTACGCAATCCCGACTACACCATGGAACGCCTGGTACGGGTGGCCAAAGACCTGCGGCTGGTACACCGTTTCAATGGTTACATCCACCTGAAAAGTATCCCCGGTGCCAGTGAAGAACTGGTACGGGAAGCCGGACTATATGCCGACCGTCTCAGTGTCAACCTAGAAATCCCGACAGAAAAGAATTTAAAACTGCTGGCACCGGAAAAAGACCACCAAAGTGTGTATCTCCCGATGAAATACATCCAGCAAGGCATACAGACCTATCAGGAAGAGCGCAAGCACTATCGTCACACTCCCCGCTTTGCTCCTGGCGGACAAAGTACCCAGATGATTGTAGGAGCCACCCCCGAAACTGACAAGGACATCTTGCAGGTATCTTCTTCGCTGTATGAAGAACCTACCATGAAACGAGTGTATTATTCAGGCTATATTTCGGTGAATACGTATGACAAGCGACTTCCTACTTTGAAACAACCACCTTTGGTACGCGAAAACCGTCTATATCAGGCCGACTGGCTGCTACGCTTCTATCAGTTCAAGGTAGACGAGATAGTGGACGACCAGAGTCCTAATCTGGACCTGGAGATTGACCCGAAACTGGCCTGGGCTCTTCGCCATCCGGAGTTTTTCCCCGTCAATATACAGACCGCCGATTATGAAGCCATCCTGCGTGTGCCGGGCATCGGAGTAAAATCCGCCCGCCTGATTGTGGCTTCCCGCCGTTTTTCACGCATCGGTTTCTATGAACTGAAGAAGATGGGAGCCGTCATGAAGAAGGCCAAATACTTCATCACCTGTAATGAGTTGCCCGACAAGACCATTCATGAGTTAGGTGCCTACGGAGTACGGAAACTTCTGCTCCCTACTCCTCGCAAGAAGATAGACGAGCGTCAGCTGAGTTTCAACTTTGGAGATACAGAAGAAGCTGCCCCCACAAACGAGTGAAGGCAGCTTCCTTACTTTTATACATTCTACATTTTTCAGCGAATAGAAACTTCCATTACAGGCTGTTCCTTTATGGTATCCAATGGTACCGTTCTGTACTTGACACGCTGAAAATCAATCTTGTTCAAATCAATACTACGTATAGCAGAATTATACATGGTACGATAATAAATCATCCGATGCTGCATATCCGTGGCCGAAGTCCACTGTGTAGCACTTGGGATATTGACAGGCACTTTCCCTTCCGCGAACTCAATTCCCAATGGAATATCAAAGTTGTTCAAAATATGAAATCCTTGAAGTACGGTCTGACGGGCATTGTCCTGCACAGGAGCTGTAGCCTGATAAAAGGCAGCCCGTACAAAACGGGAAGGAGGAGTCACATCACCGGGAATACCCAAGAATCCGCTTCCAGCTCCGAAAGAACGAAGAGCCACATTCCCTAACGACTGAGGTTGGGCACTGCCCGGATACAGATTGACGTAATTATTCAGGTTGGTCAGTTGCCATTCAAATCCTGGAGAGTTAGTCAGTACTCCCAAGTTGTTTTCAAAGAAATGCAATTCACCGTCTACGATTTCCAATACCACCTGACGTCCTGACACATCAGCAAAACGCCAGTGCACAGTCGATGCACGCGGGTCAATGGCCACTACATGTACCTGCTTCAGGCTTTCCATCACTTCATCCACCGTCTTGCAGTTGCCTAATACCCAGGAAACCAACTGCAAATCGGCAATGGAAGACGATTTATATTCTGCTTTATACGCTTCATACTGTCCGTAATTCGGGAAATAGAACAGACCGGCAGAGAGACCTTCTTCGTTCAAACCTTCTGCCACGAACTCCTTTTGTTCTACCACAAGGCCCACATATCCATATTTTGCCGTAAATTTCATGCCATCCTGTCCGCCGGGCACATACGACTGAACCGTATAACCACGTGGCACTACCACATAGCAACTGTTCAAGTCACTTCCACCCCATTCAATGGTACGGGCAAGAATGCGTGTGCTGTCTTTTGCTGTCAAGGTGATACCTGTGCAAGCCTGAGCAGGCTGTGACTGGAAGACGGCCACTGTGGCCATCAGTCCCAAGAGCATAGATTTGTAATTCATCATTTAATCTGTTTTTATTATATAACAAAAAACTATTCCTTTTGTTTCAGTTTATCGTTTTTACTACTTTTGCTCCCTGAAATCCTCTATACACAAAGATACGAAATTCTCATAAACCATGACAGTTTTTCAATACGATTCCACTTTTGAAGGTCTGCTTACCGCCCTGTTCGATGCCTATTATCGCCGGACTTTTCCCGACCTGCTGCTTACAGAGAAGGAACCGCTTCCGCTTTTTCATGAGGAGGTACATCAGGTGGTAACAGATGCGGAAAAGACAGAACGGGTTTGGAAACTGTTATCACGTAAACTTTCCCGAAGAGCACTTGCCTCCCTTACCTATTGCTGGCTCTCGGAGACACCGGAAGCTGCCATGCTCCTTTTTCGCTACATGCGGAAAGTAACCGATGCACCAGCCTCTATCGAACAAAATTTCGCAGACCCGGATGTGTTAGGAGTGTATCAGCTAAGCAAAAAAGTAGCGGACGAGCGAATGAGAGTACTTCAGTTCATGCGCTTTCAAAAAACAGCCGACCAGGTATATTTCGGTATCATGGAACCTCTTTATAACGTCTATCCACTGACCATCTATCATTTTCGCGACCGGTTTGCCGACCAGCCATGGATAATCTACGATGCACGCCGTCACTACGGCTACTATTACGACCTGAAAGAAGTCTGCGAAATCACATTTGAAGACTCTCGTGCTGCCTTCCTGCGACATGGCAAGTTGGAAGATGAGCTGTTGGATAAAAACGAAAAGCTTTTCCAGGAGGGCTGGAAAAGCTATTTTCACAGTGTATGTATTCAATCCCGACTGAATCCCGTAAAACACAAAAAGCATATGCCGTTCAGCATATGCTTTTTGCTGTTCTTATACTATAGCCTTTTTTCACACCTCTTCGTTCTCATAGGCAACCCCATCTGGCAGGGTATCCGGGCAGTTTCCACCCCGCAAAAAATTCTGTGGCATGGACATTTTCCTGCGCGTGGATCGGCGCAGGGCGGCCCGCTTCCCCTACAATGGCAATTTCACGGTTTATGGTGCATTTCCAGCCGTTTTTTCCCGGCAAAGGAAGGGTTATCAGCCGTGCAGTCCTCAATGTACAGGCAGGGGGTATTGGTGCGGTACAGGGAATCATTCTGGCTTGCCGCAAAGCGCAGCACCTCAATCGCCACAACGTTTGCCCCCGGCACAAGGTAGGGCGCAGCATTGGCAGTATCAACAAACCATTCTTTCTGATCCAGGGGCTTCTGTGGCCCCTCCTGAACAAACTTCCCGTTTATATACAGCTTATAGCGGGAATCCGCGGTGATCTTGATCGCTTTTTTGGCGGGCAATGCGTCGTCCACCATCATTTCCTTGCGGAAATATACAATGCGGGCATCGCTGTCATCTTCCGGTATCCAATTTGGCAGCCAGATCCAGTTTGTCCGCAAACGGTTCATATCCATGGCGGTTCTCCTTTTTGGGTTACAGCGCTGCCGTCAGGCTCTGTTTATAGCAATTTTCAAAATTAAAGCGCATATCCGCAGAAGCGGA
>ENA-UEQL01000878-UEQL01000878.1-human-gut-metagenome-genome-assembly--contig:-NODE-878-length-21662-cov-24.373454_pt1 | contig 21662 bp, 20 predicted proteins | sample MGYA00242905_ERZ507926 | MGnify/ENA primary metagenome ERZ507926 (study PRJEB26167, sample SAMN06115531) | human gut metagenome | host: Homo sapiens | place: China:Henan | collected 2015-09-09...
ATCTGTCAACAGGAAAATCAAGAAATTTTTTCTTTTTTTGTGAATAGGTTTCCCCGCGGCGGCAACACTATCTTCTGTACGCAGACCGTCCCCCCGTGGGGACAGGAAAGGAGGCACGTTCTATGCAGGAGAAAAACCGGGAGAGCAACCAGAAAAACGCTCAGAAGGAGCCCAACGAGCAGAAGAACCAGAAAAACGACCGCAAGTAAGCCGGCAGCCATTGATCGCGAAAGCGGTCCGGAGTTTTCCGGGCCGCTTTTCTTTTGATACGATCGCAAACGGAAAGGTAATGCAAGAATGAACGAGAAAAATATAGGAAACAGACGGTTTTTCACATCCGAATCTGTGACTGAGGGACACCCCGACAAGCTTTGCGACAAGATCTCGGACGCGGTGCTTGACGAGCTGCTGCGTCAGGACCCGATGTCGCGCGTTGCGTGCGAGGTCACCTGCACGACGGGGCTCATCATGATAATGGGCGAGATCACTACCAAGGGATATGTCGATTTTCAGCACGTCGCGCGCGATACCGTGAAGAAGATCGGATATGACCGCGCAAAATACGGCTTTGACTGCGATACCTGCGGCGTTATCACGAACATCGACGAGCAGAGCGGCGATATCGCGATGGGCGTCGACAACTCCTTTGAAAATAAGGAAAGCGGCGCGAGCGAGCTCGACAACGGCGCGGGCGACCAGGGCATGATGTTCGGCTACGCCTGCAACGAGACGCCCGAGCTGATGCCGCTGGCGATCTCTCTTTCCCACAAGATGGCGAAGAAGCTCACCGATGTGCGCAAGCAGGGTCTTGTTGATTATCTCCGTCCCGACGGCAAGACGCAGGTGACGGTCGAGTACGACGAAAACGGCAAGCCCGTGCGCGTTGACACCATCCATGAGGAACTGCTGAAGAGTTGCGAACTGACCGGAATCTGGGAGAAGAAACTCCGCGACATCGAGCACAAGACCTACGATCCTGCCGACTTCATCAACGGACTGAAAGAACAGATCAACAAGATAGTCATCGATGTATTGTCAGACAACAGCAACCGGAGAGTGACCATCATGACAGAGGAAGACCTCAAGAAGAAACCGGCTGCCAAGAAAGCACCAGCCAAGAAGATGCCAGCCAAGAAAAAGGATGAAGCTACTGCACAAAATGTAGATGCACAAAATGCAAATACGCAGAATGCAGCAGCACAGCCGGTTTCTGCTCCTCAGGCTCCAGCCGACCCAATGGTAGGCAAGCCATGCCCGCTCTGCGGCAAGGGCGTCATCATCAAGGGCAAGACCGCCTATGGATGCAGCAACTGGAAATCAGGCTGCCAATATCGTCAGCCATTCTCGCAGATGTAATAAGATATAACTCAAGTTTCACATATAAGCTCCACACGCCCTGAAAGGGCAGAAGCTCCTAGCCCAGGGCAACGCCCTGGGTCATTATGGACGCAAACCTGTCGCCCTGTAAGGGCAAAAGCTTCAAAGAACAAGGCAATTTATAAGGCTTTTGCCCTTACAGGGCGACTTGCAGACTGCTACTATACCCAGGGCGTTGCCCTGGGCTAGGAGCTTCTGCCCTTTCAGGGCGTGTGGGAGAGTTGCTTGCGAAAGTTCAGTAAAATAATTAAGTTGTTCCTGTATGAAACAAATAAGATTTTATCAAATCATAACAGCAATCAGCTGCTTCTTTCTGATAAGTTGCGGCATTGACCAGAACCTGAAGAAAGCAGACAAGCATCTTTCTTTAGGCGAATACTACGATGCGGCAACCCAATATAAAAAGGTATACACCAAAACACCTACGAAAGAGCGGGCTGCCCGGGGCAAGGTGGCTCTGAAGATGGCACGCTGCTATGATAAAATCAACAGTACGCCGAAGGCATTGGCTGCCTACAGCAATGCCATCCGATACAAGCAGGCAGACCTCAACGACCGCCTGGCTTACGCCCGGCTTCTCCTGAAGAACGGAAGTTACAGACAGGCTGCCAAGGAATTCGAATTCCTGCTCGATTCCATGCCCAACAACGTGCTGGTAAAGAACGGACTCGAATCGGCACGAAAAGCCCCAGTCTGGAAGAAGGAAGGAAGCCGGTACAAGGTAAAGCGGATGGATGTTTTCAACTCCCGAAGAGACGACTATTCGCCGATGTTCCTCAGCGATGACAACAGTCAGCTCTATTTCACCTCAACCCGCAACGAAGCCCAGGGCAGCGACCTGAACGGAGTGACGGGAACGAAATCTGCTGACATCTTCTTCTCTGAAAAGAACGACAAAGGCAAATGGAGCAAGCCGGAAGCCATCGGAACCGGTCTCAATACCGACTACGAAGAGGGCGCATGCTGCTTTACCCCAGACGGCAAGCAGATGTACCTCACCCAGTGTGCCACCGATCCCACTTCGCCCCGCTTAGCCCAGATAGTAACCTCCAACCGCTCAGATGCAGCCTGGAGCAAGCCTACAAATCTGGAAATCAGCAAAGATACACTCAGTTGTTTTGCCCATCCAGCCATCTCTCCTGATGGCGAATGGCTCTATTTCGTATCAGACATGCCGGGCGGAAAGGGCGGTCTCGACATCTGGCGAGTGCGCATCACTCCTGCCGGACTGGGCGGCGTAGAGAACCTGGGCGAACCTATCAACACCCCAGGCGATGAGATGTTCCCTACTTTCCGTCCTAACGGCGACTTCTACTTCAGCAGCAACGGTCATGTGGGAATGGGCGGACTCGACATCTATATCGCCAAAGTAAATTCCATCACCCGGAAATATGAACTCACCCACCCCGGCTATCCGCTGAATACAGAAGCCGATGACTTCGGAATGACTTTCGAGGGTCTCCACAACCAGGGCTTCTTCTGCTCCAACAGAAAAGACGGAAGAGGCTATGATCATATCTACTCCTTCGAGAATCCGGAGATTGTTACCACGATGAAGGGATGGGTTTACGAGAAAGACGGTTATGAACTGCCTGCCGCAGAGGTGAGAATCGTAGGCAACGACGGAACGAACAGGAAACTATCCGTCAAGGGCGACGGTTCGTTTGTCCTCCCTATCAATCCGCATGTCGACTATCTGGTGATGGCATCCTGCAAAGGCTACCTCAACCACAAGGAAGAACTTCGGGTTGATTCGGCTAAAGAGAGTAAGGAATACGTGCTCCAGTTCCCGCTGGCTTCCATCACAGCTCCTGTACTCATCGACAACATCTTCTACGATTTCGACAAGGCAACCCTTACCGAAGCCAGTACAACAGCCCTCGACCAGCTGGTAATGCTGCTGAAAGAGAACCCGCACGTTACCATCGAACTCAGCGCCCATTGCGACTACAAGGGAAACAGCGAATATAACAAGCATCTGTCTCAGCGCCGCGCCCAATCGGTAGTAGACTATCTGATAAAACACGGCATAGAGAAAGAGCGCCTCACCCCTGTGGGCTACGGCAAGGAGAAGCCGAAGAATGTGCGCAAGAAACTCACCGAGAAGTATCCTTGGCTCAAGGAAGGCGATGTGCTCAACGAAGAATTTATCCTGAAGCAGAGCAAGGAGCATCAGGAAATCTGCAACCAGCTGAACCGCCGAACCGAGTTCAAAGTGCTCCGCACTACCTATAAATTGTTTTAGAAACCGATATCATAAGCATAGGTGCTCTACTGAAAAAGTAGTAGCACCTATTTGTTTTTCTATATTCAGCAATATTAAATCTTCGTTCATCGACGCTGAATGTCCGTTCAGCGACGTTGAATGTCCGTTCAGCGACGTTGAATTTCCGTTCAGCGTCGATGAACGGAGATTTCAAGAGCATAAAGATGATATTTATAGTAATAAAAAACTCTTTCTATTAGCACTAAAAACTATTCTGCTAATAGAAAGAGTTGATCATTCATACAATTGATATCAGGGAAGAAGCCTACTGACGTGCATCAGCCAGTTCATTATATCCCCAAACCATGATGAGGACAACGAAGCCAGCCAGCACCATCAGGAGATTCTGAGAGTGGGCGATGGAATCTGCCACATGCGTAAGGGCACGCGAACCGGAAAGGAGGAAATCTATCTTCATAGAGAAAAGCCATCCCTGAATCTGCTCCCATCCCTGACAGACTACTGCTATGATGATGCCTGCTGCCACACAGGCTGCCGTCCATAAATGTTCCAGGCGCTGGCGCTTAACCAGCGACATCGCAGTATCAGTTTCGGGTAAAGCCGGCAATGCCTGCATCACCCTGTCGGAGAATCCGTCATCAGGAATCTCAGACATCTGGCTATCGGCAAAGAACATCTTCAAGAGTTCTTCATCCTGAGGGTTCAACGGTTCCCCTTTCATGCTCTCCAACTTCTTATCATTTATCTTATCGGTCATAACCATTCTGTTTTAAGTAACTTGCAAGTTTCTGTTTTCCTCGAGAGAGATGCGACTTGATGGTGCCTTGCGCCATTCCCGTCACCTCAGCAATCTTTTCTATAGAGAGTCCATCCATCAGCTGCAGCGTGATGCATGTACGTTCATTTTCACTCAATATCTGTAATGCCTTGAGCAAATCCATCTTCAATCCGGCATTGGCGCCCTGTGCATTCTTACCGGAAACGGCAGGCGTATCGATGTCCTGCGTCTCCTTATGACTGCGGGTATAATCATACCATACATTATAGGCGATACGGTAGAGCCAGGTGGAGAAAGAGGCTGTACCCCTGAAACCGGACAGATGGGTATATGCCTTGACAAAGGTATCCTGAGCCAAGTCGTCACTCAGCTGCGCATCCCCCAGCGTCTGCCGCAGAAAGAACCCACGAATGGGTGACTGATACTTCCTGACCAGCAGGTCGAACGACTTGCGGTCATGAAGCATCACCACCTTCGTGACGAGAGAGATATCGGATAACTTTTCCACCTTATATATATTAACTAATAATTGTTGTTCTTTTCCTTGTGACTTCCCCTCCTATTGAGAAGCCATGATATGTTGAATGTCGGCTGCTAGACCGGAGTACCATTATAGCCCGTGCCCTGGTCGCCGTGACGGTTCTTCCACCAGTCCTTGATGGCAGGAAGCGAGCCGATAACAGTCTGACCGATGCCATAGAAGAAGACCAGAGCTCCGATGCCAGCCAGGAAATCAGCATCCCACCAGGCAAACATGGCGCATAAGCCGGCTCCCAGGAAGGCATTTCTCAATCCACGCTTTACCAGATACTCATCGCTCTGCTTGTCTATCGGCCGGTCGCTTTCCGGAACATTGATGCCCTTCTCCATCGCCATCTCTGCCAGTTTCATCCGATCGTTGTGTCTACGCATGAGATAACGGACGATGAGAAAGACGATAATCAAAGGGGCAAAAACGAACAACAAGCCGAAAATGATGCAGAAGACGATGATTAAAGCCAGCGCTCCGCCACCAAATACCGAACCGATGAAATCGAACGGATCATCATAGTTGTCTAAACTGTATCTAGAATGAACAGACCTATTATCATTCTCATCATAATCATCATAGTTAGCCGAATCTGTACTGGTTGTATCAGAATAAGCCTCCAACGCCTCGTCGTCTTTATCCTTCGAAGCAGATGGCTGTGCGGCAGATGCAGGAGCAGCCTTTGAATCTACCTGTTGGGTAGTTGGATGATAACGATGTTTTGGAGCAGAAGACGCCAAAGACACTTGGGTGGCTCCGATGCTCATAACGAGCGCTAATGCCAATATTGCTTTCTTCATATCATTATTTTTTATTGTTTTACCTTGTTATTTTGAAAAATTTCTGCTTCTTAGACGCATCTCTTCGCGATTTAGTTGCAAAGAAACGAAAAATTTCTTATTTTTGCAAACAAATTAAAGAAAAAGAAACAGAATGAAGACATTACCTGAAGATTTCAGAACATATACGCAGGCACTGATGGGCGAAAAGCTGTATCAGCGTCTGGAGCATGCTATCCTTGAAGAAGAGGCACCAACCAGTATCCGCATCAATCCTTTTAAATGCAAGGATGCTGATGGCGAACCGATTCCCTGGTGTCCGGAAACCGGACGTTATCTCTCTACGCGTCCCGGATTCACCTTCGATCCGCTGCTGCATGCCGGCTTATATTATGTACAAGAAGCCTCATCTATGTTTGTAGATATGGCTATCCGACAGTACGTAAAAGAACCGGTGATGATGCTGGATCTCTGTGCTGCCCCTGGCGGAAAGTCGACTGCCGTAAGGGCTGCCTTGCCGGAAGGGAGTCTGCTCTTCAGCAACGAACCGATGCGCACCCGCTCACAGATTCTTGCCGAGAACGTACAGAAGTTCGGTCATCCGGATATGATTGTTACCAACAACTATCCCCGCGATTACAAGAAATCGAAATTGCAGTTTGATGTGATTCTTACCGATGTTCCCTGCTCAGGCGAAGGAATGTTCCGCAAAGATGAAGGGGCTATCGGCGAATGGAGTACCCAGAATGTGAACAACTGCTGGCAGCTGCAGCGCGAAATCGTATCGGATATCTGGAACTGTCTGAAGCCAGGCGGTATCCTGATTTACTCTACCTGCACCTTCAATGCGCACGAAGATGAGGAGAACGTGGAGTGGATATGCGAAGAACTTGGCGCTGAAGTGATGGCACTGGAGGGTGTAGACGATGCATGGAACATCACCCGCAACCTCACGGGCACCGACTTCCCGGTTTACCGGTTCATTCCTGGCGTTTCGCGAGGCGAAGGTCTGTTTATGGCGATTCTGAAGAAAGAGGGCGAATGGGAAGCCGGTTCTTCAGCCAAGGAGAACAGGAAGGATAAGAAGAAGAAAGACAAGAAGGTGGCTAAAGGAAAGGGACCGGAGATTCCGGACGGCTGGCTGAAGGCTGATACGGAATGGATGCCTGCAGAGAGCAACGAGACGGTTTACGCCATTCCGGGCAGATGGAAAGACATCTACGACCAGGCTGAAAAGAACCTGAAGGTGCTGCATGCAGGTGTGAAACTGGGAACAGACAAGGGAAAGGGTCTCATTCCTGACCAGGCTCTCGCTCTCTCTACGATGCTCAACAAAGATCACTTCCCACAGGTGGAGTTATCCTACGATGATGCCATCCGCTACCTTCGCAAGGAGGCTGTGAATCTGCCTGCCGATACGCCTAAGGGTTATGTACTGGTAACCTACAGACAGGTTCCGATAGGCTGGGAAAAGAACATTGGCAACCGTGCCAACAACCTCTATCCGCAGGAGTGGAAGATCAAGAGCAGCCACGGGACGGGAGAGCTGTTTATAATTAATAGTTTATAGTTTACAGAACTTTCGCATGTGGTTTAAGTACGGGCTGAAGGCCCAAAAGCTCCTAGCAGCCACACGCCCTGAAAGGGCAGAAGCTCCTAGCCCAGGGCATCGCCCTGGGTATAATAGCAGTTAGCAAGGCGCCCTGTAAGGGCAAAAGCCTTATAAATTGCCCGGTATTTTAAAGCTTTTGCCCTTACAGGGCGACAGGTTTGCGCCCGTAATAACCCAGGGCGATGCCCTGGGCTAGGAGCTTCTGCCCTTTCAGGGCGTGTGGGGCAAATCTTGCGAAAGTTCAGTTAACCAAGAATGAATAATTCAACATTCAACACTCAACATTCAACATTAAAATAAAAAATGCTCAGCATCATCGCCTGTATATCAAAAGTGCATAGAGCTATCGGCTATCAGAACCGGTTGCTCTACGCCATCCCATCGGACATGACCCGATTTCGTATGCTCACTACCGGACATACGATCATCATGGGCAGGAAGACATTTGAGTCGCTGCCTAACGGAGCCTTGCCCAACCGCCGTAATATTGTTATCTCGAAGACAAGAGAGCAGATAACAGGGTGCGAAGTATACACCTCTCTGGAAGAAGCGCTGGCAGCAAGGAAAGAAGAGGTTGGAAGCAAAGAAGCTTCAGATGAATGTTTCATCATCGGAGGAGCTAACATATATGAACAGGCTTTGCCTTTTGCAGACAAGCTTTATCTCACAATCGTAGAAAAGGAACCTGAACATGCCGATACCTTCTTTCCGGAAATCAATCCGGCAGAATGGGAAGTGACAGAAAAAGAAATGAGGAATGAAAACGGCTTACCGTTCACATTCCTCACCCTTTATAGAAGGCAGTAATCCCGCAGGGAGCTACTGCTTTTTTTCTTTTTATATCTTATTTCTCTGCTGCAGCCTCCTCATCAGTTTCCTCTTCATCATCGTTGAAACTCTTGAGATCCTGCATAGAAAGCTGACGGTTGATAGATGCATTGAAAGAGATGATGGTCTCGCTGCGAGACAATCCCAGTGGCTGCAACTTATCATGGATGATTTCCAGGAGATGGTGGTTGTTCAGCGCGTAAATCTTGATAAACATATCAAAACCACCTGTAGTATAGTGACACTCCACAACCTCAGGAATCTTCTTCAACTCCTCTACAACCTGGTCAAACTTCTCAGGCTCCTTCAGATAGAGTCCCATATAAGCACAAGTTTCGTAACCTATCTTTTCTGGGTCAATGATGAATTGTGAACCCTTGATGATACCAAGATTTGTAAGTTTAGCAACACGCTGATGAATGGCAGCACCGCTCACGTTGCAAGCGCGTGCCACTTCCAAAAATGGAATACGGGCATCCTGAGAAATCAGCTTCAGAATCTGCCTATCTAATGAATCTAAAATTTGTTTTGACATAATACTAATAATTTGCTTGCAAAGATAATACAAAAAATTAATAAAAGCAATTTTTTAAGAGAAAAACATGATAAATTAATATTATTTTCCTTTTTCTGTGGCAGAATAACTGATTTTTAGTGCTTTTGCCTGGCGCAAAGCCTGCTTTACGTCGGTTATCACACCCATCTTGGTTTCCTGATCTGCTTTGATTGATACGGTCATCAGCTTCTGGTCTTCCGGTGACATACGCTTCTTTTCTGCCGAAATGTAATCCATCACTTCGGGAGCCGAAGCAAACTTATCATTCAACTGAATCTGGGTACCGGTACCATACTTTGCCTGCATCTCTTTGGTTGGCTTACCTATATAAATATGGCTCACCGCCGATTTCTTGGTCAGGCGGGTGAGTTCCTTGCCTTGTGGCAAACGGCAGTCTACCTTCAAGGTAACCTGGCGCATGTGGGTAACAATCATAAAGAAGAACAGTACGGAGAAAATAAGGTCTGGCAGAGAAGATGTATTCAACCCTGGCACTTCATGCGATTTCTTATGAAAATTCATCATTGTTTACCTCCTTCCTGCTGTTCAGTAGCTGTTTCTGTCGAATTTTCTTCCCCTTGCTTTTCTTCTGCATTGCCATCAACACGCTGGTCAGCATGAGTCATTGCGTTGGCATACGACTCTGTGATGCGCTGCGGACAGATGTTGCGCACCTGTTCTTTCTGGTCATTGTTCAAGAGGGCATAATCCCTGTGATATTTCTTCTGGGCTGTTTCGTTGCGTAGCTGGCTATATGCTTCCATCAGCTGATTCTGCATCTGGAAATAGAGATTATAGTCGGCATCGCGGTCACTCTCGATAGAGATGAGATGTTTCTTGCCCAGGCGGTGTACAAAGCGGATGGTTTCTTCCTTGAGCTGGCTCACCTGCATCGGCTTACCGTTGACCAAAAGCGTATCGCCAGCCGTCAGGCGCAGCTCCATGAGGTTAGCCTTGTCTACCACCGACTGCTGCTGTTCCTTCTTCTGCGGTTCAGGTGAAGGGAGTTGGCGCAACAGTCCCTTATCCACATCCATTGATGTGGTGACAAGGAAGAATATCAACAGCATGAACGAGATGTCGGCTGTAGATGTGGTATTCAGTCCCGGGGTTTCGTGTTGCTTCCTTCTAATCAGCATATTTAATCCTTATTTATAGAATAGAGAGCCCAAAGCACTCTCTTTAGTTTTTCTTCCGAATATAACGTGTGGCACCGAAACAGACGGCACCGATTCCTGCCACCAGCATCAGGAGCGATGTGATGACAAACATATCTGAAAGCTTGAGCCAGAGCCAGTCGGCATAATTCTCGCCATTGATGAGCATCGGAGCAGAACCGCCCAAAAAGAAGGTAAGCAGCAAAACTGCCAAAGTTCCGATCCATGTGATGCGGAAGATGCGACGCACGGGAATGCCATTCACTACAGCCTCCGACTTGCTGCTGCGATAATCTCTGATCATCGAAAAGACTGCCAGACCTGTACCTCCTATCAGGAAGAGCCACATCAGCAGGATGAGCACATCGGTAAAGAGAGGCGCATTAAAGTCGGGGTTCTCTTCGAAAGGCAAATCGTAGCCTACCAAAAAGAACAGACCGAAAACCAGCACCGCCAGTCCTATCATGATATAGAACACCTGCTGCGATATCTTTTCGGCCGACTTCGTCTTCTGCTTTGAAAATTGAAATTTAACCATTTCTCTCTTCGTTTATTTATTCTTGGCAATAATATCCATTAAAGTAACCGCCGACTCCTCCATCTGGCTTGTCAGGTGCTCCACCTTAGAAAGGATGTAGTTATAGAAAACCTGAAGGATGAGGGCGACGATGATACCGAAGATGGTAGTGATGAGCGCCACTTTCATACCCGAAGCAACGATAGTAGGACTGATATCGCCCGCCTGCTGAATCTGGTCGAACGACATGACCATACCGATCACGGTTCCGAGGAATCCGAGCGATGGCGCCATAGCGATAAAGAGTTTGATCCAAGAGCAGCCCTTCTCCAGATTAGCCGCCTGAACGGTACCATATCCGCTTACCGAGCGCTCGATGTCATCAAGACTCTCGCTGATATGCATCAAACCCTGATAGCAGATAGAAGCCACCGGTCCGCGGGTATTCCGGCAGAGCGTCTTAGCCCCTTCCACATTTCCCGCCGACACCTTCTGGTCGATATCCTGCATCAACTTCTTGGCATTGATTTCAGAGAGACTCAGATAGATGATGCGCTCGATACAGAAAGCCATACCCACGATGAGGGCGATGGCAACGAGAGACATAAATCCCGCATTACCCTCTATAAACTTTGTCTTAAGAGCTTGATGAAATCCCATGTTCTCTTCTTGAGCCATCATAGGCAGAGAACACATCCATGTGAAAACCAATATTGCAAAACGTGCAATAGCTGTATTTTTCTTCATATACCTTATTATATATATAAAAGCGGAAAGAGGGGGATTCGAACCCCCGAACCGGTTTTGCCGGTTACACGCTTTCCAGGCGTGCCTCTTCAGCCACTCGAGCACCTTTCCATATTCCGAAGAACTCTTCTTAATCGCCGCAACATGCTGCTGCAACAATTTCGAAGTGCAAAATTATTGCTTTTCCTCCGAAATACCATAACTTTCATTGTTTTTTTATGTTTATTTAAGGAGTTTTGAACGCTTGCGTCCTATACTTGCGATACGGAAAGCGGAAAAACCCGCTCTGCATTGAGATTGGTCTGTCGGGCAAACTCCTCTTCGCTTATGCCATAAGCCTTGGCGAGCGTCTTCATCACTTCTACCACGAAAGCGCTCTCGTTACGCTTGCCACGATAAGGAACAGGCGCCATATACGGACTGTCGGTCTCCAGCACGATGCGATCCAGAGGAACTACAGCAGGCAGGTCTTCTCTGAGATGGCTGCTCTTGAAAGTAGATACGCCACCGACGCCCAATACAAACTTATCGAACGAGAGGAGTTCTTCTGCCTCTTTCTGATTGCCCGTAAAGCAATGGAAGACGCCACCCGGCAGTTCTTTCTCATACTTTCTGAGCAGATGTACCATCTCGTTCTGCGCCTTGCGGCAATGAATCATCAGCGGGAGCTGGGTTTCTACCGACCATTTTACCTGTTCCTCGAAAGCCTCGAGCTGCTCGTTTTCGAACTCACGGCTCCAGTAATAATCAAGTCCTACCTCTCCGATAGCGATCAAGTCAGAAAACTGAGGAGAACCACCCTCCTGACAGGCATTACCGGTCATGCGATGCTCCTCCAGTATCTTCCGGAGTTCAGCCAGCTGTTCCTTCCAGTCAGCCTTCACCTCTTCAGGATGCAGACCAATCATCGGATAAGCATAGCCCGGATATTCCTTGCTCAATGCCAGGACCGCGTGTGTGGTCTTCACATCGATGGCAGGCAAGAACACCTTGCCTACCCCCGCTTCCTTGGCACGGGCGAAAGCCTCCGCCCTATCCTCATCAAACTCCTCCGCATCAAAATGCGTATGTGTATCTATTGCTTTGAACATTGCCCTATCAACTGTCAACTATAAACTATTAACTATCAATTAGTACTGTCGCTTCATCATTTTCTGAGCATACTTTGCCAATTCCTCCTTACGCTCAGCAGGCACATTCACGGCATCCAGATACTTCTTGCTCTGCTCGAAATAATAAGCAATCTTATCCTGCGCCATTTTGTCGATACCTATCTCGTTGTATAGACGGGTAACGGCAGCCACCTTCTCCTTGCGGTCGAACTCCTCGGCATCCACCCACTTCTGCAGTTCTGCACGCTGAGCTTCGTTGGCATGGTTGAAGGCATTGATGAGCATGTAAGTCTTCTTGTTAGATGTGATATCGCCACCAATCTCCTTACCGAACACCTTGGTATCGCCGTAAACATCGAGGTAATCATCCTGCAACTGGAACGCCAATCCTATCTGCTCGCCAAACTTATACAGGTTCTCTGCATCCTCATCAGAAGCATCGGCAAGGATAGCACCCATCTTCAAGGCACAAGCCAGGAGAACGCTGGTCTTGAGGCGGATCATCTCGATATATTCCTCCTCCTTCACATCGTTACGGTTTTCAAACTCCATATCAAACTGCTGACCTTCACCAATTTCCAGGGCAGTGGTCGTAAAGAGTTTCAACACCTTGGCAAGATGCTTTTCATCACATTGAGCCATACGTTCATAAGCCAGAACGAGCATGCTGTCGCCCGAAAGGATTGCCGTATTGGCATCCCATTTCTTATGAACCGTTTCATGACCGCGACGCAAATCAGCATTGTCCATCAGGTCATCATGCAGCAAAGTATAGTTATGATAAGTTTCCAGGGCAACGGCATTCATCAGAATCTTCTCAGGATTGTCCTTGAAAAGATTGTAGCCCAGAAGCATGAGCGTAGGACGAATACGCTTGCCACCCATAGAAAGTACGTATCTGATAGGCTCATAAAGAGACTTTGGCTTTCTTTCGTAAGGCAAATTAGCCAGAAACTCATTTACCATGCTTAAAATTTCATCTGCTGTCTTCATAATAATGTATAATTTATAATGTATAATTTACAATGAACAATTTATATTTTATAGCTGGAACACTACCGGGATGGCAATCATCGTGCGACAGACCTTGCCTTTATCGATGCCCGGTTTCCACTTCGGCATCATCTTCATCACCCTCAAAGCCTCGTTGTCGAGCAATGGATCTACCGAAGTGCTTACCTTGATATTGGCAACACTTCCATCCTTGTTTACGATAAAGGATACCACTACGGTTCCCTGAATCCTACTCTTCTGGGCAGCTACAGGGTACTTCAGGTTCTTGGTAAGCCACTGCATGAAGGCAGACCAGCCACCAGGAAACTGCGGTATTTTCTGCACGACGGTCAGTTTGATAGGAGCCTCAGCTCCCGGATTCTCAATGGGAGTTTCAGGAACCGCTTCCTTCACCTCTGCTCCATCCACTACACCCGAGCCGTCGCCGATAACCAGTTCGCTGGTTGTAGAACTGATTTTCTGCGGTGCCTTCTGAGTCTGTTGCTCGGCAGCCTTCACTTCCTGAGTAATTGACTTAGAAGCAGGAGCCGAAACAGCCTCTGCACTCACCATATCTTTCAGGTCGGGACGAGCCGACATTTCCAGATCCTGTGAGAGATCTTCCATCGATTCCGACAAGTCATCATCTCCCTGCGGACCTCTCTGATATTGGAGTCCTACGAAGATGAAAGTAAAAGCCAGCAGCAACCCTAGCAGGAAAAATGTAACCCGCTTATCTTCCAGTTGTGCGCTATTTGATTTCTTAATTTCCACAATAAAAACCGTTTAAAATCGTTATTTCCTACGAAAACATTGCAAAATTACTTCTTATTATTGAAAAAAGCAGTATCTTTGCCAAAGAATTAGAAAATTTAAATGAAAAAATATGTAATTTCCGCAATATTGACGCTTTTTGCGACAATTATTGATGCTCAAGAGAGCCAAACGGGGTATAATTTCCTTCGTTTGCCGGTGAGTGCTCATGCAGCTGCTCTGGGTGGCGACAACATCACCTTGATAGAAGATGATGAGGCACTCATATTCCATAATCCGGCTCTCCTGTCATCAGTAAACGACAAGACGGTCAATCTCAATTATATGAACTATATGTCGGGGGTGAACACTGCCTCGGCTAGTTTCAACCGTATCGTCAACGACAAGGCTTCGTGGGCTGTTTCGGCTCAGCTTGTTGACTACGGCAAGATGAAAGAGACGGACGAGAACAACATCCAGATGGGTGAGTTCTCGGCAAAGGACATTGCCGTTGCGGGTTACTTCTCTTATATGCTCGGTGAGAAATTCGCGGGTGGTATTGCCGCCAAATTCATCACTTCGTATATTGGCGATTACAATTCTATCGCTGTAGGAGTGGATCTGGGTATCAACTATTACGACCCGGAAACGGAATGGTCGGTTTCATGCGTGGCAAAGAATCTGGGTGGACAGCTGAAAGCTTACGACAATGAATATGAGAAGATGCCGATCGACCTGCAGTTGGGTGTGACGAAACGCTTCGCCAACGCACCGTTCAGGGTATCAGCCACACTGGTCAACCTGAACCATTGGGACAGCAGTCTTCGTGATCATGCCGTAGTAGGTGCCGACATTCTACTTTCAGAAAGCCTGTGGATAGGTGCCGGCTACAACTTCCGGAGAGCCAACGAGATGAAAATCAGCACCTCAGAAGATGAGGAAAGCAGTCATGGAGCCGGTTTCTCTGTGGGTGGCGGTATCAACCTGGAGCGCTTCCATCTGAACGTTGCCTACGGCAAATATCACGTCAGTAGCAGCAGCCTCATGCTGAACGTAAGTTACAGATTATAAATTCTACATGATAAATTATACATTAAAGTTAGTTCGAAATTATGAAGAAAATAACAATAGCAATAGACGGATACTCTTCTTGCGGTAAGAGTACGATGGCAAAGGATCTTGCCAAGGAAATAGGTTATGTTTATGTAGATACGGGCGCCATGTACCGCTCGGTAACCCTCTATGCGCTGCGTCATCAGCTCTTCGAAGCAGATGGAGCCGTAAAGACTGAAGAACTGCAGAAGGAGATGAAGAACATCAGCATCTCATTCAAGTTTAATGAAACAACCGGTCGCCCAGACTGCTATCTGAACGGCGAACTGGTAGAAAAGGAAATCCGTTCGTTAGAGGTTTCCAACCACGTTAGTCCGATTGCCGCCGTTCCTTTCGTCAGAGAGGCGCTGGTAGAGCAGCAGCAGAAGATGGGCGAAGACAAGGGCATTGTGATGGATGGTCGCGATATAGGTACCACCGTGTTTCCAAATGCCGAACTGAAGATTTTCGTTACAGCCAGCTCACAGGTGAGAGCACAGCGCCGTTTCGATGAACTGAAGGAGAAAGGAATGCCAGCCGACTTCGATGCGATTCTGAAGAATGTAGAGGAGCGCGACTATATCGATACCCACCGCGAGACTTCCCCACTCAGAAAGGCTGATGATGCCATCACGCTCGACAACAGCAACATGACCATTCCTGAACAAAAGGCATGGCTGATGGAACAATATCAAAAGGCAATAGCAGAATAAGCTACAGAAAAGAGACTGCCGGGTTATTAATGCAAAAGTACGTTAAATATACTACTTTTGCCGATAAATTTATTTTATTCGATGAAAAAGATTTGGAAAAAAAACTTCAATTTAGTATCTTTGCAACCATATTAACAAGGTAGTAATGATATAGATTATAAATTTTGAGTTAATTACTGTTTTTTGAAGGTGATAGGTCTTCGGGAGAAGATTTATCACCTGTTTTATTTTCAGACAGTTTATAAAAGATGCCCCCTTGCTACCGCAAAACGCGGCAGCAAGGGGGTTAACAAACTAACAATCAACGCATTAACTCTTACTAAAAAAGAGCAGAACTTTCCTTGATAATTTTATCCTTGCACTCTTCCATCAGCCACTTCGGCGTACTGGTAGCACCACAGATACCTACCGTTTCCACATCCTTGAACCAGTTCATATCTATTTCGTCGGCACTTTCTATCTGGTAGCTATTGGCATTCACGCTCTTGCATTCCTTGAAAAGCACCTTACCGTTCGAGCTCTTTCTGCCACTCACAAAGAGGATGACATCATGCTTGCTGGCAAAGGCAGCGATGTTAGGCATGCGGTTAGCCACCTGACGGCAGATGGTATCGAAACTCTTGAAGACAGCGCCCTCAACAATATGCTCCTGGCAGTATTCGATGATGCGGTGGAACTCATCGAGACTCTTGGTAGTCTGGGAGTAAAGATAGATATCTTTAGAGAAATCCAGCTGACCGGTTTCCTTCAACTGCTTCACATCCTCAAACTTCTCTACCACGATGGCATGACTCTCCGTCTGTCCCACCAGTCCGAGCACCTCAGCATGGCCGTTCTTGCCGAAAATCACGATCTGTGCCTCCGGATTGTTGACATACTGCTTCTTGATGCGGCGCTGCAACTGGAGCACCACAGGACAGGTAGCATCGATGATTTCGATGTTGTTTCGCTCGGCAAGGGCATAAGTTTCAGGCGGTTCACCATGAGCACGGAGCAAGACCTTTACGCCCTGCAGTTCCTCCATCTGCTCATGGTCTATCGTGATGAGTCCCGCTTCATGCAGGCGCTCCACCTCCATACCGTTATGCACAATATCGCCCAGGCAGTAAAGTTTACCGCCCTTAGCCAACTCCTCTTCAGCTTTCTTGATGGCAGTGGTTACGCCAAAGCAGAACCCACTGCCGTTATCTATTTCTATCTGCACGATATTCGTTTTTAATTCATTGTACATTAATCTTCACCACCACCTTAGCATGTTCAGGGTCATTCGTAATCATGAGGATACGAGGGTGTCTGACACGCGATTTCTTCAAGTCGGCAGCCACAGCCGTCACCTTCATCTTAACGGTCTCTCCTGGCTGAATCTTACTCTTCTTCAGGTTCACCTGCAAGCCCATCGTAAACATCTGCATGCTGCGGATATCCAGTTCCGACTTACCCTTATTGGTAATCAGAATCTCACCCTTCAGCTTCTTCTTTCCATTGAAACTACCCAGATTGAGATCGGTGGCAGACATCTCTATCTTCGGAGCCAGTGCCTTCTTGGCTGGAGTCATGTTCTCAAAACCAGGAAGAAGAACGGCTGATACCACGATTTCCTTCTCAGGCGCAATCTTATCGCCAGGACGCTCACCGAGATAAACCGATGTCTGGTTCAAGCCCAGGTCGCGCAGTTTCTTGGAATCCAGCACGAAACTGATTTCGGCAGAATGACGCGGAGCGACCTTGGAAGGCGATACGAAAGCATGAAGATAGGATGGCAGATGCATCACTACCGGCTCCAGTAATTCGTCGGTAGGATTGAAGATATGGATGCGCTGAACCGGACGGTCGCCACGGTTCACGTCATCAAACTCCACCTCCTGGGCATCACTCTTGATGACACCCAGCATCTCATCGTAAGAACCAGCGAAATCTACTACGCTGCCCACTACCTTTCCCCTCATAGAGAGGATGAACGGCTCTTCATCCGCATTGGTATAGAGGCAAACCTGCTTGGTGAAAGTACCCATCTGCTTGGCATCGTATACCGCCTTGATGACGAAACTTTCGCCGGCAGCAATGCTCGTCTTCGGATAATCTACCTCCGTACAACCGCAGCTTTTCAATACATTGTTGATAACCAACGGCTTGTGCCCGTCATTCTTCAGCATGAATTCGGCAGTTACAGGCTTGCGGAACACCACCTGTCCGCAGTCTACCACCTCGTGCTGGGTTGTAATCTTCTGTGCTGATGCAGGCAGCGCCAACAGCGCTGAGAGCATCCATATATTCATCCGTTTCATACTATTCTATTTTAAATTATCAATCTATAAACTATTAATTGTTAACTCTCAACTCATACGCCTCTGTGCGGCCACCAAACTCCGGACTGTAAGTACACTCAGCGGTGCAAGTTCCGCTTTGATAGTCGCCCTTTCTATCCACGTAATACTCCATTTCTACGATGTGCATACCTTTAGATAAACGATCGAAATAGAAATTTGTTGCATGATCTCTTGGAGAAACATAGCAGCCTATGCCCCACTGATAACCACTCTTCTGGTTAACCGGTTCCAGACATGCCGCACGCTTATCCGTAATCTGCACAAAGTCGTAGTCGCGGTCGGCGGTGATGAGGAGCGTTACCTTCACCTTCTCGCCTACCTTCGCCTGCGCCTTGCCCTTACCCTCAGATTCGGCTGGAACGATGACACGGCGCACCTTTATGCCCGACTCCATGGAACCGATTTCGCTGACAGGCTGCTTAAACTCTGCATAGACGGCTCCCCAGCTGGTATAATCGCTCTTTTTGTCGATGCTCAGCCTAGATGCCTTGCCCGGTCTTTCGGTCTTCACATAGCCCAAAGTAGTGGAATCCTGCGGCATCGGCAGCAGCTTTCCGTCCAGTTTCAGCACGGCATTCTCAGCCTTCCTGCTCCAGTTGCTCTCATTGCCCTTCATAAAAGCATAGACAGCATCTATGGTGTTCACCGGCGTATCCCAAATCTGGGTGCGTTTCGACATCAGGAGCCAACGCTGCAGTTCCTCGATGGTCTGCTTGTCGTTCGGTTTCAGCATCTGCAGCGCCTCTATCACGGATACCTGGGTAGGAATCTTATAGTTTCTCCAGCTGTAGAGTGCCTTGCGGGTATCGTAGTAGCGGCCCATCTCTTCGCGGTAAACGGCATATTCGTTCACGCTCTGCAGATATTCGCCAGCCTTCTCGCGGTAAGCAGCATTCTGCTGGCTATTTCTGGCGAGTACCACGGCAGCACGCGCCTTGCCATAGATGGAGAAATCACCGGTCATCTTCGACATCTTTTCCAGCAGATATGCCTTATCAGCTTCCAGATTCTGCTTCATCTTTCTGCCATCCATCGAAAGGATGTAGAGATAATGCAGCGCCTGTTCGCTAGGACTCACCTTCTGCTTTTTCTCCTCCTGCTTCTTCATTTCTCTTACTTCCTGTGCAGTCTGCAGAGAGAGATAATCGATGGCGGAAGTCAGCATCTTGGCGGTGGATTTCTGAACACCGGCAACGGCATTCAGACGAACCATCATTTCGGCTACCGACGTTGTCATATATCTGCTGCCCTTCATGCCTTTCCACCAGGAGAAGGAACCGTTAGGGTTCTGCAACTTCTTCAGCTTCTCCACCTGATTCTGCAGACGGTTGCTCTCCTGAGAGAGATTCTTCTGAGAATGATTATCCAAAGAGAGAGCCTTCTGGACATGGGTGGTGATGGTATTGGCGTAGATGGCAGACATCAGCGAGATGGCGTTCTCCTCATCCGGATTACTGATAGCTGGCAGCGCCTTCACCATCAGCCAACTAGGATTGTTGGTGTACTCGATGGTTACCTTTGCCTCTTCAGCTCCCTTCGCCTGCTTGCCCTCCTTGTTCAGGAAGAGTTTGCTCAGGTCGAAGTTCTGCTCACCCTTCTGATGCAGGGTGATAGGCAGGGTGTTCACCACGAGTTCACGGTTGCTCAAAACCGGCAGATAGTGCTGTTCACCATCGCTGTAGCCATTACCGGCAGCCACCACCTTATTAATATATACGCCTTCTTTCAGTCCCTGGACATCAAAGGAGATGGTAGCAGAACCCTCGGCATCAATGCTGTAGTTCTGCGTCTTCTGCCAAACCACCTTGTTGGTCTCCGGGTCGAGAATCTGCATACGGGCGTTGCCACTCACCTTCTTGTCGGAAGTATTGAAGAGTTTCACCACGATGGTGCTCTTATCGCCCTCACGAAGGAAGCGAGGCATGTTTGGCTGCACCATCACGGTCTTCTGAGCCACAGCCTCATCCACCAGCAAACCATTGCGCATCTCCTTGTCATGAGCCAAGCCCATGAACTTCCAGGTAGTCACGCTCTCCGGCAGGGTAAATCTGATGGCTACGTTGCCATTGTTGTCGCTCTCCAAGGCAGGATAGAAGAAGGCTGTCTCGTTCAGGTTTTCACGCACCTGAACATGGTTGAGTGCCGCTTCATCGGCAGAAGAAAGAACCTTATTAGAGCCTCCACCTCCAAATTCTTCATGCATCACCATTTTTTCCTTCAAAGCCAGGTCCATCTCAGAAAGCAAAGGCTTCGAAGAAGCAGCTCCGAAACGGGTCATCTTAGAGCCACGAATTCTCATGACTTTCGCCTCATTTCGAACCTGCTCGTCTTTCTGTATACGAACAGCCTCAACGGTTCCGCCATAAGAACGTTCCAACTTGCTCAGTTCCACCGCCTGCATATAAGCATAATAGCTAAAGAATTTGCCATCAAACTTATCCACATCCAATTGCTTCTCGTCATAATACTTAGTAGGATAGATACCCAGCAAATCCATCGTATAATATTTCAGATTGCTCCGCCAATAGCAGCTTGGCAACCACTGGCTGAATCCCAGCGACATTCTCCAGCTATGCTCAGCCAACTGGTCGAGCGACTTATCATAGAGCACACTCATCAGCTGTGCCTTGGCAGGCTTGCCGTCAGGAGTGGTAATCTGCAAGGTCCACTTCTCCTTCTGTCCCGGAGTAAGACGGTCGCGGAAAGTCTTCCAGGCAATGTTCAGTTTCTTCTCCGGCAGAGGACGTGAGATACTGATGGTTCGGGCATAGCATTCTCCGTTCTTCACGAAACTATAGTTGATGACCACGCCCGACGCATATTCCTCCTTGTAGGTGAATGGCAGGGTCACGATACTGTCGCCCAACTCCCAGGCACCTTTCTCCAGCAGCTTGTTGCCGGCAATGATGGAATAAACGATGTGCGCTCCGTTTTCAGAAGAACCCACCTGCACGTATACCGGCTTTCCATCACGAGGGAAGGTCTTCGCCGTCTGATAATACCATTCGGTGGTTGTTTCCATCGGATGGGTATCCTTCATGCTGAAAAGGGTGAACTTCTGCTGCAGGGTATCCTGTCCGCAGATTGCCTCCAACTGATGAACGCCAGATTTCCAAACGAGGGAAGAAGAGGCAGAGGAAGAAGCATATTCCTTGATAGAAACCGGTGCATTCGCCTCGGCATCCTTCCATTCCCCTTCATCAATGCGATATTTCAACCTACTAGAAATCGGCATACCACTGGCATTGCGGTAAGCGAAGGTCACCGTCTTCAGACTGTCTGTTTCGATACGCTTAGGAAGATTCACCGTGAGGATGGTTGGCTTGGTGCCCAGAGGCAGACTCATCACGCCCTCGTGGCTCTCGCCGCTGATGTCGGTAACGATGGCTGAGACCTCGAAGTTGAAGAAACGGGCTTGGCGCATGAAATCGCTCATATCAGCCTCGTCTTTTCCTGACAAGGAAGCCTCCAGCGGAATCTCCACATCAAAGGTTCCGTCCTCACGAGTCACGCAACTGTCAGTCTTCACCAACTGTCCGGCAGAGCCTGCGCCCCACCACCAGAG
>ENA-UEQL01000883-UEQL01000883.1-human-gut-metagenome-genome-assembly--contig:-NODE-883-length-21608-cov-5.354837_pt1 | contig 21608 bp, 15 predicted proteins | sample MGYA00242905_ERZ507926 | MGnify/ENA primary metagenome ERZ507926 (study PRJEB26167, sample SAMN06115531) | human gut metagenome | host: Homo sapiens | place: China:Henan | collected 2015-09-09 | study...
TACCGTAAACCATTCGCTTACGCCCAACAAGTCACATAGGCTTACGTCCGGGGGCTCTTATTGGTTTCCCGGACGTAGGTCCTACAGTTCCTATCTCAAGGCAGGCAAGATATATTTCCATATCAAGTTGATCTCGGCCTGCATATCGCCGATATTCGCGGTCATGGCGATTACCGCATCTTGCTCGGGCAATATAATAATGTATTGTCCATTGGCTCCATCGGCACGAACGGCGTTATGGCGGCAACGCCACATCTGGTAACCGTAGCCTTGCAACCAGTCGCTATCTTTCGGCTTCATCTTCAAGTTCTCCGGTCTCATACCAGCGGGCAAAGAGGCTATCTTGGAGGTGGTGGCTTCCTCTATCCAGCTTTCGAGAAGCAATTGCTTATCGTTCCATTTTCCCTTTTGCAGGAAAAACTGACCCATTTTCGCTAGATCCTCGGTCTTGAGATACAAACCCCAACCGCCGCAATTGATGCCTTGGGGACTCTCTTCCCAAGTAGCGCCGACGATACCCAGCGGACGGAACAGACGGGGATAGAGATAATTGATCACCTTCTCACCGGTCACCTTCTGGATGATAGCGGAAAGCATATACGTGCCGAGACTGTTGTATACGAAATAGGTTCCCGGTTTATGTACCAACGGCGCCGAGAGGAAAATCTTTACCCAATCGGCCTTCTCGTTCCCCTCCTGCCGTACTAAAGCGGTGGGATCGACATCATGGCCGGAGGACATGGTCAATAGGTGACGTATCTCCAGCTCTTTCAAGTAAGGGCTTACCTCGGCCGGTAATTGGTCGGGGAAGAAGGAGATCACCTTGTCCGTGACCTTCAATTTACCCTCCGCGACGGCAAAACCGATAGCCGTAGCCGTAAAGGTCTTGCTAACGGAGTTCAAGATATGCGGCGTATGGCGGTCGCCCTCACCCAGCCATTGCTCCTTTACGACCTTTCCATGCTGGAGGATCATGATACTATGTAAGTCTTGATCCGCCTTTTTCACCGCCCGCAGGTAATTGCCAAACGCCTTATCCAAGGCTTTCGAGGCTTCCGCACGAGGAAGTTCCTTGGTCAGGTCGTTATAGCTGATCAAGTCTATGTTCTTATCCTTCAAGGCTTGCTTCACCTTCGGACTGGTAAAAAGATCGGTCACGCCTTGACGGTCCATCGCCACGTTCTCGTAGCCGATATGCCCGACGGTTTTCATCTCCTCGTTATCCAAGGCCGGGTGATCCAAGAACATATAGCGTTTACCGGGTTCCAGCTTATCCAACATCCGGATGAAACTGGCCTCCTTCTCGGCCGGGGTCTTGGAGGCTCCATCATACCCGGAATAGGTGAAATCATATTCCTGCATCGCCTCTACCCGATCCACGACCGGCAGATGATATTCCTCGGACAAGCGGCGCATCAGCTTCACCACCTCCGGATCGAAACCGGTCGATCCCATATGGCCGGAGATATGGCTGATCTGGGGAATGTTCTTCAAGGCCATCTCTATCTGGGCCCGGGCCTCCTGCTCGATCTCGGCCAAGCTCCATGTATTCTCCAGAATGGCCAGACCCGGGTAGGCGGAATTCGGAGACATCATCGGCAAGAAATAGCCATTGCTATCGGTCAAGCTGGGACAATGCGTCAGCGGACGCCATTTCACGTTATCCCATTCGCTGGTAAACGTCAGGTGAAGCCCGACATCTATCCCCGGGTTCTCCCTCAACAGCCGGGCGGCCTCGGGGAACCACGAGGTGACAACCATAACCTCTATACAGGTCTCCACCCCATTCTTATACCCTTCCATACACGCTATATTGGCGGAACGGAACGACCCCATGTCATCCGCACGGATGATCAGGCGGGGATTCGTGGCAGGCTGGCTGAATGCCGGCCACGTAGCGGCGAACAACAGGCAGCCGCAAAGGATTCTTTTTACATTTGAAGTCTTCATGATATTGATAAATAAGTAACATCTTTTCTATACTTGGGGATGGACCACACAAAAGGTGCCGGAAGATTTGCTCACCAACTTATCGTCGCAATAAATCTCGCACTCACAAAAATGTATATTCCGTCCCGCCTTGATCACGGTACCCTTGGCGATCAGCTCATTACCCCAAGCGGCCCGTAAGAAAGACATTTTCAATTCTGCCGTCAGCACGTCTTTCTCCAGCGGGGTCATCGTATAGGCGGCGAAACCGGCGATCGTATCCGCCAAAGCAGCCAAGACACCCCCATGCGTCACGCCGCTATATTGTCTCTGCTCGTCATGCAAGGGCATATGCGCCTCTACACGACCTTCCTCGATAACCGTGAAGTCGATCCCCAGAAAATTCACATAAGGATTCGTCTTCGCACGGTTAATCAACTTTTCTTTTATTCTCTCATCCATATCTTTTCTATTAACGAACCGTTATCTTACAATCATCCAGATTATCGATAATGGCGAGGCTCTCCACACGTATGCCCTTTTCACGCAGCAGATTCCCGCCATCTTGAAACGCCTTCTCTATAATAAAACCCATACCCTCGATCACGGCTCCCGATTGCTCCGCCAACTCGACCATTCCCATAGCGGCGTTTCCGTAAGCCAAGAAATCATCGATAAACAGGATATGATCCTCCGGAGTCAGGAAATTATTGCTGATACATACCGTATAGTCACGATCCTTCGTGAAGGAATGGACCACGGTAGAGAGCATGTTCTCCATCGTCTTCGGTTTCTTCTTCTTTACGAAGACCACCGGCAGTTGCATGATATAACCCACCATAATGGCCGGGGCGATACCGCTCGCCTCGATGGTCACGATCTTGTTAATCTTACGATCTTGAAAGCGACGGATAAATTCCTCGGCGATCTTATACATCAACATCGGGTCCATTTGATGGTTGATAAAACTATCCACTTTAAGGATACCGCCGGGATAACAGCGGCCGTCTTGCAAGATGCGTTGCTTCAATAATTCCATAATTTGTTATTCTGTTTGATCTTCTTTTACACGTATAAATAAATTTGCCAGAATGGCCGTCAAGCCACCCGTCGTTATGCCGGATGAGAAAATGCCACGGATCACTTGAGGAGCGGCCCCTAAAATATCCGGCATCAGCTCCACCCCCAACCCCAAGGACAAACTAACCGCCAACACCAACGTGGCCTTCCGGTTGATATCTTGGGCGGCGATAATACGGATACCTGCCGCCGCCACCGTACCGAACATCAGCAGGGTAGCCCCTCCCAGCACCGGATCGGGCATCAAGGAGAAAATAACGCCGACAACCGGGAATAAACCCAACAGGATCAGCATACCCGCTATATAATACCCTACGTACCGGCTGGCGACTCCCGTCAGCTGGATAATCCCGTTATTCTGGGCGAAGATAGAATTCGGGAAAGAGTTGAAAATTCCGGAGATAAATGAGTTCACCCCATCCGCCAGCACCCCGCCGGAGACTCGCTTCAGGTACCCTTCTCCCTCGATCGATTTTCCCGATATCATCGAGTTGGCGGTAATATCCCCCGTAGCCTCGATCGCCGTGATCAGATAGATCAATGCGATCGCCACGAATGAAGAGATATTAAAATCCAATCCATATTTGAAGGGAACCGGGATATTAAACCCTCTCAGGTTTTGCGAGGAGACAGCCTCCATATCCACCATCCCCATGGCGAAAGCGATCGCGTAACCGATACACAACCCCAGTACGATGGAACTCATCCGCAAGTACTTGTTCTTACAACGATTGAAGAACAAGACACTCAACAAGACGCACACAGCTACCCCAATATTACGCAAACTACCGAACGTACCGTTATCCATAGCCGTATACCCCCCGCCGCAAGCGACCACTCCTACCTTGATCAAGCTCAAGCCGATGAGCAACACCACGATACCCGATACCAAGGGAGTAATCACCGAGCGCAGATACTTAAAAGTACGGCTCACGATCATCTCTACCGGAGAGGCGGCGATACAAACGCCGAAAATAAGGGGAAGCCCTCCCGCCAGGCCAGCCGTGATAATCGGGCCGATAAACGAGAAGCTAGTTCCTTGGATACATAGCAGCCCCGCCCCGACCGGTCCTAATTTACGACATTGAACGAATGTGGATACCCCGGAGGCGAACAGAGCCATGGAAACCAAGAAACCGGTCGTCTCCAGATCCAGTTTCAGCGCCCCGGCGATAATCAAGGGAGGTGTTATGATCGCCACGAAAATAGCCAGTAGATGCTGGATGGCGGCAAAAAGCGTCTCTTTCAAAGGCGGACGGTCATCGATCCCGTAAATCAAATCCGTATCCATACTGTCTCTTATAATTTCAAGTCTAATAAGGTCTCTCCTCTTGCGTTCAACACCCGTACACTCATCTCGTTTCCTTTCTTCCGCAATACCATCACCGTAGCCGAATCGAGCTTATACCCCCCGCCTACGATCACCGGGAAGTTGTTTCCCAACGAGCCTTTCGGGTGGAAGGCGTATTGATGCGTATGGGCGGATATATTCACGTTGAAAGGGGCTTTCGCCAACAGGCTTCCCCAAAGCTCCGGACAAGGCTCATAGGCATCCCCGTTTCCGTAGATAGGGATATGGTTCAATAAAACCCGCTTCGAGGCTTGCTTAAACTCCTTGCCGCTCAATTCTTTCGAGAGGAAACTCACTTGATCTTTCCGGAGACCGGTGAAATCGTTCAGGCCATAATACACCCATGTGCTATCCGGTTTATCCTCGCCGCAATCCAGCATGACGAAACGGGTATCTCCCCAGCTGAACGCCCCATATGTCTTATCGCCCACATAGTCAAACAAGGCACGCAGGCCGATCGAATAAGCGTTTCGGATCTCGTGGTTGCCTCTTAGGAAGAAAGCGGAGACATGACTGGCGCCCACCTTCCCGCATAAATAAGCCAAATGATACAAAGCTTCTTTCTCATTGGCGGGATCGTCTATACAATCCCCGTTAAATACCACGAAATCATAAGGGATATCACGCACTTGCCCGTATAAGGCGTCTAGGGTCGGGATCTGCTTATGCAGGTCGTTAAAGATCAAGGCCGTGAAATCCTTTTGGGATGCGGAAGGGACCTTGAAAGTGTAGAACGGGGATACCGCCGTCTCGCCAAACTCTTTCTTATAGGCTTGGTAAAGCATGATTTCCTGCGAGCATACCCGGTAGTAATAGGTTTGCCCCGGTCGTAGGTCCGTCAGCCGAATCTTATTATGCAAGCCGTTGCATATCACTTGACCGTCCACGATGGTGCGAGCCTTTTTCAGGTTCAGCGTGTCCGTACCGTATTCTACCCAACTATACGTAGGGACATGGGTCTGCCACATCACCGTTATGCCGCCCTCCGTAGGATTTTGGAGATAGGGCGCCGCATAAAAGATCTCTTCCGGCTTGGCCTTCAGGCGAACCTCCGTTACGACCGGGCGATGATCCGATGCCACCGCCTCTTCGGGAACCCATGCGGACAAACGGGTAAAGGGCTGTCCATTCTTTACATAACCCGCTATATAGTCCAAACAGCTATCCGGCGTGAAAGCCGGGAATGTAGCCTGTTTAGGATTGCTCAACAGTAGAAAATCCTTGCTGATTTCCGTGATAAAGGGGGAATGCGCCGTAGCGTTCCAATCCCCGGCGATAAACAGGGGCTTATGCGCGAAAGCGGCTTCCCGCCGAAGGATCGGCAAGGAAAGCATCCGGTCTTCCGGCGTCAAGGAAAGGTGCGTGCAGCAGAAGATATATCTCTCAAACTCGACCCATAGCAAGACCCGTTCCTCCTCCCGTCCGGGAAGGGCGATATAGCGGTAGCTCACCGGCTTCTCCTTGCTCAGCATACCTACTCCGTATTTACCGCCATCAAAGTCGATGGCCGGGGCGTAGGTAGGGAACATCAGGGTGCGTTCTCCCAGTGTCCGGAGCACGTCGATCCCGCCGCTTCTTCCGGTCACGCTATCTACCTCCTGTACGGCGACTACATCGGGGGCTACCTTACGTATAGCCTCCGCTATACGCTCGAGGTCCGTCACCTCATCCATGCCCCTTCCGTTGCGGATATTATAGCTCATGATACGCAACGTATTCCGCTCGGCATCGCCGCTTTGCTGTGCCAATGCCTTATTTATGGGCAAGCATCCGATCAGGACGATCGCCCAAATAAACCATTTCCTCATAGGATTCGATCTAATGTTTATATTCATTTTATATCTATACCTTAACCGAATATCTCTTTCAATGACTGCTCGAACTCAGCGATATCCTCGCCGGAAGTATCCCAAGAGGTAACGAGACGGGCCTCGTTGATCTCCTCGTTCCACATATAGAAGAAATATTTATCTTGCAACTTCCTCAACGCCTCGGCAGGGATCGTGAAGAAAAGCTGGTTGGACTCGATCTTCTGCGTAAAATGAATTTCCGGGTATTGTCGTAGCACGTCCGCTAGCTTGGCGGCGCTGATATTCGCTTTCATAGCGTTCTCCAACCAGAGGTTATTTTCCAGATAAGGGATGAACTGGGCGGAGAGATAACGTAGCTTCGAGGCTAGCTGGGCGGATTGCTTCCGGTAAAATCGCAGGTTCTCCGTGATCTCCGGGCGGAACGAGACCACGGCCTCTCCCATCATCATACCGTTTTTCGTGCCTCCGAAGCTCAAGATATCCACGCCTGCGTCTATGGTCACTTGGCGCATCGTGCAATTCAGGTAAGCGCAGGCGTTCGCCAAGCGGGCTCCGTCCATATGCAGATACATATCGTACGAATGTAAGAGATCGGCGATCGCTCTCACTTCCTCTATCGTATAGATCGTACCTAATTCCGATACTTGGGAGATATAAACGGCCTTGGGTTGCGAATGGTGGCAAACCCCGAAGTTCTTCAGATGGGGACGGATCAATTCCGGTGTCAGCTTACCGTCCGTCGTAGGAATCGTGACGATGGCGCAACCGGTCATCCGTGCGGGAGCACCACATTCGTCTACGTTGATATGGGCGGTCTCGGCGCACAGGATGCTATTAAACGGACGGGTTACGGCTTGCAGGGCCACGGAGTTCGCCCCCGTCCCGTTAAACACGAAAAAAGGAGAAGCATCCTTGCCGAACACTTCTTGTATCTTACTCGTAGCGGCCTCTGTCCAAGGATCATCACCATATCCAACCGCATGATTATCATTTGCCTTGATGATCGCATCCATTACCCGGGGATGCACGCCGGAATTGTTGTCACTAGCGAAACTTCTCATCTTTAAATCTGATTTTTCGCCAAAAGTACGGATTTAAGATGAGAATGAGGATATCCAAGTAACTATTTATCGCTATCCATTATGTTATTCTTATTTGTATGCGTATATGAATATATCAGATAAACGACACAAGGAATAACCACTATACTACAAAAGAATAAATAAGGTCCCATAACTATTTCCTCCTTTTTTTACTGTTTTCACGATTTCTGCATATTTACGTTTGCATGACCTCCAACGCCGGTTCTTCGGACCGCACCGCCCTGACTGGCTTTGGCCGCACCGAATTGCCGCATTTATATAAATAATCCAACTCTGCTGTTGATAATTACTGATGAATGTGCTAATGATTCCGCCAGTCACTACATACTTAGCGATATCCATCAACCATTTTCCGATTTCTTTTTTCATAGTAAGATATTTTGTTTGTCAAGGCAAAGATAAATAGAATAATCCATATCGCACGCTATTTTACCTGAAATTGTTCCGTCGCGTAGAGGGCCTCGCCGGTTTGGGTCAGGCCCTCGATGGTGATGGTGAAATCACCGGTCAGGTCGGAGGTGGTAAAGGGGATGGATATAGAGGACTCGCCGTTTGTCCGGATATCGGGTCGCCAAAGTAAGGTATGGCGGAAATCCGGAACGGGAGATCGCTTCTCGGCCTCTGTCCGGTAAGCGGGCATATAGAAGATGCGCTGGGCTTGCGTGCCCTCATAATCAAAGAACTGGGTGGAGTTATCGACTACCAGACCCGGGTAATTATGCTCATAAGAGGAGAAGGAGGCGATACCGTCGAATATCTGCCCTCCGAATACGTACTTACCTTTATACACATCGATCTTCCGGATTTTTAGGGGATCGTACTTAAAAATGATCTCGTGATCGGTGATAGGGATACCATCCAATAAAACCAATGAGTTACCGATCGTATACCCGATCCGCTCCTCGGTCAGGACCGCCAACCGGCGAACCCCATCCATCTTACGGAAGCGGAGGCCGGGGATAAACTCGATCACGACTTCCTCCATCGTCGTGAAACGGGTGTACTCATCCAAAAGATAACTCCAATCCGGTTGCCACTGGAACCAAGGCTTCTCCGCTTTTTCCCGAACCAAGGAATCAGACCGGTAAGCATGCAACACCTGTAGCCCCACGCTCCGCTTCACCAACTCATCTTGCCAAGCGGGATTCAATCTCAAGGCAGGAAGCTCCTTCTCCGGATGCGTAGCGTAAGGAGATTCGATGTCCACCCGGTAGCGAGAGGAGGAAGGGGATAAAGCCACCGTCACGATCTCGTGCGTCCCAGATATATGTTTCGTAAAGAAAGTCACCTCCCCGGCAGCGCCCAGTTGCCCCCCGAAAAGGCGGATCTCCCCCCCGGAAAAGCCCAATAAAGGCCTCACCGCCTCTTTAGACGAAGGTTCGCCCGTGGACAGATCGATCACTTTCCCCGTCAGGATCGGCCCCTCGTATTCCGCCAAGAATTTATGATCGGCAGGCGATGACCCCGTAGTAGGCATGCTTTGTTTCCAATCAACGATACCGCTCCGGGCGGAAGGTTTATACAAGTCGATCCCGGCGATAGAGACCGATAGAGTCTGTAGATCCGGGGGCAGGCCGTTTATCCGGATCTCCCCCCCTGAACGGGTATCATAGGTCATACGGTCCGGTGATACGGAAACTGGGCCCTCTCGCCTCGTAAAAGAGTAAGCGGGCAATAAAGTATCCGTCAGCAGGGTCTCGTTCGTCACGAAGGTGTTCACCACCGTCAGCGGCTTCTCAAAGAAGACCTCCTCCCCCTCGTTCCGCATATAACGGGTATAGGCCACCAGCCGATAGTTTCCGGTCGGCAAGGTAGACGGCAATTGCAGGCAACCATTCCCTACCCCCTTCTCCAGCACGAGTCGGGCTTGCACGACCGCCGAGGCGCTATCCAGAAGCTCCACATATCCCACCTTGCTCACGTCGGACAACCGTTGGTCCAAATCCGTGGCAATGAATTTCATCCATACAAGCTCGCCCGACAGATAAAATTGCTTATCCGTTTGCAGATAAACCCGCTCTCGCAATTCCCCTGCGAGAACCGTTTGCCCCGCCCATAAGAGGCAGAGGAGCGACAAGATCCATTGTTTTATCATAGACTTCTCCATAGCAACTAAATTATAAATGACTGGTAGGCCACCAAGAGGGCTTCTGTTTCGAACCAAAACGGCCGCAATCCATACAACGTTTCAGCGCATACGTATTACTCGCCGCATTCATCGGATTATAGGAAACATATCCGTAATCCGGATTATTATCATATTCCGATCCCTGTACGATCGTGCTTGCGCAGCCCGTAACCTCGGCCTCATATACCTTCTCTATCTCCGGAAAGAAACGCTTGAGGCGAGTCACTGTCGCTACTTCCACGAAACCGATCACCGGAACCTCCGGGTCCGTCACGCAGCGGATATTCCCTTTCATCTCGGAAGGAATAGGGGCAAACAAGCTACCAGACTCCTCTATGTTCTTCTGCAAATTAAAATAGTAGTCGTAAGCCTCCCGGTGCAACGCATATTGTTCCACCTCCGCATGATACAACATCGAGAAACGGCGATCGCTGGGATGATACGAGGCGATACTTTTGTTAGCGATCACGTTCTGCGTCAGCCTATCGGAACTGCCTAGGGAGATCACCTTCGAGCTGTCCTTCCCCCAGCAATAATACCAATTATTCGATGTAAGTAAATCATATATTACGACCGTATTACCCATTTTCTCGGCAGCCATGAAGATCTCCGCCTTCACCTCCCAATTCTCCTTATACATCCAGCGGAAATAAGAGGATCGATCCGGGGCATTATGCGTAGACACACAGAGACGGACCTCCTCTCCCGGCCCCTTCTTCAGCAAGGAGAGAGAGTCGATCGGAGGCGTTATCTCCGGTCCCAGATAGTCCGACTCATACTCCAGCCCATCCAGCGAGATATGTAGCCGGTACCGGCTACCCGGGTCCAGCTCTCCCATATCCACCTTATACTCTCCCTTCCCGGAAGAATTAGCGCAAGTGAAAACAGCTCCATCCTCACGCTCCACCACCACCTTGGCGTTATTCACGAACTCATCCTCCGTGAAATCGTCGGTCAGGCCCACGCTTCTCCGGAGCTTTATCGTAGTCTCGCCATTCGTGATGATACCATCCACGACCAACAAATCCCGTACCTGCTCCAAACCCTTCGGCTCGTAATCCGTGACACAGGCGGACAATAACAACAGCAAAGCCCCCAGCCACCAATGAAAGCCTTTTATAGAATCTTTTATCTTCGCTTCTTTCCTCATCTCAACTCCCCCCTAAAATTTAATATTATAAGAGACAAACGGGATAGGCACCCCGAATATCGCCATCTTATATCCCTTTAATTTCCCGTTCTCCGATATATAATACACCGAGTAGGCGTTCTTTCGCCCCGTCAGGTTATAGACTCCGAAAGAGATCGTGCTATGCGTGAGCAACGTCAGGTGGTGGCTCGGCTCGATGTTGAACGAGGCGTCCATCCGGAAAAAGTCCGGGATACGGTATTGATTACGGTCCGAATAGTAGACAAACTCCCCGCCCCCGTAATGATATTTGGAGACCGGCAAGGTGATCGGCCGTCCCGTGCTATAGTCGCAATTCAGCGAGAAGCTGAAACGATGCGTGAACTTATAGTTACCCACGAACTTCAAGTCGTGCGGCTTATCGAAATCGGCGGCGTACCAATCCCCATTGTTCACGGGATTCACGATCATCGGATCGTTCTGCCGCAGTTGCGTGCGAGAGTAGGTATAGCTTACCCAGCCGTTCAACTTCCCTTGCGTTTTCTTCACCATCAGCTCCACGCCATAGGCACGCCCCTCGGTCCTCAGCACGTCCGTCTCGATGTGGTGGTTCATCAGCAGCTCGGCGCCGTTCCGGTAATCTAGGTAATCCTTCATCGTCTTGTAATATCCCTCCAAGGAGACCTCGATCGTATTGTTCAAGAAATTCCGGTATAGCCCGGCGGCCACTTGCATACCCGTCTGCGGCTTGATGTTAGCGTCGCTCAACTTCCACGTATCCGTGGGCGACATGATCGTCGTATTGGATAGCTTATGGATATTCTGGCGCATCGTATTAAAGCCGGCCTTCACGGAGAAGTCCTCGGTAAAGGCATAACGGGCGGACACCCGGAACTCCGGCCCGTGGTAAGTCTTGAACGCCCCGGTCTTATCCACCGTACCCGTCACGGTAGCCAAGGAAGGCAGTTGGTCGTCGGCATAGAGATTATAGGTACGGGGCCCCAATACGTTAAACATGGAATAACGGACCCCCACGTTCAAGGAGAGTTGGGAGGTGATATCCCAACGATCGCCCACATAGATAGCGGACTCCACCGCTTTCTCCTTCTCCATCCGGTCCTCCTTCACCAACGACTCCCCTCCATAGGGAAGGTATTTCCCCGGCTCCAAGTCGTAAAACAGCGAGCTGGCACCGAAATCCAGCGTATGCTTATCGCTTAGGTAATGCGTGAAGTCCATCTTCCCGTACATCTGGTCGATACGGAAAGCGAGGGAATAAGCGTTCACCGGGTTATCCGTATTACGGGTATTGTAGCCATAATGGTCGTAGCCAGCGGTGAGGACTCCCGTGAAACGATCCGAGAAGATATGCCTCCATTTCACCGAGGCGTTGGCGTTCTCGTAGGCATACCGCTCATCCACGTTAAAGCGGAAACGGTCGTGGCTGTAGTAGCCATTCAGATAGAGGTTGTTCCGCTCGTCGAACTTATGGTTAATCGTGGCGTTCAGGTCGTAAAAACCGGCGTTGCCATCCTTATAGCCGCTCTTCTCGGGGAGTTTCTTCAAGATCCAGTCCGAGTAAGTGGTACGTCCGCCCACGATAAAGGAGGTCTTCTCGGAGAAGAGAGGCCCCTCCAAGGTAAGGCGGCTGGTTAGCAAGCCGATGCTCGCCGATCCCTTGAACTCCTTTTTGTTACCCTCCCGGCTGTTGATGTCGAGTACCGAGGAGATACGTCCGCCATACTTGGCGGGGATGCTGCTCTTGTACAGCTCCATGTCCTTCACCACGTCGGGGTTGAAGACGGAGAAGAAGCCGAACAGGTGGGTCGGGTTATAGACCGTGCCGTCGTTGAAGAGAATCAAGTTCTGGTCCGTCGCCCCGCCCCTCACGTTAAAGCCGCTAGAGGCCTCGCCCACCGCCTTCACGCCGGGGAGCGACATGACTACCTTCATGATATCCACCTCCCCGAACGCCATCGGGATATTCTTTATATCCTTCACCTTCAGGCGTTCCACGCCCATCGTCGTATTCCGCACGTTGGCGATCTTCTCGGAGGAGATCGTGACCTCCTTCAAGGTGTAGACCTGTTCCTCCAGCTCTATATCCAGCTTGCCGTCGGAATGGAGCATGATCTGCCGCCGGGTGTCCTTCATGCCCATGCCTTGTATGTACAGCTCGTGTCGTCCGGGAGGGAGGCGCAGCGTATAATAGCCGTAAGCGTCGGTAGTAGCCCCGATCATCGGGTCCTTCACGAATACGGCCACGCCCACCATCGGCTCACCGGTCTTGAAATCGCTGATATTACCGGTCACCGTGACCCGGTCCGCCGCCTTGCCCGAGGCGTCGCCAATCTCGTAGACCTTGTTCTCGGAGGTAGCCTTCTGCTGCTTCCGGCCCGCCATCAGGGAGATACCGGAGCCTTCCTCGTCGCCATCGCCCTCTCTCCGCTTCTCCCGCAGGAAGAAGTTCTCGGGCAGGGAGGTCATCAAGGTGTTATCTCTCAATACAAAGAAGGCACCGCCATACGAGGATACTTGGAAGGGAGTCCCCTCCAACGCACGCCGCAACGCCACCAAGGGCTCTTCCTTCTCACTGTGTACGCTAACGACCATGGAGTCCGTCTCCAAGGGTTGCCGATAGACAGGCTGGCCGGTCTGCCGCTCGATAGCGTCGAACACGACATTCAAGGTTACTTGCCGGAAATCCAGATCGACCGTCCGCTGCGCCCTCACCGTCCAGCCGGACAGCAGGCACATTACCATACCGATATATAGGCTCTTTCTCATGGGATCTCGTTTAACTGTTCATACTGTCTCACCACGGCTACGATGGCTTCCTCGGGAGCGTGCTTGAAATCCAGCTTTCGCCGCTTGATATACCGGGCCAGCTCTTTTTTCTTGGACTTGAGGACCTTCAACACGGAGCCTTTGCTCCTCACGGTATAGTAAACACCCTCCTTCCGGATATAATATTTTACGGACTGATCGAAGGATTCATCGACCTGCATATCTTTTATCGTCTTAGATAATATACAAGACCATTTCCCCAGCACGGTACACTTCCCTTCATGCAACCGTAGGTAATAGCCTTCCGGCAGGTTACCCGACCGCTCGTCCGGATACCTGTAGAAGATATCGTACCCATGAAACTCAGCGTAGTCTACCCGATCGCTCGGCAAGACGATATTATAGCGATTGTCCGGAGAGAGCAGTAATAACTCATTCTTGTACAGGTCTAAGCGCATTTTCACGCCCTTGTAGAGAATGCCTTCGAAGCTAAGATTCCCGGGTACGTATTTCTCGCTCTTCAAATAGGGGTGATTTCTTATCGAAGTGGGATATTTTAATTGCTCCTTCCCATGGTAGATCACGGATTGGCCGGCGGCGGAAGAGACATAGTCATCCACCGCATCTTGTGCCCTAGCCGTAACAATAGCCAACGCACATACGCATAAAAACCCCAGAAGCTTTCTCATAAGATCCAGATTTAAAGTTTCATGCCAAATGTAAGCATATATATCCGACAAACCAACAACTTCCGAGGAATTATCACGCGGATAATGTACCTTTGCGATGTTTTTAACTTTAACAATTAATCATATATGAAAAAAAATCAGTTTCCGGGAAGCGGAAACAAGCGTGAGAAAGCTGCTGGATAGTCTGGAAAATGCCCAAAAGGCATGGGTGGACTTGAAAAAAGACGCAAAGGGGGCGCATAAGTTGTTTAAAGACTACCAGCCGGAGGAGGATCTGGTTAAACGGGAGAAGATCATCTACACGGGCTCCGTGAAAGACTTCGTGCGGCTGACGCTGCCCATCCTCGATGACCAACGTTTCCGGGTGAACGGGCAGACGAACCGGGAAGCCATGATACGGGCGCTGGACGAGGTGTTCGAGATACACCCCAACGGCTGCCCGGAGCCAAGGAGCTTCCGGAGCATCCTCTCGACGGCGCAGGAGGAATACGGGAAAGCGCATGAATAACAAGCTTCCCGTTTTTCACAACAAAAGTTAAAACTTGGGAGGCGTCCCAAAGCGCCTCCCTACCTTAGCGGCATCAAGCCAGAGACACTGGCTCTTTTTTTATCACTTAAAAATATAGTATGATAAACACGTCATTATTCGCCCTTTTCGGACGATACAAGGGAGACGCCTCGCTAGCGGGCGTACTGGAAAACATCCAAAGAGGAACGTACAAGCAGTTCATCGACGAGACGCGGGAGGCGCTAGCGTCGGGCGATAAGGAACTGGCCGCCAAACTAAAGAAAAAACTGCCCGCTTTCACCCCACAGGCCACCTACTCCGGGAAACGCCTCGACCCTCACATCACCCGCTATAACCAATTGGTGATACTCGACATCGACCACGTAGGGGAACGGGAGCTGGAGCGTATCACCCCGCTCGCCACGGAAGCTCCCTACACCGTGGCGTATTTCCGCAGTCCCAGCGGCGACGGGGCGAAACTCATCGCCTACGCCGCCACGGACGAGACCGCCACGCCGGGTAATCACCGGAGGGTCTACGAGGCCATGAGCCGTTGGTACGCCGCCCGGCTCGGCGTGGAGCTGGATACCTCGGGCAGCGACATCGGGCGGCTTTGCTTCGTATCGGACGATCCCGCCCTATACCTCTCGCCTGCCTACCGCCCTTGGCTGGAGGGTACCGGCGAGCTACCGGAGGGCCTCGCCCCGCTACCCCTTACTTGGAAGGAGGAGGTTAGCGAGACGGCTCCCGGGGCGAAGGAAAGGAAGGTGGCCTCGCCACTGGAGAAGGCACGCCGGACCGCCGAGCGGAAAGGCCTCTACGCCGAGGGCAACCGCAATAACTTCATCTTCGTCATGGCCGCACGGGCGAACCGGCTGGGCGTGAAGCGGGCCGAGATGGAGGCTTACGCCGCTACCGCCTTCGCCGACTTGCCGGCGGAGGAACGCCTCGCCGCCATCGAGAGCGCCTACAGCCACGTGGAGGAGCACGCCGCCGAGACGAGCGCCGCCACCTCCCGGAAAAAGGGCGGGGGCCCGCTGGACGTGGTCGCCGTGGAGGCCTATATATCCGAGCGTTTCCTCACCCGCAAGAACGGCGTGAGGGGGTACGTAGAGGTGGCCTCGAAGAAAAAGCGGAACGGCCAAAAGCCGGTCTTCAAGCCGGTGACCGACTACTGGGTGAACTCGCTCTGGCGGAGTCTCCTGAAGGACGGCCACTACTGCTCGCATAACGACATCCGGGCCATACTGATGTCGGACTTCAGCGAGACGTTCCACCCTTTCCGCTCGTATTTCGAGGGGCTGGCCCCGTGGGACGGGGTGACGGACTGGATCGGGCAGCTGGCCGATACCGTGGACACCACCCGGCCCGCCTTCTGGCGGGGTTGCCTCAAGCGCTGGCTTATCGCGCAAGTGGCCGGATCCATGGAGCTAGGCGTGGAAAACCATACCATCCTGCTGCTGGCCGGCGGGCAGGGGCTGGGCAAGACCTCGTGGCTGCGGAACCTCGTGCCGCCCGAATTGCGGGACTATCTTTTCACGGGCAATGTCAATCCCTATAGCAAGGGTTTCCCGCAGATGATGGTGGACTGCCTCTTGATCGTCATCGACGAGATGTCCGGCCAGAGCTACGCCGATCTGAACCGCCTCAAGGCGCTCACCTCCACCGGGGTCATCTACCTGCGCCGCCCGTACGGACACTATGCCGAGACGCAGATACGCCACGCCTCCTTCGCCGCCACGGTGAACGACTTGCAATCGCTGCCGGACGATAACGAGTCTCGCCGCTTCCTCTGCTTCGAGGCCACACGGATCGATTACCAGTCGCCCGTGCGACACGCCGACATCTACGCCCAAGCCCTCGCCCTCTTCCGCCGGGGCGAGAAATACTGGTTCTCCGGCGAAGACATCCGAAAGATCAACGAGAACAACGAGACCTTCCGCCAGCGAAGCCCCGAGGAGGAATTGTTCTTCACCTATTTCCGCAAACCGGAGCGTTTTGACACGCCACAGTATCTTACGGCGAGCGATATTATGACGAAACTAAGTGTATTTACACGTATCACGCCGACACGTTCCAATATAGTTACGTTGAGCAAGGTGCTGAAAAAACATGGTTTTAAGCTCACGAAAACTAGAGGAAAACTACTGTTTGAGGTCGCCGAGATCACCTCGGAACAGGTAAAAGCCAATTTTTTGCGCCCTAGGCAAGAGGAAGAGGATAGAGCCCAAAAGGAGAATGATATCTTTAAGGGTCAAGAAGATAAGCCGGAATAAAAACTGACTTTCTAAAATGAGCAGGGCGCAAAAGGCGCAAAAAACAGTGTCTGGAAAAACATTTTACAAAAAGATAAATATATATCACACTATAGCAGTGTGATGAAAAAATATATTTACAAGAAAAGTTTTATATAGGCACGTAAAGATGCGCCTTTTGCGCCCTAACCCCGGCACCGATATTCGTCGGGATTAAGAAACATGACCGGAAAACCAATGAGATACGGTCGCTAAGTCAATGGAATCCGTCTCGCTTTCCATTGACTTAGCGCCCCTATTCCACCCGGATACCATCCGGCTCTCACGGCTCGCCGAGCGACTCGATGATGGCCCGCACCATGGCGGGCGAATAGACCCGCTCGCCCTCGTGATAACCCAGCGAGAGGAGGCGACCGGGCAGGCCGGGATAGATCGTTATCCAATGTTGCAGCTTGCGGTGGGCCGAGCGGGGATGCAGGTCGGGCAGGTAGACCTCGGCCAGCTCCATCCGCCCGTATGCTCGTATCTTGAATGTCGTTTCCATATCCTAAAGATAGTGAATCTCCGGCATATATCCATCATTTTCCGGAGAAATAATTCACCCGAAATCACCCTAAGTCACCCAAAGCGACAAAGCCCCCATGCCCTGCCGTATCTTTGTATCAACATTAAAAAACAACACATTATGATCCGCTACAAGAAGTATCAAAACAAGAACGAGAAGAACGTGACAACCTTCAACAAGTGGTACGCCCGTGCCGTATGCGAGGAGACGGTAGACATCGCCGCCTTGGCCGAGCACATGTCCACCCACAACACCCCCTTCTCCACCGGCGCCATCCACGGCATGCTGAAGGACATGGTGAATTGTATCAAGGAGCTGCTGATGGACGGCAAGAACGTGAAGATAGACGACCTCGGCATCTTCAGCGTGGGCATCCGCTCGAAGGGGGCCGTCACGCCGGAGGATTTCTCCACGCAAGGCAATATCATCGGCGTACGCCTTCGTGCCCGTGCCACGGGCAACCTCTCCAGCGCCTCGCTCAAGCTGACGGCCAAGCTCCGTGAGTACACCGAGTACTCGAACGGAGAGGTGACCCCGGGCGGGGGCGATTCCGAGAGCCCGGACGAGATTTAGGGAATTGAAAATTGAGAATTGAGAATTGAAAATTGAAAATTAAGTGGTATGGAGATTTCTGTTTTTATACGTGAATACGCTCCGCTGGCTGGGGAGGCCGGGCGGGCGTTCCGGATCGATCCGGTGGTGATCTTGGCACAGGCGGCCATCGAGACGGGTTGGGGCGAGAGTACGCTCTGCCGGGAGTATCATAACTTTTTCGGCATCACGGCCTACGGGCTGCCCAACGTATGGTGGACCGGCCGGTGGACGGAGCTGTCGCCCCGCTCGCTACGTTTCCGGATCTACCCGGACGATAAGTGCTCGTTCATGGATTACTGCCGCCTGCTTCGCTCGGCCTATCCCCGGGCGGCCGACATGAGCGCCAACCCTACGGCCTTCGCCAAGGAGATCGCCTACAGCCCCTACATCAGCGAGGTGAACGGCGATAACCGGGAAGCCTATCGTAAGCTGATCGTCCAGCTTTGCCGAAAAATCAGCTCGCAACTATCAATCGTTAATCCAAAGGGCGGGCAGATGCCGCCCCTATCATCAACTGTCAACTAAAATGAAATACCTTGAACTCATCCTCCGTTGCCTCACGGCGCTCCTCCGGGTCATCTTCCCGCAGCATCCCCCTGTTTCCGAAACGACAGACGCTACCGGCGCTGCTCCTTCTCCTGCTAGCCCTCCTCTCCCTCCTCATGCGGGAGACGGAGGTGACGCTAGCGGCGATCGGCGCCTCGCTGACGCTCTTCCGCCACGACGGCACCCCTCCCCCCCCCCGGGGCGGACTGGCTGGGTATCTCCGGCTACACCCTCCTCATAGCGGGGTGCGCGGGGTGCCTCTTGAAGTACTGGGGTTATTAGAGGAAATGGGAATTTGAAGAATACTATTTTCTTCAAGCAAAAAGGGTATGCCGTGATGCATACCCTTTAACTTTTATTAAACCATCTATTCCTTTTGTGGTTATAAAAGAACATATAACCATCAATTATTCAAGACAAACTCTTTAAGAGCAAGAATCTGTAAGCACCATTCAAAATAAAAACGATAAGGAAGTCCCCTGCCTTCCTTATCGCCATAAACCTTTAGTTTCTCCAAGCTTCCGGCTGTACCAAGTACGGAGTACCTGTTTCCGGATCTGTACCCAAAGTCAAGATCTCATCGTCAGGAACGGGCAACATTGTCTTTTTCGATGACAGATAAGAAGCTCCCGCAAACTTAGAGATATACTGTTTCTCATAGTCCACATAGGCTTTCAACTCACTAGCCATCACATCACCACCCCAACGGGACAAATCGAACCAGCGCTCACCTTCCATAGCCAACTCTAACTTACGCTCCATGCGAATCGCCTTGATACAAACATCTTTGTTTGAGAATGCGGCATGTGAAGAAGGATATTCGGCAATCTTATAATTAGCGGCTGGAGTCCCATCATCTAACTTAACAATATTAACATCCAAAGCCGCACGACGACGAATCTTGTTAACCTGCTCCATCGCACCTTTCAGATTCCCAGCGTTAGCCAAGCATTCAGCATATAATAAAGTCAAGTCACGAACACTTAAATATTGCAAGTTCATAGCAGAACCCGGTGCCCAACCACCATATAACGCTTTCATACCAGCCGCATCCTCAGCCTTGCTATATACATGCTTTTTCGGCATGAAGATACCGCCATTCGTAGCATCTCGTACCCAACCATTCTCTGGGAATCCCCAATCCTTATAAGGAATACCAAAACGACCTACAGCAAAATCCAATCGAGGATCGACCGCAATGTTATTATCGTTAACGGCTAGCACAGCATCTTGGGAACTATCGGAGTTACGAACAGATACACTTTTCTTCGTACGATATTCACCGTTCAAGTAAGGAAGGCCATTCGCATCTACTTGGAACGAATTCACCAACTCAAAAGAAGGCTGGTAGAAACCACAACATCCACCGGGACCTGTATTATGCGGATAAGCTAAACAGAAGGGAGCACCCCCCATATTCTCTGCCGCATTTGAGTATTGTACCGCAAAAACGGATTCCTTACCATTTTCTGTCAAAGCATTGAAGTTATTGTCCAGATCATCTTCCAGTCCATAAGCCATACCCTTAGACGTAACACCATTTGTCAACACATCCGCTAAGATAGGTTGCGCTTCCGCCAAATCACCATGCCACATCAAGATCTTAGCCTTCAAAGCCTTCGCTGCGGATTTATTCGCCCGGCCAACCTCACCAACAACCTTAGGATCATCCGATAAATTCGCTATAGCATCATCCACGTCGGCAACGACCAAGCTATAGATATCTTTATCATTATGCACCTTTGGGTCATTCTCTTGATTAGTCTCATCAATATAGGGGAGATAAACACCAAACACACGCATTCCCTCGAAATAAGCCAAGGCTCGTAAGAATTTCAACTCGCCTTTACGCATTTGACGAATTTCCTCCTTCATATCCTCCGCATTTTCCAAGACCTGAAGAGCCAAGTTAACACGTTTGCTCATTTGATACACCCAAACCCATTTTTGCTTGATATAGCCATTGGTCGACAATGTATTATACAATTCTATCTCATTCACCGTAGATTGGTCGTTAGGGTCTGATCCCTTGTTGGCATCACCCCCATAAATACCACCCCATACCCAGTTAAACGGAGAAGCTTGATAGGGATCGTATCCTTCCACAGGAGAGGCTAAACCCGCATAAGCACTAGTAACCAGCAACTCCACACCTTGAGCATTCGCCAAAGCCTCCGGGGTCAAAACTCCTTGCGGCTCCTTTCCCAAGAAATCATCGCCACAAGACCCTAAAGTCAGCATACTGGCAAAAGCCAACGCTAATATATATTTGTTGTGTTTCATAATAAAATTCATTTTAAAAGTTAATCAAATCCCTAAACATTAGAAAGCGAAATTTACACCGAACAAGAAACGCATCGTTGAAGGCCATCCACCCATATCAACACCTCTCTGTAGGTCTCCCCCACTTTCTTTGCCCATATCCGCATTCGTATATTCCGGATCCAATCCAGAGTAACCGGTAATAGTCAGCAAATTCTCGGCTTGTACATACAAACGTAAGTTTTGGATACCCACCTTAGATAACACGCTCTTCGGAAGCGTATAACCCAAAACCACATTCTTCAAACGCAAGAACGAAGCATTCTCTACGTAATAAGAGTTCGAGAATTTACCAGAATAACCATCGTTCGAATCCAAGATCGGCAAAATGGCATTGCTATTATCAGCACCGGGAGTCCAAGATTGATCACGCATACGCTCAGACTTGTTACCGTTGAACATCCAGAAGTCCGTAAAATATTTCGTATTGTTAAACAGGTCATTGCCGATAGTTGAATACCAGAACATCGTGAAGTCCCAGTTTTTCCAAGTAACCGTAGCGTTTAAGCCAGCGATCAAATCAGGATGGGGAGAACCGATGAACGTACGGTCTCTTTCCGTCAACTTACCATCCTTATCCACATCATCAAACTTAAATTTACCGACCCAAGCCTTGGCGGACTCAGCGTTCAATCCGGATTGTCCTAGAGGCGGCAAGGCCAAAACCTCGTCAACGTTCTCATAGAAACCATTCACCTTGTAACCATAGAACTCAGAGATAGCATGTCCTTTCGTCGTACGGGTCACGTTTCCATCCAAGCGAGTTCCCGCTCCCCACAAAGAGGCATCATCCGACTCCGAGATACGCAGT
>ENA-UEQL01000884-UEQL01000884.1-human-gut-metagenome-genome-assembly--contig:-NODE-884-length-21605-cov-22.073532_pt1 | contig 21605 bp, 18 predicted proteins | sample MGYA00242905_ERZ507926 | MGnify/ENA primary metagenome ERZ507926 (study PRJEB26167, sample SAMN06115531) | human gut metagenome | host: Homo sapiens | place: China:Henan | collected 2015-09-09...
TGGCAGACCTCGCCGCACGCGGTGCAGATCAGATGAAAATGGCAGTCGTCGCCGCATTCGCTGCCGATCACGCGGTAGGTCACGCTCTTGCCGCTCTCGGCGGCAAAGCGGGCGGTCTCGCGCTCGATGAGCGCGCCGGTGCGCGCATCCTGTGCCTCACCCTGGGCGAGCACGAGCGCGAAGCGGCGCGGGATGGTCACGTCCTCGCCGCGCGGGATGCGCACGGTCTCGCCGTTGACGGTCACGAGTTTGTCCTCCTTGTAGCTGCCGTTGTCGCGGAACAGACGCACGGTCACGGGTTCGCTCAGCCAGGCCTCAGCGGCGGCACGGTCGGTCTTTTTTCTGGTTGCCATAGTATATTCCTCCTTGTGTGCATGGGTGCCTCCCGCCGCGCGGGCGGGAGGCACGGGGTGGATTTCTTACTCGGTGTAGGTGCTGCAGGTCTCGATGCGGCGGATGGCGCTGTCGTCGAGACGCACGGCGACCTTCGTGGCCTTCCAGCCGACGCTTGCGCGCTGGTTGAGCGGGTCGCCCGTACCGGCAGAGCCGAGCTGCTTGACGATGTGCTCAAGCCCGCCGCCGGTGATCTCGGTCGTGCCGTAGCCGTCCGCGCCGAGCACGAGCGTGACGTACACGTCGCGTCCCTGCGCACCGGCCTCGCCGGGGTAGAGGATGGCGTTGTCCTCGACCGTGACCGGGGCGTCGACGGTCATGGAGCTCGCGGTGTTTTCCCTGACGGTCACGCAGGCATTGCCGATGAGCACCTGACGGCCGACGAGTGCGCCGGGCTTGACCGTGCCGCCGTCGAACGCGACGGTGGTCTTGCCGCTCACCGCGCCGTTTGCGAGCAGCGTGCGGCTGTCGGCGGCCAGATCTTCGGCGTGGAAGATCTTCGCCTCCGTGCTTTCAACGAAGCGGCATCCCTCGATCTTGCCGATCTCGCCCTCATACATATGCTCGGTGTCGACGTACTGGTGCGGCGCGAGCCACTTCGGGTCGTTCATGAGGTCATAGGCCACGTCGGGATGGATGATGACCGGGAACGCGCCGTCGATGCGGTTCCTAATATGCGAAAGTTCAGTTATGAATTCATAGAGAGCAGGAACTCGTCATTGTTGCGAGTATGCTGCATATTCTTGTGGATAGTGCTCATCGCCTCGATAGAATTCATGTCGGACAGATACTTGCGCAGAATCCACATGCGGTCGAGCGTTGTCTTGTCCTGCAGCAGATCGTCGCGACGGGTAGACGAAGAAATGAGGTTGACAGCAGGGAAGATGCGCTTGTTGCTGAGTGAGCGGTCGAGCTGCAACTCCATGTTACCGGTTCCCTTGAACTCCTCGAAGATGACTTCATCCATCTTGCTACCTGTATCGGTGAGGGCAGTAGCGATGATGGTGAGCGAACCGCCGCCTTCGATGTTACGCGCAGCACCGAAGAAACGCTTAGGTTTCTGGAGGGCGTTTGCATCCACACCACCGGTGAGCACCTTACCAGATGCAGGAGCTGTGGTGTTGTAGGCACGGGCGAGACGGGTGATGGAATCGAGGAAGATGACAACATCGTGTCCGCATTCTACCATTCTCTTAGCCTTCTCGAGCACGATTCCGGCAATCTTGACATGGCGCTCTGCTGGCTCGTCGAAGGTAGAGGCGATAACCTCTGCATTCACGGTGCGTGCCATGTCGGTAACCTCCTCAGGACGCTCGTCGATGAGCAGCATCATGAGGTAAGCCTCAGGATGGTTGGCTGCGATGGCGTTGGCAATATCCTTCATGAGGATAGTCTTACCGGTCTTTGGCTGAGCCACGATGAGCGCACGCTGACCCTTACCGATTGGCGAGAAGAGGTCTACGATGCGGGTGCTGAGATTGGTGGTGCGGCGGTCGCCACAGAGATTGAACTTCTCATCAGGGAAGAGTGGGGTGAGGTGCTCGAAAGGAACACGGTCACGAACCTCTGACGGGTCACGGCCATTGATCTTGATGATGCTGGTGAGCGGGAAGTATTTCTCGCCCTCGTGAGGCGGACGCACCTTGCACTCGATGACATCGCCAGTCTTCAGACCGAACTTCTTGACGAAGCTGGATGCTACATAAACATCGTCCGGTGAAGAAAGGTAATTGTAATCGCTGCTGCGCAGGAATCCGTAGCCCTCTGAAATCACTTCGAGCACACCGTTGGATTTCACGAGATTGCTGAAATCGTAGGCTGGTGCTTCCTGCTTGTTCTTGGCTGCAGGGGCAGCAGCAGGTGTGTGCTGGTGAGAAGTCTGTGGAGTAGTAGGACGGTCGAAGATGTCGACAGTAGGAATGGCAGCCTGGTCTTCGATAGGAATGTCGACTACTGGGATGAAATCGGTTCCATCGCCCGGATCACCCTTCCAGGTTCCGTCTGCATCGAGTTCTACCTTCATACCTTCAGTATAGTAGATAGGAGCTGACTCCTGTTTCTTATCGGTTGCAGTTTTTTCAGTAGCTTCTTCCTTTGCTTCCTCAGCTGGAGCTGCTGCTGCGTTCTGTGCATTCATCTTAGCCTGGAGCATCGCCTGCAAATCACCGCTGATGTTAGCGCTCTCAGCGTTTCCGGCAGAGAACTGCTCTTCAGGAACGGCAGCTTGCTCAGGTGCTGCCTGCTCAGGAGCTGTCTGCTGGTTATCGGCTGTTGCCTCTTCCGGCTGTTCTGCCTCAGTAGCAGCCTGCTGGTTAGCCGTCTCCTGTGCATCTTTCGCCATCTGCGCTTCTATCTCGGCTTTTACCGCCTGATGCTTTCTGATGGCAGCAGCTCTGGCTTCTGCAATAGCTTCGAGTTCAGCCTTGCTTCTTCTGCCACGGTGTTTCGGGAAGTTGGCAAGTACCTGAGCCTCGATGTCTTCGCCTGATTGGTTTAGAGTCTGCTTCTGGGCAGCTGATTGTAAACTCTGCTCTGCCGGGCTGAACTGGATTTCTTCCTCAACCGCTGGGGCTGGGGCAGTTTCGCTCATAGCCTGAGGAGCAGTCTCGCCGCCGTTAGGACCCAATACCTGGTTCTTCTGCACGTCGAAATTCTCTCCTTCATTTCCGTGTACGGAATAAACACGGTCTTCTTTCTTGGTTGCAATGCGGGTGCGCTTGCGCTTAGGGGCTGCTTCAGGAGCTGGCTGTTCTGCCTGGGCGTCGAGAATGGCGTAGACGATAGTTCCCTTGTTATCGCTCTTCTTTACCTTGGCTCCAAGTTCCTTGGCAATGTCCTTCAACTGAACGACACTCTTTGCTTGTAATTCTTCTTTGCTATACATATATTATATTGTATATTAATGATTTTCTTTCTGAAATGTCGCGTTTCTGAATGGAAACACGGTATTGATTGATAAATTCGTGTGCAAAGATAATTAAAAAATTTGTTTCTGCCAAATATTTTGCCTATCTTTGCACAAAAAAAATAAAAATGGCTAGTCAAATACCCTATTTAGACGTTCAAAACCTCACCAAACGCTTTGGTGCACAGGTTCTTTTTGATAATATTTCCTTCTCTATCGCTGAAGGACAGAAAGTGGGACTCGTGGCGAGAAACGGCACGGGAAAGTCTACGCTCATGTCGGTGCTGATGGATAAAGAGGGCCACGAGAGCGGAGACATCATCTACCGACGCGACTTGAAGGTGGGCTATCTGGAGCAGTCGCCGCAGTTTGATCCGGAGGAAAGTGTGCTGCAGGCGTGCTTCAATCATGAGGATGATCCGGAGAAGGTGCTGAAGGCGAAACAGATTCTCACACAGCTGCACATTACCAATCTGGAACAGCCGATGGGACAGCTCAGCGGCGGACAGCAGAAGCGAGTGGCGCTGGCGAATGTGCTGATTACGGAACCCGACTTCCTGATGCTGGACGAGCCGACCAACCACCTGGACCTGGAGATGATAGAGTGGCTGGAAGGTTATCTGAACCGCGGCAACAAGACCATCTTCATGGTTACGCACGACCGATTCTTCCTGGACAAGGTGTGCAATACGATTCTGGAACTCGACGACCGCACCATCTACACCTATCGTGGCAATTATGCTTATTATCTGGAGAAGAGGCAGGAGAGAATGGACAATCTGAGAGCCGAAATTCAGCACTCGAAGAATCTCTACCGCAGGGAACTCGACTGGATGCGCCGCCAGCCTCAGGCGCGCGGACACAAGGCGAAATACCGCGAGGATGCTTTCTACGAGCTGGAGAAGGTGGCAAAACAGCGCATCGAAGACAGGCAGGTAAGGTTGAAGGCTTCTACCGTTTATATAGGTTCGAAGATTTTTGAATGCCAGTATGTGAGCAAGGCTTTCGACGACAGGGGGCAGAAGAAGGTGATTCTCGACAACTTCTACTACAACTTTGCCCGCTTCGAGAAGATGGGTATTGTGGGTAATAACGGAACGGGAAAATCGACCTTCATCAAGATGCTGCTGGGCGAGGTTCAGCCCGACAGCGGCAAGTTTGACATCGGCGAGACGGTTCGCTTCGGCTATTTCTCGCAGGAGGGACTGAAATTCCGTGAAGACCAGAAGGTGATTGACGTGATTACGGAGATTGCTGATTATATAGATCTGGGCGGCGGCAAGCACATGACGGCTTCGCAGTTTCTGCAGTTCTTCCTTTTTACTCCCGAGGAGCAGCACAACTACGTTTACAAGCTGAGCGGCGGCGAGAAGCGCAAGCTTTACCTCTGCACGGTGCTGATGAGGAATCCGAACTTCCTGGTGCTTGACGAGCCGACCAACGACCTCGACATCCAGACGTTGCAGGTACTGGAAGAATATCTTCAGGATTTTGCGGGTTGCGTCATCGTGGTGAGCCACGACCGCTATTTCATGGACAAGGTAGTAGACCATCTGCTGGTTTTCAAGGGCGAAGGCGAAATACAGGATTTCCCAGGCAACTATACGCAGTACAGGGAATGGAGCCGGATGCAGGCGAAGGATGAGGCGGAACAGGCGAAACCGGCAAAGAGCGGAAATGCAACGGCAGAAAGCGACGGAGCTGGCACGGCCAAGCGTGACGCCAATTTTGAGAACAAGCGCAAGATGAGCTACAAGGAGAAGCGCGAATATGAGCAGCTGACCCAGGAAATAGATGCGCTGACCGAGGAACAGAAGAAGCTGGAAGAGGAACTCTGCAGCGGAAATCTATCGGTTGAGGAACTGACGGAGAAGAGCAAGCGCCTGCCTGAAATCAAGGATGAACTTGATGAGAAGGAAATGAGATGGCTGGAACTGGCTGAAATGCTCTAGACTTTGAAGTACAGGCTGAAGGCACAAAAGTTCTAACGCCTCTCGCCCTGAAAGGGCAGAAGCTCCTAGCCCAGGGCAACGCCCTGGGTATAATGGCAATCAACAAGGCGCCCTGTAAGGGCAAAAGCTTTGTTTATTGTCCGGTATTTGAAGGCTTTTGCCCTTTCAGGGCGACAGGTTTGCGTCCGAAATTACCCAGGGCGTTGCCCTGGGCTAGGGGCTTCTGCCCTTTCAGGGCGTGCTGCTTGCAGGTTCTCATGGGCTAGGAGTTTTTGACCTTTACCTATCTGCAATATGATGGTTATCGTTGATTCAGGGCGTGCGGCGACAAAAATAATAAAAATAATAAAATAGAAAGAATGGAAATTAAGAAATCAGAATTTACAATATCGGCTCCACGAGTGAGCATGTGTCCGAAAGATACGAAGGCTGAATATGCTTTCATCGGCAGAAGTAATGTGGGAAAATCGAGCCTCATCAATATGCTCTGCAACCACAAGGGTTTGGCTAAGACTTCAGCCACACCGGGTAAGACGCTGCTTATCAACCACTTCATCATCAACAATGAATGGTATCTGGTTGACCTTCCTGGCTATGGTTTCGCCAAGCGTTCGAAGACCGTACAGAAGCAGCTGGAACAAATGATAAGCAGTTATATTCTGCAGCGCCAGCAGTTGGCTAATGTCTTTGTGCTCATCGACGTGCGCCACGACCAGCAGAAGATAGACCGCGAGTTTGTAGACTGGTTGGGCGAGAGCGGCGTTCCTTTCTGCATCGTCTTTACCAAGGCCGACAAGTTGGGTCCGGTCAAGGCTCGCATGAATGCGGAGAAATGGATGCATGCGCTGGAAGACCGCTGGGAAGCACTTCCACCTTATTTCATTACCAGTAGTGAAAAGAAGATGGGACGCGATGAGGTGCTCGACTATATTGACGAAATCAACAAATCGCTCGCCGGAGAATAATCTTTCGGGAGAGAATAAACCAATAGAGAATGAAACAGATTAATTGGGGATTTATCGGCTGCGGAGAAGTAACCGAAAAGAAAAGCGGACCGGCTTTCAACGAAGTGGAGGGTTCGCAGGTGGTGGCTGTGATGAGCCGAAGCGAGAACAAGGCACGCAGCTATGCTGAGCGCCATCATGTGCGCAAATGGTACAAGGATGCATCGGAATTGATAGAAGACCCCGATGTGAATGCTGTTTACATCGCCACGCCACCTTCTTCTCACGCCACCTTCGCCATCATGGCGATGCGTGCGGGCAAACCCTGCTATATTGAGAAACCGCTGGCAGCGAGCTACAACGACTGCATCCGCATCAACCGCATCAGCGAGCAGACGGGTGTTCCCTGCTTCGTAGCTTACTATCGCCGTTATCTTCCTTACTTCCAGAAGGTAAAGGAGATTATCGAGAGCGGAACCATCGGTAACGTGGTGAATGTTCAGGTGCGCTTCTCGGTTCCTCCGCGCGATCTCGACTTTCAGAGCGGCAAGGAAATGCCTTGGCGACTGCAGCCGGATATTGCGGGCGGCGGCTATTTCTACGACCTGGCTCCTCATCAGATAGATTTGCTCCAGAATCTGTTTGGTGTGATTACCCGTGCGCACGGCTATCCTGCCAACAGAGCGCATCTTTATCAGGCAGAAGATACGCTCTCGGCGTGCTTCTTCTTTGAGAGTGGAATTCCGGGCAGCGGAAGCTGGTGCTTCGTGGGACATGAGAGTGCGAAGGAAGACTGCATCGAAGTGATTGGCGAGAAAGGTTCGCTCTCCTTCTCGGTGTTCACTTACCAGCCGATAGAAGTGATTACGAGCGAAGGAAAGAACTTGATTACGGTTCCGAATCCGCCTTATGTGCAGCTGCCGCTCATCAAGAGTGTGATTCAGCATCTGCAGGGAATAGGAAAATGCGACTGCACCAGCGTTTCGGCTACGGCCGTCAACTGGGTGCTGGACCGAGTATTGTGGAAGAACTGATTTTTTACAAAATCATCATCAGGATTAGAGCGTAAGTTATGAAGAGATGTTTCTGTATAGTAGGATTTATCTGTTCCCTTGCCTGCACTTCGGCAAGAGCAGGGGAGCCCGTGGATTCTACCATGCTGGGAACGCTCTCCAACAAGACGATGTTCATGTCCAATTCCCAGGACAGCCTCGTGAAAGAGCGCCATCGCAAAACCTTCTTCCATCAGGTGGGAGATGTGTTCACCCGGTTCTTCAGAGAATTCAACAGTACGGATTCGGCTTATATCGAAGGCCAGCATTACAATTATACGGTGATGCTGCAGAACACCAATACCTACGAGGAATATACGCTCCGAAACAGAGAAGGACAGAGCATTTCCTTCTCGCCTGATCCTTCTTACCGCCTGGGGCCTTATCTGGGCTGGCGATGGGTGTTTCTGGGTTATACGTTCGACCTGAAGCACATTAATTTCAGGAATAACCACACTAATAAAAAGGAGTTTGACCTGAGCCTCTACAGCAGTCTGCTGGGAATAGACCTGTTCTGGCGACAGACGGGAAATGACTATCATGTTCGGCGGATGAATCTGGGTGAGCACATCGATTGTGACCCTATCCGAAAGGCTCCTTTCGACGGTTTCAAATCGAGCATCAAGGGATTCAATCTTTATTACATCTTCAACCATCGCCGCTTCTCTTATCCTGCCGCCTATTCGCAGAGTACGGTTCAGCGGAGAAGTGCCGGTTCCATGCTTCTGGGAATCGGTTACACGGAGCATGAACTGGAGGTGAACTGGGATAAACTGACCAATCTTGTAGATGAACGGCTGAACAAAAATCTGACAAACGGGGGAACTCCGGAAGCCAAGATAGACAGTTCGCTGATGTTCAGTAAGGTGAAATACAGCGATGTGAACGTAACCTGCGGCTATGCTTACAACTGGGTTTTCGCCAAGAACTGGCTCTTCAACGCTTCGCTCTCGGTAGGTGTGGCTTACAACAGCTCGAAATCGGATAATGAAAGGGAACATCTGGACATTACCAACTTCAGTTTCAAGAATGTGAACCTGGATGGAATAGGCCGCTTCGGTATTGTGTGGAACAACACGCATTGGTACGCGGGCGCCAGCACCATCATCCATTCCTACAACTATAAGAAAAAACAGTTTTCTACCAACAATTCGTTTGGCTCACTCAATATTTATGTGGGTGTGAACTTCGGCAGGAAACGTCATCATTAACATATAAAAAGAGAAGAGATGAAAATATTTACGAAAATGGCAGCTGTCGTGCTGGCTTGCATGCTGGCTGTTCCGGGAGAAGCCAGGGTGAATGTGGTTTATCAGCAGCAGGACAGTCTGCGGATTGTAGGACTGCTGCAGCAGGCAAGGGCGATGAAGAAGAAACCTGCCAGTTGGATGCTCTGGTTCGGCAAGCAGATGGCGGACGTTCCTTATGTGGGCGGCACGCTGGACCAGACGAATGAAGAGGTGCTCATCGTGAACACCCGTGAACTGGACTGCACCACATACGTAGAGATGGTTACGGCGCTCACCCTGTGCGCCAAGAAGAACGAGACTTCTTTCTCGGCTTTCTGTGAACATCTCCGAAATGTGCGTTATGTGGGCGGAGAGGTTTCCTATGTAAAGCGCCAGCATTATTTCACGATTTGGATGGATGCAAACGAGCGGGAGGGAATCGTGAAGAATATTGCGCCCAATCCTCCTTTCTCGGCCGTTCAGACCGTGAACATCAACTGGATGAGTACGCATATTTCGAGCTATAAGATGCTTAAGGCTCATCCGGAATGGAAATCGGGAATCAGAAAACTGGAACAGAGTGTGAACGGCAAGCGTTACCGTTATGTTCCGAAGGGTAAGATTGCCAACACGACAGTTTTCCGTAACGCTATTCACGATGGTGACATTATCGCCATCATTACCAACAAGAAGGGGCTCGACACGACCCATATCGGTATTGCTTCCTGGCACAAAGACGGATTGCATCTGCTCAACGCCAGCAGCATTCACAAGAAGGTGATTGATGAACCGATGACGCTTTATACTTACATGCACAAACATCCGGTTCAGATAGGAATCAGGGTTTGCAGAGTTCAGTAAAAAATATTAGAAAAAGAAAAGATAAATGGAAGAGAAAAAGAATTTTGAAGCGATCTTCAAGGAAGATCTTTATCAATATCTGCTGAGTATTGATAAGGTAGATGCTCATTTGCCGGAAGCTCCGGATTTGGAAGAGCTGTGGCAGAAAGTAGGCGAGAGTTATCTGCCTGATGCGATTCGCGAGTTTGCCAAATATCCTACGGTTTCATTGGGTTGGATCATGTATGTAGGAATGGCGCTTGCCAAGTATTGGGATGAGGATTGGGAACTCTACAGCAAGGTAGAGAATCATTATGAATATCTTCGTGACAGAATAGATTTCGACCACATGGATGATTACATCTGCGAAAAGGTTCTGCTGCTGAATGAGGAAGCGCATAAGGCTGTTACGAATGTAGTGGCAGAATGTGCTTCGCGCTCTTACAGCAAGCTGATTCATCTGAATCTGCAACCTGGAAGCGAGGAAGCCTTCCGTGGTTTCGTTGCCGCCCTTCACCAGATGTTTCTCATGGGAATAGCCGTAGAGCTAAAAATGCTGGGTTACCACATGACTAAAATGTAAAAGAAAGTCCGTAGGCGTTCTGTTAAAATGCCTACGGACTTTCTTACTTATTACTAAAATAATTACTTCATTTTCTTGAGATATTCTCCAGCGCGGGAATCGCCGAGCTCCTGGGCTTTCTTTAGGTTCTTGATGGCCTCTTCCTTATTTCCTTTCTCCTTCTGGAGCAGACCTAAGAGAAGGTAGCCGTCAGCATATTCAGGAGCCAACTCTATGCAATGGGTGGCTGCGCTGATTCCTTCATCATAACGCTTTACACGCAAGTCGAGACTTGCCCATTCTGCAAAATATGTAGGCTCTTTAGGAGCCAGGTAACAGGTGCGGGCAATATCAAGCAGGGCTGGCTGCCACATGCGTAACTTGGTTTCGCATTGGTAACGGGTGTAGAAGAAGGCTGGCGAAACAGGACGGGCAATGGAATCGTACATATTATAATCCTGAATGGCGCGGCGGAATTCACCCTGCTCCTTCAGAAATTCTCCACGTGCCAGATAATAATTCGCAACCATTCCGGTCTTGTTTCCAACGCTTACTGCACTATCGAGCAAAACCTCAATCTCCTTGGCTGGAGCCTTGAGATTCTTCTTAGCCTGGGCAGCCTCAAAATAGAGTTCGCCGCTGAGAAGTGAAGTATTGGTCAAATCCATGAAAGTATCGTAAGCTTTCTGATACTCACCCTTTACAAAATTAATCTGCGCTTCCTGATGGCGGTAAATAGGCTGAGCCTTGATTTCGTATGCCTTCTGAGCCTCAGCTATGGCCTTATCAAGCGTCCAGTCCTTATAAGCAGAATCGCCCTTGTAAATAATCTTCTGATAAATCAGGTCGGCATAGTTGGAATGAGCCTCATCCTTGGCAGCCGATTTCTTAATGCTTTCTTCCATCAGTTTGGCAGCTGCATCATATTCTGCCTTATCCGTCAGATAAGCGGCTTTCTCCTTGTAACCGAAGGCTGAAGTAGGGAATTTGCTGATAAACTCATCGCTATATTTCGCATACTCATCAGCTGTAGTCTGGCCTTTCTTCAGAGTCATCATCGTCATCGCTTCGTTCTCTGTATCAGGAAGAGCTGTACGGATGGTGGTTTCGCGAAGAGCTGCGTCAAGACTCGAAAGACCGGTTACCTTCAGCTGCTTGGCGTAGTTGGCGTCGATGGCCGTTACCTGACCATTGGTGTGCATCAGACCGATGACCTGACCGTTCTTGTTGGCAAACGGACAACCTACTGCATTTTCCGGAGCACTATTCGAGAAGATGTAATAGTTGTACGTAGTCTTGAACTTCTCTACGCTGCTGATGTCCTCCTGCTGGTAAGCCGGCTTCTTGATAGAATACGGAACCAGCCAGACCTTGTCGCCAGCAGCTGATTCCTTGGTTGCGATAGGGGCAGCAACTGTAGAGGCGTTGATGCGGAATTTAGCCACATCATAGAGCTCGTCGGCTCCCATGATGGCCTCAACAGGAATCGATTTGCCGGAAGCGTCAACAACGCTAGCCTTTACAGCTCCGACAAATGGCTTGAAGGTGCTGATAGCCGTTCCCTTGTTGTCGATAAAAACACCTTGGGTAGAGGCGATAATGTCGCCTTTCTGATTGAAAGTAGTCAAGGTGAAAACGCTCTTAGCCAGTTTCTGGACCGAACCCGGCTGGGCATAGAGGGACGATGCTCCGAGCATCAGTCCCATCATGATCATATTTATTTTTTTCATAATCTTATTTGTGTTGCTTGTGTTTATTGAGCAACTCCTTAGCATTTGCCAGGGCAGCAGGCGTAATGTCGCTTCCGCTGAGCATCTGGGCGATTTCTTCTATACGCTGCTGCTCTTTGAGTTCCTTCATGTGAGAAAGAGTTCCCTCTTCGGTTTCTTCTTTCAGAACCTTGTAATGATGGGTTCCCATGGAAGCAATCTGCGGCAGGTGGGTGATGGAAATCACCTGGCGGTTCAGGTTGCCCATCTCTGTCATGATTTCCGCCATCTTTTCAGCAATCTTACCGCTTACTCCCGTGTCGATTTCATCGAAGATGATGGTTGGCAGTTTTACGGCGCCGCTGATCATAGCCTTCAGAGAAAGCATGACGCGGGCGATTTCTCCACCGGAAGCAACCTGACTCACCGGCTGGAGAAGCGTGCTCTTGTTGGCGCTGAACAGGAAATTTACCTTGTCAACACCATCAGAACTGAGCGGCTTGGCGGAGAATGAAATTTCGAAGCGGACGTTTGGAATTCCCAGAGGAATGAGACGTTTCTTCATTTCTTCTTCTATCTTTCTAGCCGATTCCGTTCGGATGGCAGTCAGTTCACCAGCCAGCTTTTCAGCCTTGGCAAGCAGAAGGCCAACATGCTTTTCCAGCTCTTCTATGTCTTCATCTCCATTATCTATGTGCTGTAACTGTTCGTTGATTCGCTCGCGAGTGGCGATGAGTTCCTCTACATTTTCCACATGGAATTTCTGCTGGAGCGAGTAGAGCTGGTCAAGCCGGGAATTGATGGTTTCAAGCCGGTTCGGGTCGAACTCTATATTGTCAACGCTTCCGCTTATTTCCTGGGCAATATCCTTGAGTTCTATATAGCTGCTCTGCATTCGCTCAGCCACTTCCTTCACATCCGGATAAACCTCCTTGATGTTGTCAATCTGCTGGGCTGCATTCTTCAGTTTGTCGAGAATACTGCCGTCTTCGCCCGAGAGTGCATTATCTGCTTCATAGAGCGCAGTCTTGATGTCTTCAGAATGGCTCAGGGTTTCTGCTTCCTGTTCCAGTTGCTCAAGTTCGCCTTCCTGCAGGTTTGCATCATCCAGTTCCTTAAACTGGAAGCGCATGAATTCCTCGTTCTCCCTGTTCTTTGCGATTTCCGCTTTCAGGTCTTCCAGCTGTTGCTTAGCCTTTTTATAGTTCTTGTATTCGGCAAGATAAGCCTTCTTCTGCTTTTCATCGTGGGCAATAATGTCGACCACGCTGAGCTGGAAGTCTTCCTTCTGCAGCAGGAGGTTCTGGTGCTGCGAATGAATATCGACGAGCTGTTCGCCCAGTTCTCTCATCTTGCTCAGGGGGACGGGCGTGTCGTTGATGAAGGCACGGCTCTTTCCGGCAGCTGTCAGTTCGCGGCGGATGATGGTGTCTTCTGCATCATAATCAATATCGTTAGCATCGAAGAAATCCTGCATTCCGTATTTTGACAGGTCGAAGTGGGCTTCAATCACGCATCGGTCTCTTCCTGCCTTGATGGCCTTGCTGTCAGCACGGTTGCCCAGGAGCAGTCCGATGGCTCCGAGAATGATGCTCTTTCCGGCACCCGTCTCGCCCGTGATGACTGAGAATCCTAGATAAAGAGGAATGTCCAACTCGTCAATCAACGTGAAATTCTTGATGTATAATTGCTTGAGCATAATTTCTTATCTTATTGTTTTAAAGGAACTTAACCTACCTAGAAAGAATCTTTGCTTTATCATCCGGGAAGTTGCCTCGAATCATTCAGCATGTAGCCTTATTCCTTGATTTTGTCCCAATATGAGTTTTGAGAAGGATTGATGGAGAAGAGCAGCTCATAAATGCTTTCTTTCTCTTTCTGAGTGCCATGTTTCTGATAGATGTTAGCAAGCTCGTCCTTCTTATAGTCGGTCCAGATTTGTGGCAGCAGACTGAGCGGTCTGTCCGTACGTGCCTTCTTCAGATCCTGGAGCAGGGTGTTGGTGATTTCAGTTCTGCCTCGTTCCACATTATTCGCCATTTCATCGAGCCCTTTTCTGTAATAGTTGTATTGCAGCATTCTGAAAGGTTCCATGGCTCCGTCTAGATAATCGGAAATGATGGCGAACCGGTTTCTGTTGTCACTAAACGCTTTCCAGCCCGGAAAATCAAGATTCTGGGCGTTGTTGGTGAGGTTCATGCAACGTTGCAGAATGTCTTCACCACCTTTAGGCGCAAAACTGTCAAGATCTAAACCGATGATGAGGTAAGCATAGTAGGCGAGCAGAGCCGTTAGCTGGTTGTCAATCCGCTCTTCGGTAAACTCCAGCTGGTCGAACTCGGCAAACTTGAACGTGAAGTTTTCATCCACATTATTATATAAGGTGGACGTATAGGCTGAATTGTAGACGGGACGGTTGGCCTGGATGAGCGCCTTGCAGGTAAAGATATTCTGGTCTTTATCATACTTGCTTACCGTGATATTAAAGTTGCACACGATGCGCTCGTTCTTCCTGAATTGAAGATTCGTCCATTGCCTGTCGTTCACAAACTGCTCAAGAGTTTGCTGCAGATTATCGAATACCCGGTTTTCCGTGCCCTGAATCTGTGCATGGTTGATGGTAATCTTAGCCTGCAACTCCTGAGCGGCTGATGTGATGGGACTACAAGAGATGAGCCAGCTCGTTGATAATGTCGCGAGCCACTTCAGTTTTCGGTTTCTTCTCATATTCTTTCTTACCCTCTTCAGAAATAATCGTTATCTGGTTGTCATCCGTACGGAATGTGGTTCCCGGATTGCGAATAGAGTTAAGCACGATGAAATCGGCATTTTTCTTTTTGCGTTTTTTCTGTGCATTAGCCTCTTCATCGTTGGTTTCCAGGGCGAAAGCCACAATTCGCTGATGTTTTTGTTTCATCTTACCCAGGGCTGCAGCAATATCGTGAGTAGGGACGAGGCGGAGTTCCAGATCATCTTTCTCGCGCTTGATTTTCCTGTCTGCAATCTCGCTTGGCTTGAAATCAGCAACAGCAGCACAGAGAATGGCTGCATCGGTAGAGGCAAAAGCTTTAGTGGCTGCCTGATACATTTCCTCGCAACTTTCTACATCGATGCGATGAATAGCTTCGGAACAGCTGAGCGAAACCGGACCTGCAACCAGCGTAACCTCAGCACCACGACGGCAGCACTCTTCAGCAAGGGCAAAGCCCATTTTGCCGGAAGAATAATTGCCGATGAAACGTACCGGGTCAATCTTTTCGTAAGTTGGTCCGGCTGTAATCATGATCTTCTTGCCTTTCAAATCGAGCTTATCGCTTTCTTTTTCCTTGCAGTTTTCTGATGCAGCTTCATCGGTCTCTGCATTCTGCTGAGCCTGTTCATCGAAGAATCTGTCGAGGCATTCTACGATAATATCAGGTTCTTCCATGCGTCCCTTTCCTTCCAGTCCGCTTGCCAGGAATCCCACTTCGGGTTCTATGATGTGATTTCCATAGCCCAGAAGTGTTTTCATGTTGGCTTGGGTAGAAGGATGCTTATACATGTCGAGGTCCATGGCTGGAGCGATGAAAACAGGCGCTTTCATCGACAGATAGGTTGTGATGAGCATGTTGTCAGCAATTCCGTGAGCCATCTTTCCCATGGTAGAGGCTGTGCAAGGAGCGATGAGCATGGCGTCGGCCCACAGACCTAAGTCTACGTGCGAATTCCAGGTTCCATCGCGCTGCGAGAAGAATTCGCTTACCACAGGCTTTTGCGTAAGAGCCGAAAGGGTGATGGGAGTGATGAACTCCTTTCCTGCAGGCGTAATGACCACCTGCACTTCGGCTCCGCGCTTGATGAGACCTCGTATGATGAGGCAAGACTTGTAGGCTGCAATAGAGCCCGTAATGCCCAATACGATTTTCTTTCCTTTTAACATGAATTTTTCTAACTGTTAAGAAATAAATCCGAGTTTCGCAAGGTTTGTTCTTCAACCGCTTGCGAAAGTCCGGTAACAATTATTTTCCCATTCTCTTGTTGAATTCACGAAGGCGGATGCGGGTAAGCACCTGCTTGGTATTGTTGGTGAAATCGCTTCCCAAGACCCATGTAAAGTAACCCGGGTCTTTGGTCAGAATCTCAGCCACATCCCATCCTTTGTATTTGCCGAAGTTGAATACTTCGTGCTTCAAAGGATTTCCGTTCTCATCGTTTACTACGTTGCCCTGGGCGTCTTTTACCTCTTCCCAAACTATGCGTCCGGCGAAGTCTACATTATCCTTCTGCTTAGAGAAATCGGCAAGTTCATCCATGTTGTTGTTGAGCACGCGCTCAGGTTCATCCTGCACGCCTGGAGCATACTTGTCGAGCTCGCCCATGAGCACGCGGTAAGTAGCCTCTGTATCCTGATCTGCACGATGAGCTTCGAAATCTTCCTCCATCTTTCTGCCGCAATAGAACTTGTAGGCAGCAGCCAGGTTACGGCGTTCCATCTTCATGAAGATGGTCTGCGCATCGATGAGACGGCACTTGTTGAAATCGAAGTCTATTCCAGCACGCAGGAATTCTTCTGCGAGCATCGGTACATCGAAGTGGTTGGAATTGTAGCCTGCGAAATCGCAACCTGTAAATTCCTTCTCTAATGTGGCTGCCAGCTGCTTGAAGGTTGGCGCATCTTTTACATCTTCGTTGCTGATGCCTGTAAGGGCAACTACTTCGGCAGGAATCTCCCTGCAAGGATTTACGTAGAGGTTCTTGCGGTCTTCAGTTCCATCAGGCATTACCTTGATGTAAGAAATCTGTATGATACGATCCTTGATCATGTCAAGACCCGTTGTCTCCAGGTCGAACACGATCAGAGGCTTTGTCAAATTGAGTTTCATTTTTGTAGAAATACTTTTCTTTTTGTTGTTTCAGAGAAAGCCCGTGCTCCTTTAGTCGTTAAGGAGCATAGGCATGATGAGCATCAGAATATCTTCGTTCTCAGGCTGTTCTGCTGGTACGATGATTCCGGCACGGCTTGGGTCTGCCAGCTGGATGATGATGTTGTCGCTGGTGAGATTGCTCAGGATTTCCATCAGACTGCTTCCCTTGAAGCCGATGCTGATAGGAGAGCCGTTGTATTCGCAAGACAACTGTTCCTTTGCAGATGTTGAGAAGTCAATATCCTCAGAAGAAACCTCGAAACGGCCTGACTCGATGTGGAAACGGATGAGCTGGCTACTCTCGCTTGCAAATGGCAATACGCGGCGCAAAGCACTCTGCAAGCCTCTGCGGTCTACTGTAACCTCGTTAGGGTTGTTTGGAATGACAGAGTTGTAGTTAGGGTAGCGGCCATCAATCAGTCTGCATCTCATAACGCCGTCAGTAAACTGGATTTCTGCGCTTCGGTCATCAAACTTGATGATAGCGTCGTCGCCGTCCTTGTTCAGAATATTCTTCAGCAGAGAAGCTGGCTTCTTAGGCAAGTTGAATGCTGAAGGAGATTCGCTCTTGATAGTGAAGTTCTTGCTGCGAACCAGCTTGTGACCATCGCTTGCTACGATAGCGAGAGCATCTGCTGTCAGGTCGAAGTAAATACCGTTCATGACAGGGCGCAACTCATCGCTTGCTGTAGCGAAGAGCGAGCGTGAAATATTGTTGATCAGCATTTCTGTAGGCAAAGAAACGGTGGTGCAAGCATCGTTCATGCTCTGTGTGCGAGGATATTCCTCTGCGCTCTGACCTGTGAAGTTATAAAGACCGTTCTGGTAAACAATCTTGATAGCAACGGCTTCTCCGGCAGCATCCACATCGAAGTGAAGAGGCTGCTCAGGCAGTTCCTTCAACGCATCGAGGATAACGCGGTTAGGCACACAAAACTCACCTTCTCCATCGTGGTCGGTAAGAGCGAGTGTACTCTTGATGACATTATCACTATCGCTAGCCGTGATGCTCATTTCACCGTTAGCAACTTGGAAAAGGAAACAATCGAGGATAGGCAACGAATTCTTGCTTCCAATCACTTTTGCGAGCATGTTGAGCTTGCTGCTCAATGCAGAACTTGATACTGTAAATCTCATGAGTATTTTATTTAAATTTTATTTTGTTTTCTGTTTCACCTTAATTTAATTAGGCAATATCACCTAATTGAGCACAAAAATACAAAAAATATCGCTGATAAGCAAAAATAATTGGAGAAAAGTTCTAGTTTTTGAACTATTTTTAGTAATTTCGCAGTCAGAAAGAAAAAAACACCCTTTAAACAAAGGAAAAACTTTAAATATTATCATATGGAATTACAAGGAAAGGTTATTGCCGTTTTGCCTGAAAAAAGCGGCGTCTCTGCAAGAGGAGAGTGGAAAGCTCAGTCGTTCGTAATTGAAACTCACGAGCAGTATCCAAAGAAATTGTGCTTTGATGTTTTCGGAGCAGACCGTCTGGCTCAGTTCAACATTCAGAGTGGTGAGGAACTTCTGGTTTCTTTCGATATTGATGCTCACGAGTATCAGGGTCGTTGGTACAACAGCATCCGTGCCTGGAACATCCAGCGTGTTGACCCTAACGCCGTAGCTGGTGCTATGGGCGGAATGCAGCCAGGTGCGTTTCCTCCAGTAGGTGCTCCTGTAGCTCCAGCTCAGCCAGCAGCTCCTGCTAATGGCGCAACTGCAGCATTCCCTCCAGTTCAGCCTGCCGCTCCTGCAGCAGAGGGTGGTAGCGCAGATGATCTTCCTTTCTAAAAACAGAAAAGTAAGATAAAAATAAGAGCACTTCGCCTGAGACTTTCTTCTGTCTCGGATGAAGTGCTCTTTTTTTATTCATAATCTTATATTTCTCTTTATCAACTGTTTCTATTCTCTGCGTCTCTTCTCAAAGAATTGTTTCGAAGCGGCAAAGAAGAGGAGAACGGAAGCTGCATTTTCTATAGCAACCATCCAGAATGTTCCGTTGTAACCGAAATATTCTGCCACGACTCCGCCTAGCAGACAGCCGATTCCGAAGCCCAAATCCCAACCTGTAAGAATGCTGCTGTTTGCCGTTCCACGCTGGTCGTGACGAGCCACATTAATGAACATGTTGAGGAAGGCTGGGTAAAGATGACCGTTGCCCAGGCCGATGAGACAAGCCGAAAGATAATAGGCTACCGGGTGCTTGACGGCAACAAAGATGATGAAACCAACAAGCGAAAGCAGCATTCCTTCGGCCGCATTCTGGGTAAGTTTGCCCTGGCTCAAGGCTTTTCTTCCCTGCAATCTTGACAGGAACAGACCCATGGAAAGAAGGGCAAAATAAGTGCCCGTTCCGCCCGTAATTCCGAGTTCCTCCTTGCTGTAGATTGCGAGATAATTGCTCAGAACGCCCCAGCAGAACCCGAACATGGCGATGTTGATAGCAAGGAGCCAGGCACGCGTCAGGAAGAAGCGGTCGAGAGAAAGCTTCTCCTTGTTCTTTACGATTTCCTTTTCGGGGAGGCGGATGGTTCCTGCAATCACAACTGAGGCAATCGCCACGATGAAAGCTATCCAGAAGAGAATCATGTAACTGTCTACCGCATTATGGAGATAGATTCCGATGGATGGAGCAATTGCCATGGCAAAATTGTTGCTCAGTCCGTAGAGTCCGATTCCTTCATTTCTCCTACTTGCCGGAAGAACGTCGATGGCGCAGGTGCTGTTGGCAACCGTTACGGCTCCGAACGGACCTCCGTGCAAGGTTCTGCAGATGGCAAACATCAGGATGGTGCTGGCTGCAATATAGCCGGCAAAGAAGATGGCGAAGGCTGAGAGACAGACCATCAGAACCTTCTTGCGCGAAAAGCTGTCAACTACATATCCGCTGAACGGACGAATGATGAGGGCGGCAACCGTATAACCGCTCAGCACAATTCCAATCACATCTTTTGTGGCTCCAAAATTTTCGCTCAGATAGAGAGGGAGCAAAGGTGTGAGCAGATAGAAGGCGAAATACAACAGAAAGTTGGTAGTCATCACCTTGATGTAGTTTGCATTCCAAAGTTTCTCTTTCATCATTTTTTAGAGTTTATCCTCACTTTTAGAGTTTGTCCTCATCATTAGAGTTTGTCCTCCAGCCAGGCGTCGATGAGTTTTCGAGCGATGGAAAGTTTCTCTGGGAGAATAGGGAGATTCTCTTTCGTGAACCATTTACCACGAGAGAGTTCTTCTTTCTGAAGATGAATTTCTCCATCTACATATTCTGCCGAAAAGCCAATCATCAGACCGCTCGGATAAGGCCAAGGCTGGGAGCCGAAATATTTCAAGTTCTTGATAGTCAGACCGGTTTCTTCCATAACTTCACGATGAACCGCCTCTTCCAGATTCTCGCCAGTCTCTACGAAACCAGCCACGAGACTGTCGAAATTTCCCTTGAAATTGCGAGCGTGTACCAGCAAGACCTGATCATCTTTCTTAATCAGAACGATGATGGCTGTGGCAAGCGAAGGCCAGACCTGTTTGCCGCATTCTGTACATTTCTTACTGATGTCGGTTGCCATTTTCATCGGAGCTCCGCAAACGCCGCAGAATTGGGTATTCATGTCCCAATAGTTGAGTTCCTGACACTTTCCTGCTTTCTGGTAAAGGGCAGGAGAGAGTTTGTAGAAACTAGGGCGCAAGCCGCACATTTCGTACTTCGGATTGCCGGTAACGGGCTCAGGAATGGTGAAGGTCTTCACCTCTGTTCCGTCTTCCATCGGGGTAATGTTGAGAATGTGAGTCCAAGGCTTTGTTGGGATTGGACTCTCTTCTGAACAAGGAATCGTATAGGTTCCGTCTTCTTTCTTTTCGAGCAAGAGATCAGTCTTGCAAAATATAAACCAATACTTCATTCTTTATTTTGAACTTATTTGCTTTTTTACTTTGATCTTTATAATATGATTTCCAGAAGCGTTTCGAGGAGCTATTCCTTCTTACCGAACAGCAATTCGAAATCGCGTTGGGCAGCTGGCTTGGTCCATGCTTCCGGCACAAACTTCCAGTTGTTATTTGGTTTTGCATCAACCGTTCCCATCTTTTCAATTTCTTCCATCAGATAGTAGCGCTGGTCGCGCTTGCTGCGATAGATGATTCGGCTTTCAAGACTGTCTTTCGGGATTCCGGCACCCTTGGTTAGGAGTTCGCCGCCGCCATTTCCACGATAGCTGTTAACAGCTACCTTGTACCATTTCTTCTCATCGAAAGGTTCGCCGTTGCTCATGCGCAGAATCTTCACCTTCTCGCCATCTGGCTTGGTTACGTCAACTTCGTAATCGATTCCCGCAGCACTATCAAAGTTAAACGAGAGATTCTTGAAACCGAGGCGTTGCTGGTCGCCAACGGTCTTCTCATCGAGCAGCAGGAGATGGTCGTCCGGGCTCTTCATGGTGTTCACCCAGAGGTCGTAACTCATTTCCAGATGCTTTCTGATTTCTTCGCCCGTCATGCGCATTACGTAGAACTGGTTCTCATATTTATAGAGATTGAACATGTCGCTCACACAGATTGGGCCGGCTTTCAGAACCGCGTTGAACTGAAGAGGAGCGTTAAACGAAATGTCGGCTTTTGTCATCTGCAACTGGAGGTTGAGGATGAAATCGTTGAAGGCAGAACTGCCGAAGAACTGGTCGCGGCTGTAGATGGTAGTCTTGAAGTTGCCAATCTGCTTGCCCACATATTTCTTTACTTCAGCAATCTGAGGTTCGAAAGTTTTCATGAAATCCTCGTCGATAGGACAATCTGTCACATCCACAATCTTGCCTGTCACCTTTTTGTCAGTTACCACCAGCTGCTTCTTTCCGTTCACCTTTTTCTTGTTGAGGGTGAGGGTTATTTCAGCATCAGCCACGCTAATGGCGTTGTTGGCAGGATCCAGGCAAACCACCTGCTTTCCATCAGTATTGGTTACGGTTTCGTTGTCGCGCGTATGGTCGTGGCCGAAGAGAACGAGGTCGAAGCCCGGCACTTCTTTTGCCACCTTGATAGAGGCGTCTTCATCATATTCGGCAGTCTGAATGCCTCCGTCTTTTCCGCTGTGGAAGAGGCCGATGATAACATCCGGTTTTTCTT
>ENA-UEQL01000889-UEQL01000889.1-human-gut-metagenome-genome-assembly--contig:-NODE-889-length-21556-cov-12.791471_pt1 | contig 21556 bp, 17 predicted proteins | sample MGYA00242905_ERZ507926 | MGnify/ENA primary metagenome ERZ507926 (study PRJEB26167, sample SAMN06115531) | human gut metagenome | host: Homo sapiens | place: China:Henan | collected 2015-09-09...
GTTTCCTGCGTAAAGAGCATCTGCATTTCCACATTGCAGAACCAGGCGCGCTGTTCGGCGTGCATTTTGATGATCTGCGTCTCCCCTGCAAATGCACCGCAAAAGCCTTCGGCACGGGCAAGATCGGAGCTGTTCGCCTCGGCTGTCGGCTTGACGTTCTCCGGCAGGGCGTTGGTAATCAGGCAGGAAACCGTCACCCGTGCTCCGTAATCCTTTGCAAACTGCTTGAAGCAGCCGATGTGATCACCGTGCGCGTGCGTCAGGATCCACGCCGCGACCGTAATGCCGTCCGTGCGCCGGTTGTGATCGGACAGGTAGTTGTAAAGCCCGTCCGCGTCTGCTGCATAGCCGCCGTCAATGATGATGAATCTGCCGTCCTCCAGCGTCATCACGGCAGAAAAGCCGGAGCAATCCGACGGGTTGGCGCAGGATGCCTCATAGTTCAGCGGCAGGAGCGCAAACTGCGTCTCGCCGGTTTTCGTATAGCCGGTTTCCGGTTCGACCGACGGAATGCCGACATAATGCTCCGCGTAGCTCTGACAAACCACCCGCAGTGTTTTTGCGGACGGCTGGTACAGATAGGACACCTCCCCGCCGGGGCAGACGTAGGTTGCAAACCGGTTTTCGCCAAGGGTTCCGCCCTGTGACCGGCTGTAGCCCTCCTGCACACCGAGAAGCCCTTCCAGTTCATCGCAAGCCGCCGCATCCGTGTTCCGGTAAAGGAGCTGATAGGTCTGATTGCCGCAGTCATAAACCGAGGAAAACGCCTTTCCGATGCGCGGCACACCCTGCAGCCAGCCGTCATACCGGAAGGACACACCGGATTCCGGCAGATTCAGGGTCAGCGTCCCCTTTCCTGCGGCGGCTGTCAGCGCGGAGGTGAACGCCGAGAGCGCCCGGTTGAGCGTGACATCGCACTGCCCGATCACCATCAGGACATTTTCCCGGAGCAGGTAGCCGTATTCCCCGATGTCCAGCGCATCCGTGGCGTTTTGCACGGCATCGATTCCTGCCGATGTGCCGACCACAATCAGCCGTTCCCCCGCCTCTGCCTCCAGCGGTTCGATGACGGGGATCTCCGCCTTTGTCAGCATCCGGATCAGGCGCTGTATCTTTTCCGCCGCACCCGCCAGCGTGGCATCGGTGCTTCCGGTACGGACAATGCGGAAATCGGCAACGCCGTTTGCCACAATCGACACACTGTCCGGAGTCGCGGTGTCGCCGGTACCATGCTCCGATTGCGGCGCGGTTGCCTGTTCGGTTTTGCTGTCTGTTGTCACACCCGGCTCGCCCGGCGCTGTGCAGGAGATCAGCGGGCAGAGCAGTCCGGCGGAGAGCAGGAGCGCAAGCAGTTTCATTCGGTTCTGTTTCATACTTCTCCTTCAAGGCAACAAGACGGGAAACGGCAGTTGCGCCGTTTCCCGGAAATTCGGGTTACTTCCAGAAAAATTCGATAAACGATGCCAGCTTGGAATCCATGGACGCCGACAGCTTTTCAAACTCCGAACCGATACCGGACTGATAATTGATACCGAGATAGGAGGCAGGATAGATCAGATACCGCGGCACGTTTTTGCAGTCGCCGAGGACATGGGAGTAGATGTATCCGAGATCGAAATTCAGATGCTCGAACAGGAAGTCGAACATTGCGGCATTCTCCGGGATCTTTGCGTAACGCAGAGAATAGGTCTTTTTGTAAACAGCCGGTCAGCCGGTGCTGTGCGATGTCACGCTGGCCGATCCCGCCGGGGAGCGGCGCACCCTGCCCTACCCGGACAAAGAGCTCACCCGCCTAGGCATCGACGAGGGCAGCATGGTCGTCCTGACCGCAGACGGCACACTGAAAAAAGCATAAAATGCAGGAGGAACTTATGAAAAAGATCAAAACCTCGGCCCTGATCGGTCTGGGCGCACTGGGCATCCTGTTCGGCCGCAAAATGCCCGGCGTGCAGGTCATTGCCGATGAGGATCGCATCGCCCGCTACTCTGCCGAACCGGTCGTCTGCAACGGCGAAGCGTGCAGCTTTCGTTACGTCACCCCTGCCGAGGGCAAACCGGTAGACCTGCTTCTGGTGGCCGTCAAGGCTACGGTGCTGGAACAGGCCATTCAGGACATTGCAAAGTTCGTAGGGCCGGACACCGTGATCCTCAGCGTGCTGAACGGCATCACCAGCGAGGAGCACATTGACGCAGCCTATCCCGGCCACACCCTGTGGAGCGTTGCCATCGGCATGGATGCCACCCGCACCGGGCGCACGCTGGTGTTCAATCAGGCGGGCAAGATCCAGTTCGGTGAGCGCAGCGGCGAAATGACCGACCGCGTGCAGGCCGTGGCCGACTATCTGGACGAGTGCGGCATTGCCAACGAGCCCTGTGGGGATATCCTTTACAAGCAGTGGAACAAGCTGATGGTGAACGACGGCCTGAATCAGGCCGCAGCCGCCTTTGACCAGCCCTACGGCGGCCTGCGCCAGCCCGGCGAAGCACAGGACATGATGCGCGCGGCCATGCAGGAGGTCATCCGGCTGGCGAACCTTGAGGGCGTGCCCCTGCCGCCGGACAATGATGTGAGGTTCATCGACGCCATGATGCCCACCTTTAACCCCGAGGGCATGCCCAGCATGCGGCAGGATGTGCTGGCAAAGCGCCCCACCGAGGTGGAGGAGTTTGCCGGTGTGGTGCGCCAGCGGGCCAAGAAGTACGGGATGCCCACCCCTGCCAACGACTTTTTCTACACCCGCATCCGCGAGATCGAGGCGGGATACGACCAGTAAGGAGCCACCCATGCATACGCTTTATTTCACCCGCCACGGAGAGACCGTCTGGAACGTTGAAAACAAGATCTGCGGCATGACCGACAGCCCCCTCACTGAGCGGGGCCGCCAGCAGGCCCGGAAGCTGGGCGAAGCCGTCAAGGCCAGCGGTGTGCACATCGATGAGATCCTGTACTCTCCCCTGTCCCGCGCCGCCGACACCGCCATGGCCATTGCCGAGGCCACCGGCCTGCCCGCCCGGTGTGAGCCGCGCCTGCGGGAGCAGTGCTTTGGCAAATACGAGGGCACGCCCCGCAACGGCGGCGAGTTCCGCGTTTCCAAGACCCACTTCGCCGACCGCTACGACGGCGGCGAGAGCATGATGCAGCTGGCCCAGCGCATCTATAACCTGCTGGACGAGCTGAAGGCCGACACCGGCAAGACCTATCTGCTGGTAGCCCATAACGGCATCGCCCGGGTGGTGCAGTCCTATTTCTACGATATGACCAACGAGGAATACGCAGCTGCGGGCATCAAAAACTGCGAACTGGTGGAATATCATTTTGAATAAAGTTTCTTCAAAATCTTGCACGGCCTCGCCCTCTCCGTCACGCCTTGCGGCGTGCCACCTCTCCCAAAGTGAGAGGCTTTGGCATTACGGTCAACTTTCTGGTTCTGCCAAGGGCTCTCCCTTTGGGAGAGCTGTCGAACAAATGTGAGACTGAGAGGGCGAGCCCGTTAACAAAAAAGAATCTGCAACTGTCAGCCTGAACTTCGGGCATCACAATTGCAGATTCTTTCTTTTTATGTCTTATCCTTTATACAGCCCAAACAGCTTGAGCAGCTTCTGCCAGAAGGTCAGGGTCACAGCCGCCGGTTCCGGCTGGGCTGCCGGGGCCGGGGCTGTGATGGCAGTGGTCTGCAGCGCAAACTGCACCGCGCCCACCTCGGTGTTCTCTGCCGAGGTGAAGCTCTGCACCTCCCCGCCGCCGGAAAGACTGTTCAGCAGGCCGTCCAGCTGGGCACCCATGTCGATGCCGGAAACGCTGCTGCGCAGCTCGCCGGTGCCGCCGGTCAGCTGAGACGCCCCCTCCGCCAGCTGCGCAACGCCCGCCTTCAGCTGGGCTACACCGTCGGTGTAGGCGTTCAGGCCGTCGTCCAGCTGGACGTACTGGGCGGCAAGCTGGTTCACGCCGTCGGTGAGCACCGAGAGATTGCCCAGCATCCCAGTAAGCACACCGGCCAGCTGACGCACCCCGGCATCAAACTCGCCGTAGCTGCCGTTCAGGGTGCTGCTGCCCTCGTGCAGCTGGGCAATTCCGCCGTTCACGGTGTCGAGATAGGTCTGCATGGCATCGATGTTGGCGGTGGAGCCCTGCAAAAGCAGGATCACATCCTTGAGCTGCGGCATCATCCACACCATGCCCTGCAGCTGCTCAATGGCCTTGGCGTTGCCCTCCTTTACCACGTCAAGGTCAAGGCCGTTCTCTTTCAGGATGGCCTTGTAGGCTTCAAAGCTCACCTGCTGCTCCAGCTGTGCCGCGCCCTCATCCAGCCGGGCAATGCCGTCCCGGATCTGGGTAGAGGCATCCAGCAGGGTGTTCAGCTCGTCGGTGGAGGCAGAGATGCCGTTCAGCGCGGTCTGCATCTGGGTGAGGGCGGCACGCACCCGGGCTGAGCCGCCGGTCAAGGCACCGGAATTGCCGTTCAGGGTGTCGATGCCCGCCTGCACCTGCGCAATGCCGTCTGCCAGCGCGTTGGCACCATCGTCCAGCTGCACAGAGCCGCTCTGCAGCTGTTCCAGCATCCCGGTCAGGTCCATATCTCCGAGGTCGAGGTTCAGGTTCAGCCGCACGCCGTTCAGGGAAACGGCATCCATGGCAAAGTCCGTCACATCGGCGGTGACGGTCACGTCGCTGTCCGCGCCCGGCAGCAGGATGTAGGAAAGCTGCTTTTTGCTGCCCACATTCGCCACCGTAGCGCCCGGCGCGCTGATGTTCCGGGCAAGGCCGGTGTCCAGGCTCATGGTCACCTGCAGCGCGTAGTCGTCAAAAAAGCTGCCGGTGCAGTCCGGGTTGCGGCTCACCTGCAGCCGGATGGAAAGGGCACCGCTTTTGCCGCCCAGCTCGTCGGGGCTGATTTCTGCCCCGTCCAGCGTATAGGTCAGCTTTACCACCCATGGCAGGGCCGTGGCGGCGTCCATGGTGCCCTCATAATAGAGCTTGCCGTCCTCGGTCACATGCACCGTGACCGTATCGCCGCTCTGCTCCACGGCATCGCTCGTGGTCATGTTGCGCACGGCAGTGTAGCTGCCGTGGTCCGCAACGGTGTCCCCCGCCTGCACGGAAAAGCTGTTCACGGCGTACACGCCGGTCACCGCACCGGAGGCCGTAAGATTTGCATAAATGACCTCTTCCTTGGCAGCGGAGGCTGCTGCAAAGGCTGGCAGACTGCTGCCCGCCAGCAGGCAGCCTGCCAGCGCCAGCGCCGACACCCGGCGCACAAATCGATGTTTCATCTCGGTCAAGCCTCCTTCGGCTGTCTTTTCTTTTTTATAATGAGCGGGTCGGCCAGATACAAAAAGCACGGCAGTGCCGAAAGCACGATGGCCAGTGACACCAGACTGCCCACGCCCAGAAAATTGCCCAGCTGGCCCAGCAGCTGGTTTGTGGAAATGGCTCCCATCAGGAAGCCCACCACCGCCATGGCGCTGCCGGTGGTGCTGACCGAGGTGGTCACAGCGGACACCGTGGCCGCAACGGCTTCTTTGCGGCCCAGCGTCTCGCGGAACTCCTGATAGCGGTCGGAGAAGAGGATGGCGTAATCCACCGTAGCACCCAGCTGCACCGAGCTGATGATGAGATAGGCAATGTAGAACACGTACTGGCCCCGGAAGTACGGGATGGCCAGATTGATCCAGATGGCGGTCTCGATGCTGAGCACCAGAATGATGGGCAAAAGCAGCTGGCGCTTCATGAGGAGCAGGATCAGGAACACCGCGCCGATGGCCAGCAGGTTCACCTTGACCATGTCGGCCGTGATGGTGTCCATCAGGTCATAGGTGCTCACGCCCTGACCGGCCAGATAATAATTGTCCGGGTAATATTGCTGCACCGTGGCGCGCACCCGCTCCACCAGCGCAAAGGCCCCATCGCCCTCGGTGTCGGCATCCACCGTAAGCACCATGCGGGTGTAGCCGCCGGAGACCAACAGCCCCAGCGTATCCCCGGGCACGAACTCCGGCGGAATGGACGCGCCTGCGTTGTCCACATAGGAAAGGATGCCGGTCACCTCCGGGATGGCGTGCAGTGCATCCGAAAGCTTTTGCTGCGTGGCGGTGTCGCCCTCCGGCACCAGTACAACGTAGGTGTCGCTGCGGCCAAAGGTCTCCTCGATGGCGGCGGTGTCCGCACCCAGACGGGTGTTCTCGCCAAACATGTGGGCGGCACCGTAGTAATACTGGTTCGAGTTGGAGGCCAGATAGCTGGGCACCATCAGGATGACCAGCACCAGTGCCATGGGCAGCATGATGCGGGCCACAAAGCGGCCAAACTTGTCAAAGCTGGGCAGCAGGGGCCTGTGGTGGGTCTTATCCATCCACTGATACGCTGCCAGCGTGAGCGCGGGCATAAAGGTGAACACGGTGACAAGGCTCAGCACCACGCCCTTTGCCAGCGCAAGGCCCAGATCCGGGCCGATCTGGAACTGCATGAGCACCAGTGCCAGAAAACCGATGACGGTGGTCAGGCCGCTGGACAGGATGGAGCCGGTGGATCTGCACAGGGCATCCACCATGCACTCCTCCGGGCTGGCATCCGGGTTTTCAGCCCGGCACTCCGCAAAGCGGTGGATCAGGAACACCGAGTAGTCCAGCGACACCGCCAGCTGCAGGATGCTGCCCGCCGCATTGGTGACAAAGGAGATGGTGCCAAAGATGAGGTTCGTGCCGTTGTTGAGCAGGATGGCCGCGCCAAGGCCCGTCAGCACCAGCAGCGGCTCCGCCCAGGAATCGGTGGTCAGGATCAGGATGAACAGCACATACACCACCGCGATGGCGGCGATCTTTGCCACCTCGGTCACGGTGGAGTTGGTGGCAACGGCAGTGGAGACCGCCGCGCCCTCCAGCGCGTTGCCCTCCCCGATCAGATCCCGCACGGCAGCCACGGCTTCCAGACGCTTCTCGTCCTCCACCGTCACGGTGAACAGGGCGCAGCCATCCTTATAATAGCTCTCCACCGTGGCGGTGTCCTGCATCTGCAAAGGCACCGTCACATCCAGACTGTCGTCCAGCCATGCAACGGAGGACACTCCATCGATGGCGGCAAGCTTTTCCTTGTACTCCAGCGCCTGCGGCACCGTGACATCCCGCACCATGACCCGCATGTTGGGGATGCCGCCGGTGAAAGCACCGTTCATCACCTCGATGGCGGTGGTGGAGGGGGATTCCGGCGGCAGATAGTCGTTGATATCGTAATCCACCTTTACCTGACGCACAGCGAACACGCTCAGCACAGCCGCCAGTGCAAACACCGCCAGCACCAGCCTGCGGCGGCGCACGATGGCGGTATAAAAACGTTTCATCAAAACAGGAGTTCTCCTTTCCGGATCCATAAAAAAACTTTTATCAGTTTAACAGGTTTGATAAACGTTGGAAAGAGACAGTTTATGAATTTTGACCCTCGAATGCCGATTTTTTGATTTTTCTGCCTTGACAACAAAAATAAATTCTGATATGCTCTTTTTCGGTTCATCGGAGGACCGTTTTCAACGTAATTTGAAACGGGCCGGATAAGATGCCGTGCAGACAGCGCCCCGCCGGAGGTTTCGTTGCCGTAGTGACGAAGCAGATCGAGGCCGGGCGTGCACTCACGGACATTTATCCGGCCCGTTTTTTGCACCTTGTGCAGAAAGGAGGACGCCATGTCCAAGCAGCGGATCCAGCTTTCCGATCATTTTACCTATTCCCGCCTTTTGCGGTTCGTGCTGCCCTGCATCGGCACCATGCTGTTCACCTCCATCTACGGCATCGTGGACGGCCTGTGTGTCTCCAACTTTGTGGGCAAGACGGCCTTTGCGGCGGTCAACCTCATCATGCCGCTGCCTATGCTGCTGGGCACCATCGGCTTTATGCTGGGCACCGGCGGCAGCGCCATCGTGGGCATCACGCTGGGCGAGGGCGACCAGAAAAAGGCCGACCGCTATTTTACCCTGTTCCTGCTGGCGGCTCTGGTCTCGGTCAGTGTGCTGGCCGTGCTGGGCATTGTGTTCCTGCGGCCCATTGCCGTGCTGCTGGGCGCAAAGGGGGAGCTTTTGGACTACGCGGTGCGCTATGGACGCATCCTGATGGTGTCCCTGCCCACCTTTGCGCTGCAGAATATGTTCCAGAGCTTTTTCGTCACCGCCGAAAAGCCGCACCTCGGCTTCTGGTTCACCGTGGGCGCGGGCTGCACCAACATGGTGCTGGATGTGCTGATGGTGGGCGTCTGGGGCTGGGGCGTGGAGGGCGCGGCCATTGCCACCTTTATCAGCCAGCTGGTGGGCGGCGTACTGCCGGTGTTCTACTTCATCGACCGCAGCAACTCCAGCCGCCTGCACCTGTGCAAGACCAGTTTTTACAGCAAAGTCCTGCGGGATGCCTGCATCAACGGCTCTTCCGAGCTGATGACCAACCTTTCCATGTCGCTGGTCAATATCCTGTACAACTACCAGCTGCTGCGTCTGGCCGGTGAGAACGGCGTGGCCGCCTATGGTGTCATCATGTACGCGGCCTTCCTGTTCGTGGCGGTGTTCGTGGGCTATGCCGTGGGCAGTGCGCCCATCGTCAGCTTCCACTACGGTGCCCGCAACCACGCCGAGGTGCACAATCTCTACCGCAAGAGCCTGCGGCTCATCGCCGTGGTGGCTGTGACCCTGACGCTGGCTTCCATGTTCATCATCCCCTGTGTAGCGCGCATTTTCGTGGGCTACGATGCGGAGCTGCTGGCCCTGACCAGCCGGGCCTTCCGGCTGTATGCGCTGAGCTTCCTCATCATGGGCTTCAACGTGTACGCGTCCTCCTTCTTCACGGCGCTGGGCGACGGCGTGACCAGCGCGCTGATCTCCTTTTTGCGCACGCTGGCGTTTCAGGTGATCGCCATTCTCCTGCTGCCGCTGCTGCTGGGCATCGACGGCATCTGGCTGGCCGTCACCGCCGCCGAGCTGGCGGCTCTGGCCGTGAGCGCTGCCATGCTCCTCACCAAGGACAAGGTATTCCATTACCGAAAGGCATGATAAGATCCCCTGCTTTCTGCGAAACGGCGAAAAGCGGGGGATTTTTTTGGTGATTCTGGCTCTGCCGCTGGCAGCAAAATCGTGTTAAAATGGACACAGCCTTTATTCACTTTTTATGAGGAATCATTATGACATTGTTTTTGACCAGCAGCCCCAGCGGCTGCCCTTTTGAGCCGGGGCCGGATATTCCGGTGCTGGATACGCGCAACCACTTTGTGGCGAACCTGCGGGCCGTCTGGCCGGATCACGCCGTGCTGGGCCTTGCCATTGCGGCAGACCCCTATGCCTACGAGCAGAACGACGAGATGTGCCGGGTGTTTGCTCAGAGTTTTGCGAACGCCCACCTGCCCCTGACGGCGCTCATCCCCTGCGATGCCCGCAATGCCGAGGAGATCGGTTCTCTTCTGCCCCAAAGCGGCTTTGTGATGCTGTGCGGCGGGCACGTGCCCACCCAGAACCACTTTTTTGCTCAGCTGGGCCTGCCGGGGCTGTTCCACAACTACCACGGCATCGTGCTGGGCGTGAGTGCCGGCAGCATGAACGCCGCCCACATCGTGTACGCCGCGCCCGAGGAACCGGGCGAAGCCGCCGACCCGCACTACTCCCGCTGGATGAACGGCCTTGGCCTGACCGAGACCCGCATCCTGCCCCATTACCAGTTCATCCGGGATCATGTGCTGGACGGACAGAAGGTGGAGGACATCGCCCTTGCCGACAGCAAAAAGCGGCATTTTCTCGCTTTGCCGGACGGCTCGTATATTCTGTGCGCCGATGGCAGCGAGGCGCTGTACGGCAGAGGCTGGTACTTTGCGGACGGGATGATGGAAGAGATCAACGAAGACGAAGATGTGTTGCCTTTACGGTAAAGCGCGACAAAAGCGGGGCTTCTACGGCAGCCTTGACGATTAAAATGGCCTCCGCTGCGCTCTGGCCATCATCAGTGGAATTATTATTTTTATTTGCAGTTCCGAAACGCCTGCGGGCGTTTCGGAACTGCTTTTTCACGAAAGGGCTTGTAACGTCAAGCGGGCAGCCCATCCACAGTGCCGCTGTTTCCGCAGGAAACAGGCGCTGCAGATGCCGTTTTCCCTTGCGGCCTCTCTGGTGAAAATGCGACACCGGGCAGCCCGCAGGCTGCCCGGTGTCGCTCAATTTAAAATCATTTTTCCGCTGAATATGCCCAAAGCAACGCGGCGGGCATTTTTGATCGTTCCACGTTCATTTCCGGCGCAGGCAGACATCATTGCGCATACAATGCGCACATCATTCCGCCGCAAGGCGGACAAAGGGCGCTATTGCGTTGGTGTCGCCGTGGCGGACGATGGAGTAGGTGATGTCGCAGTAGGGCTGGATGGCGGTACTCTTTTCCACGGTGGAGATGAGCAGCACCTGCAGCTGCAGGCGGCGGAACAGCTCCATCATGGGGCGGATGCGGTCGCTGGTCATCTTGCTGAAGGCTTCGTCCAGCAGCACAAGACGGATGCTGTTCTCGCTCTTCTCATAGATCTGCAGCAGGCTGGCGCAGATGGCCACATAGAAGGGGGCCTGATTCTCGCCGCCGGAGGAGTCACGGCTGACGCGGGACAGATACGCCTGCTGGCCGGTGACCCGGTTGGTCACCTTGATGTCGTAATCCAGATAGGTGCGGTAGTCCACATAGTCCGACAGGGTCACGCCGCCGGTGCGGCCCTCCTGCCGGGCGCGGGTGTTCTCGTCCACGTCCGCCATGATCTTTTCCATCAGCTCGTCCACCTGACGCTCGTAGGCCGGGTCGGCGGTGGCGGCAAGGTTGTCCAGCGAGTCGCCCTCGGTCATCTGCTGGTTGCCCTTGTCCACGATGACCTGATAGAAGGCCGCCAGCTGCGGGTCGCGGCTGGGCTCCAGCTCAAAGCGGTAGACCTCCTCGCCGTAGGTCAACTGCTCCATCACCTTGTTCAGCTCCCGGAACTGCCGCCGTGCGTTGAAGATATCATCCTTCATGCGGAACAGGATATCTTTGCGGAAGCGGTCCTTGCAGTCCCGCTGGGCCTGTTCCAGACGGGCGGCATAGCGTTCCAGATCGATGCGCACAAGGCTCTCATGCTGGGCGCGGTACTGGTCCAGCCCTGCAAGGCCCAGCGGATAATCGCACACATAGTGCTCGTTGTAGGCCTTCTGGGCTGGTTCCAGCGTGCCGGTCAGATAGACGGCCAGCGCATCGTCCAGCTTGGCCTGCGCCTTTTCCGCAGCCTGTGCGGCGGCGCGGGGCTTATCTGCCGGGGCCAGCGCCAGCATCCGGGTGCGGGCCAGCGGCTCCACCAGCGGGTGCGCCGCAAAGAAGCTCCGGGCGGCATCGGCGCTCTGCTGTGCCGTTTCCCCTGCCTTTTTCTGCTCTGCTTCGCAGGAAGCGATCTGCTTTTGGCACACGCGGATGTCGCCGCCCGTCTGCTCCACGGCGGCGCGGGCAGTCTCCCACGCGGCTTCGCGGGCTTCTTCCTCCTTGTAAAGCTGCTGCAGCAGCGGGTTCTCGCGGCACTCGGTGAGCTTTGCTTCCTGCTCGGTCACAGCATTCTGTGCGGCAGTCAGTGCGGCGCGGGCATCCCACAGCGCAGCCAGCTCGTCCAGTGCCGTGCCCCGCAGCAGGGTCTGGTACTGGTTATAGGCGGCTTTCAGGTTCTGTTCTGTCTGGGCGGCAGCACGGGCGCTTTCCCCCAGAGCTTCCAGCTCGGCCGCCAGCGCCCCGGCGCGGGCGCGGCGTGCGTCCAGACCGATATACCGCTGGGGAGTGCGCAGCCGTTCCAGCCGGAAGGGATGGTGGCGCAGAAGGTCGCGGGTGGCGCTGTCCGGATGCTGTTCCAGCGTATCGGGGGTGTCGCAGCAGACGATGCGGCCCAGAATGGTCTGGGCATACTGTGCAGCCAGCGGGTTTTCGCTGCTCACCTGCGCGGCAAGGCTGTCCGGGCCGTACTTGTCGGCGCGGCGGTTGGCCTTGCGGATGCCCAGGGTGTCCAGCAGGCTGATGGGCCCTACCTTGTCCTTCAGAGCCACAAAGGCGCTTTTGGCGGCTTCGTAGTGGGCGGGCGGCACAAGGATGTCAAAGCGGCGGTCGCCAAGGCAGGCTTCCACGCAGTCCTGCCAGCTTTCGTCCTCCACGTTCAACAGTTCACAGAAAATTTTCGCATCCGGCTGCATGCCCCGGCTCTTGAGTTCCGCATTCACGGCATCCCGCACCCGGGTGGCGGCATCGCCGTGGGGGTAGACCCACTTGCCGCCGGACACCGCGTCCAGCTCGGCGCGCTTGCCGGCCTGCTCCTTCTGCAAAGCAGCAGTGTTCTGGCGGGCAGCAAAATAGGCTTCCTCCAGCGGTTTTTCCTGCGCGGAGAGCCATGCGGTGAGCTGCGGCAGAGTGTCCGCCGTCAGCTCTTCGGCCTTGATGCCGGCAGCAAAGCCGCTGCGGCGCAGCACAGCCAGCAAGCTCTGGGTGCGGGCAAGGGCACTTTCTGCCTTTTCGGCTTTGCGTGCGGCGGTATCCAGCGCCGTTTTGCGGCGGGAAAGCTCCTCGGTCAGGGTGTCTAGTGCCCGGCCCTCGCCGCTGGCGCTGGCGGCACCGTGGGCGGAAAGATAGGCCCGGCGGGCTTCCGCTTCGGCATTTTTGGCCTCGGCATAGCGGGCGTTCAGCTGTTCCAGCTGGCGGCGGCCCGCATCCAGATGCTCCTGCCAGACGGTCTGTTCGCTGCCGTCGGCAGCGGCGCGGGCCAGCAGCGCCGCGCCCCGGTTCACAAGGGTCTGGGTCTGCTTTTCGGCAGCTTCGCGGCCAAAATCCACGATCTCTTCCAGCGCGTTGGCGCGGGTCTGTGCTTCGGCCAGCACGGCGTGCAGATTTTCCAGTTCCAGCCGGTCGCCCTGCAAAGCGTCCAGATCCAGCTCCGGCTGGGGCAGGATGTACTGGTACAAAAACTCCCGGAAGTTGGGGATCTCGTCCATGCTGGTGCCCATCTGGAACACCTCATTGAACTTTTTGCCCAAGGGGCTGGAGGCGCGCCCGATGCCCAGCGCACGGCAGATGCGGTCCCGCGCTTCGCTGGGGCTGCGGGTGTAGGAGAGACGGCCCGTTGCGGGCTTGAAGTCCTCCTTTGCGCTGGGTGCACCGGTCTTGGGGTCGATGAAGGGCAGCTGTTCCAGCGTGCAGCCGTCCTCCGAAAGATACCATGTCTGATCGCCGGGGTGCAGCTCCTGCATGGGGCCTTCGGACTCCACCCGCACCGCGATGACGAAGGGGGTGCGCTTGACGCTGTCCCAGAACTCCGCCCCGATGTAGGCCACGGTATGGCCCGGGCGGCGGTAGGCGTTCTCGCCGCGCTGCTTTGCGTGCACCGAACCCTGCAGGGTGCGGCCGCTCTTTTTATTGCCCAGCGCATTGAAATTGCGGTTGGTGGTCAGGCAGTAGCGGATGGCATCCAGAATGGTGGTCTTGCCCACGGCGTTCACGCCGATCATATAGGTGAGCCGTGCGCAGTCGAAGGTGACATTTTCAAAGTTGTGCCAGTTGATAAGCTTCAGCCGTTTGAGTTCGATCATTCTTCACCCTCCCCTGCTTCTTCCGGTCGTTCATAAAGGCCAAGCTCTGTGCGGGTGCGGGCAGATTCTGCCGCTGCATCCGCAAGGTCGGCATCCGGCAGGGCCAGCAGCACGGTGGGAAATACTTCAATGCGGCTGTCCAGCCCGGAAAGCCGCCCCACAGGCCGCGCCAGATTGTACCGGCGCAGGGTGCGCATGAGGTTTTCCAGCGTTTTCTGGTCCAGACGGCGGGGCAGATTCATCTTCTGCAGCTCGGTCTGCACCTCTTCCACCGTCACCAGCACCTCGTCGGCATTGGCCGCAAGGCTCTCGCGCTTTTGCAGGTACAAAAGCCGCAATACCAAAAGCAGGATGCTCTCGTATTTCAGCAGCCGGGCCTGACTGCCCTCGTGGCCGTTGACCAAAGCCGCCGCCTGCAGGGGTGCCGGGTACAGCAATACAGAATAGCCCAGCGGGGCGAACACAGCGCGCACCTCGTCCAGATGGTCCTGCACATAAAGATATTTTGCCCGCTGATCCTCCACGCCGCCCAGCACGAAGCAGTGGTTCAGCAGGTAATTCGCGGTTTCTTCCAGCATGTTAATGGTTGCCATTTTCTTCCTCCCTGCGGCGGGTGAGGACAAAGTCCTCAAAGCGGAAACCGCCGCGCTCCACCCAATTGCCGGTGAGCTGAATGTCATAATCCCGGTGCGGCGACTGCGAGTAGGTATGCAGGCCGATGATGCGGGCAAAATCGTTCGGGTATTCGTCTGCCAGAAGTGCCGCATTCACCTGCGGGCGGGCGGCAAGGGCCTGCCGGGCCAGCAGGGCCACGTTCTCCTCGGTAACGGCAAGGCGGGCGTAATCCAGCAGCAATTGCTGCTCTTTTTTGAGCTGTTCCGGATCGAATACTTCGGTGCGCACCGGGGCCAGCGGCTCGGCGGTGCGCTGGGCAGCGGGCGGGTACAGAAATTTTTCCCCGAACACCGCCGCCGGGTACAGATGCAGCCGCTTTGCCACCGGGCCGTCGTCCGGCTCAAACAGCTGCTCCGGGGTGCGGATGTCCTCGGCGTAGCGGCGCAGCAGGGCGGTGACGCTGCCCTGCGAAGAACGGTCGCTCAGCAGCAGGAACTGTGCCCGCTGCACAGCCCGCTTGCGGTAGCGGATGTGGCTTGCATCGATCTCGCGCATGAGCAGGCTCATCTCTTCCAGCGCGTCCCGCTGCTTCTGGATGAGTGCACGCACGGCAGGTGTCGCTTCGTTCGGGGCGCAGCGCTCCACCCGGGCATAATCAAAGGCCAGCTGCGGCAGGTAGTTCTCCTCGCAGTCGTCCAGCTCCTCTTCCAGATAGGCGCGGTAGTTGAACAGGTTGTCGCTGGTCTTGAAGCGGTGATAGGCCGCCGCCACCACCTTTTCCTCGTACTGGTCGAACAGTTCCAGCACCTCCTGCGGGGTGCGGTTGCGGGTGAGCCGGTCGATATAGTGGCCAATGGAGGCATTGAGCGCCCGGAGAGAGCGGTTCAGCGCTTCGAGGTCTGCGTCCACCTCTCGCAGAACGTTCTCATAGGGGCTTTTTTCCTGCCCGATGCTGCCCAGCAGCTGCCATGCCTTGTACAGCTTGCCGGTGTAGGTAACTACGCGGGGATTCAGAATCTCTTCCAGCGCTTCCAGCAGCGGCGTTACCTCCGGCACAAAGGCAAGGGACGCTTCCCCCTCGTAGCTGCCGGGCTGCTCTTCCAGCCAGCCGGTGCGGCGCAGCCGCAGCAGAAAGCCCACGGCCAGCGTGTGAGGGTCGCGGGTGGGCTGCTCTTCTTCATCGCCCGCACCGTCGGCATCCAGCGCAAGGGGCTTTGCCAGTGCGGCAAAGTAATCCTCGGCACGCCAGACGGCCTCCGCACGGGAAATGCTGTAATCCGCCGTGTGGCGGCACTCCTCCCAGAGCAGAAGCAGCAATTCCGCATAAAAAGCCCGGTTCGGCCCCGCCAGCGGGCGGAACAGCCGCGGGGACACCAGTTCAAACAGCTGCATGGAAACGTCCTTTCCTGTTCACATCAGAATACATTTTTATTGTACCACAAAACGACACAGTTTGACAGAGAAACCATTCAGAATTGCCGCCGCGTTCGCTTTGGCAAATATCAGCGGAAGAATTATTTTAAATTTTGCATCTCCGAAACGACTGCGGTCGTTTCGGAGATGCTTTTTCACGGAAAGAGGTCGTACCTGGAAACGACATCTCTGCCAAAAGGCGCAAAAAAACGGCGGGGCAGACTCCTTCCGTCAAACCCTGCGGGTTTGCCACCTCCCTCAGTGAGGGAGGCTCTGGCGAAACCGGAAGCTTTGCACCTGAGCCGGAAGCTTTGCCGATGCGAAAGGCTCCCTCTTTGAGGGGGCTGTCGCCGCAGGCGACTGGAGGAGTTTGCCCCGAACGCAAAAAAGCCCCGGGGAGCGGGATGCTCCTCGGGGCAATAGTTTAATTGTAATCCGCTTACTTGCTCAGTTTATAGCCAATTGCAACATAGGTCTTTCCGCCAACGGTCTTAGTGCCAACACCCAAACCAGTAACTTCGATTTTCGTGTTATTATTTTTACCAGCTTCGATTACGAAATCTGTTGCAGTCTTCATCAACTCAACCATATCAGAATTAACCGTAATCGTTCCTGCCGTTGTTTCTTCATAGTAAACAGCCGTGTACACTTCAGCGTTCTGCTTCGCATTCTCAGCACAAACAATTGCACCTACGTAGTTTTTCTCGGTTTCTTTCTTTGCAGCAATAGCAGTCAATGCAATCTTGCCGTCTGCAATTTTGTTCAGTGCTTCTGTTGCCAGTTCCTTGACTTCACTGTTATTGGACCATTCTGTGCCGTATTCCTTGTTCAGTGCAGCCATATATACATCCTGAACTTTCTTCTCGAACTCACTTTCACCAGGGCCACCAGCGCCACCGCCGCAGGCGGTGAGCATTGCCAGAACCATCACGCCGGCCAGAAGGGCGGCTGCGAAACGTTTGAACATTTTCATTGTAATGTTCCTCCTGTTTTCAAATTCTGACGGTTTGGGCGACCCCAAATCGCTTTACCCGTCTGAATTTATTTTATCCATACCCCCCCCCGCATGTCAACAGGCAGATCGCCCAAATTCCGCCCTTCTTTTTGGCAATTGTCCCCAAACACAAAAAAGCCCCGGGGCAGGGCGAACTCCTTCCGTCAAACCCTGCGGGTTTGCCACCTCCCTCAGCGAGGGAGGCAACCCTCTCAGTCATCGCTGCGCGATGCCAGCTCCCCCGAGAGGGGGAGCTTATTTGCTGCAAACCGTCAGATGCCTAAAAGCTCCCCCCTTTGGGGGAGCTGGCACGCCGTAAGGCGTGACTGAGAGGGTTCAAACGCAAAAAAGCCCCGAAGGGCGGCCTTGCAGCCACGCTCCGGGGGAAAGGGTGATAGATTTTTACTTGTAGTAGTTCTTAATACGGATGGTGATGCCAATGTAGTTCTGCTCGTTATCGCTCTTGACCACCACGCCTATATTCGACCAGATGCCATCCTGACTCACGTTGCCGTTGACATCCGTTTTAATATACCGCGAGATATAAGTCAGAACCGTGCTCAGGAACGTATTCTCATAGTTGTGCCGGGCAGTAATGGTAACAGCCAGATCATTTCCCACTTGATCTTTATAGAACCTGTACGCTCCTGCATAGCCGAGAAGTTTATACTGGAGAGACTCATTCAGTCTTCTTTCAGCCACTGCGCGGAGCTCTGCGTCATTGGTCACCTGGACGCCCTTCTCCTGACTGATCTGGGCCAGTACTTTCTGCTCTTCGGTTGGGCCGCCGCCACCGCCGCAGGCCGTCAGCAGGGCCAGAGCCATCACACCCACCAGAAGCAGGGCAGCAAATTTCTTCAGCTTTTTCATTGTAAAGCGCCTCCTGTCATTTCAAGATTTTGTTGATTTGTCTCATTTCAGTGCTGTTTTTTCGCACTACAGAACGGGTGTCGTTCTGGCCTTATTTTATCCGACAGCAGTTGGTTTTGTCAATCGAGAAGATGCATAAAGTTTCCGAAACATTTTCGTTCAAAATCAATGAAACAGCGGCTTTTTTGTTGCAGTATTGAGATACACTGTCCTTACTTCGCAAAGGTTCTTTACCATGCTGGAAAATCTTCTTCCAGCCGGAAGCTCCATGCTGTTTTTTTCCGGGGCACAGTCCTTCCCGGTTTGAACAGATGTTGTGTTCCGATCCATCTTGATCCATCTTTCAGAATCCTTTCAAAAAATTACGATTTTACACAATTCTACCATTTTTGCATGGTAAAATAAGGTCGTAGAAAAAACAAAGGATGTGGCTCAATATGCAACACTGTCCCGCCCGCGCGGCACAGCGGCTGGCGGCGGCAGTTCTGGCGCTGTGCCTTGTGCTGGCTCTGGCCGTTCCCCACGCACACGCAGCTGCCCTGCAGGAAACGCACGGCATCCGGATGCTGGACTTCAGCACCAGCCAGATCCTTTCCATCGGCAACCAGACCTCCGGCAAATGCAGCTGGTACGCCTTGCGCTATGCACGCACCATTCTGGATGGAAAAGTTTCCTCCGGCAGCGGCATGTGGTCAAACGGTGCGGTCTGGTCTGTGGGCGGCTACTACGGTTATTCCGGCAGCCTGTCCGAGTGCCTGCAGAAGCTTTACACCGAGCTTTCCGCCGGGAAGCCGGTGATCGTGCATCTGAAAAACACTGCGGTGAGCGGCGTAAAACGGCACACGAACCGCACCTCCAGCTATGAATACCACCTGACCAGTTCCGGCTGGAACGAGGTGAACTACCCCCATATCGCCACCAGCGCTGCGTATGGCCACTGGGTCTGTGTGGTGGGCATCCGCCCGGATGCAGACCCCGCGAACCTGAAGGAGAGCGATTTCTACGCGCTGGACCCGGCCCGTGTTTCCGCAAACGGCACTCTGGCTGTGACCCGGCTGCTGAACGGCACCATTTGGACAGACAATTCCCCGCTAAAAACAGCAGGTTGATAAATTTAGAAAGAGCAAAAAAGCTGACGCTTTCGCGTCAGCTTTTTTGTTTGCAGTTCAGATCAATACCCTTTTACCGAGAAGCCCCGCTCCCATGGGTCGGGCGGCAGATCCTTCTGGCGGATGCCGGTGATCTGGATATAATCGCTTTTCTGGATCATGGCGAACAGCCGCAGGAACTTTTCCGGGTCGCCCTGCACTTCCAGCGTCACGCTGCCGTCGTCCTCGTTCTCCACCCAGCCGGTCAGTTCCAGCGTCTGGGCCGCATAGCGGGCGCGGTAGCGGAAGCCCACCCCCTGCACCTGCCCTTCGATGGAATAGCGGCGGCGCACCGTGCCTTCCGGCAGGGCGGGCGGCGTGCGATCTTTTTTGTTTAAAAGGTTGAACATAGCATTTAAACCTTTACCGGGCTCGCCCTCTCCGTCATTGCTCCGCAATGCCACCTCTCCCAGAGTGAGAGGCTTTGGCAGTCCATGCAACGTTTGCGGTTTTGCCAAGGGCTCCCCCTTTGGGGGAGCTGTCGAGCAAAGCGAGACTGAGAGGGCGAGGAAGCTTTCCTTTCCCTCAAAGCTCCTGATAGGCGGTCATCAGCGCCGGGATGAACTGCTTTTTGCGGCTCACCACACCGGGCAGGGTAAAGCTGCCGTCCTCGGCAGGCTGGGTCTCAAAGCCGTCCGAGAGCACCTCGGAAGCATAGCGGCCATCGCTGATGACCACGCTCTCCTCCTTGGGCACGTCGGTGAGCAGCATGTAGATATCCTCCACGTTCTGCTTGTTGCGGGCTTCTTCCAGATAGGGCTGCAGCAGCGCTTCGGCAGCAAGCAGGTTCTTGCGGGTCATATAGCTGCCCTGCGCCACGCCAAAGCGGATATCGCCGCACATGAACACCTTGAAGTCCTGCAAAAAGACCTCTTCGGCGGTCTTGCCGTCCAGCTTTTCGCCGGCTTCAAACATTTCGTTGGCAAACTCGTTGATGTCCACCCCGGCAATTTTCGCCAGACGGTTGGCGGCGTTCACGTCGATGGGGGTGCAGGTGGGGCTGCGGAATACCAGCGTATCCGACAGGATGGCGGCCAGCAGCAGACCGGCTGTCTTTTGCGGGATGGTCACGCCGTTTTCATCGTACATCTGGGTGACGATGGTGGCGGTGCAGCCCACCGGCTGGTTGCGGAAGTACACCGGGCCGCTGGTCTCCAGACTGCCGATGCGGTGGTGGTCGATGATCTCCAGGATCTCGGCCTGATCAAAGCCCTCCACCGCCTGTGTGGCTTCGTTGTGGTCCACCAGAATGATGCGGCGCTTGCGCAGGTTGATGATGTTGCGGCGGCTGATCATGCCGCAGTACTTACCGTCTGCGTCCAGAATGGGGAAATACCGGTGGCGCACCTTTGCCATCACGCGGGTGACGTCTGCCACCGGGCTGACAAGGGTGAATTTAATGATATCGTCCCGGGTCATGTAATAGGAGATGGGCGCACACTGGCTGATCAGCTTGCCCGCCGCGTAGGTATCGCAGGGGGCGCTCATGATGGCTACGCCGGTCTCGGCGGCAATATGCTGGATGGTGCGGCCCACCTTTGCGCCGTTGCAGATGATGATGAGAGAAGCTTCCTTTTCGATGGCGCAGAGCTGGCTCTCGTAGCGGTTGGTCAGGATGACGATATCGCCCTTTTCCATGTTGCTTTCCAGCATTTCCGGGGTGGCGGTGCCAATGCGGATGTGACCGGTGGTGCACACTGCGTCCTCGCTGCCCACCACCATGGTAGCGCCCAGTGTTTCCAGAATATTGCGGTAGCTGGTGCGGCTCTTGGCAAGGATGCCGGTGTCGAACAGATCCATGTTGGCGGTGGCGATATCCTTCACCGTGATGACGCCCTGCAGTTCGTCCTCCTCGCTGGTCACGGCAAGGGTGTCGATCTTCTGGTCGCGCATGATCTCCCACGCCTTGCGCAGGCTGGTAGAGCCGGGGATGCCGGGGATCTGCCGGTAATCCACGTCCCGAATTTTAGGGTTGACATCGGTGCACATCCGGGGCGGCGTGACCCCGAACTTTTTCAGCACGAATTCTGTTTCCTGATTCATCTTGCCCGCACGCCGGGCTTCGCAGACCAGATCACTGGTCTTGTTTTTCAGCTCTGCATAGGCAATGGCAGAGCAGATGGAGTCGGTGTCCGGGTTGCGGTGCCCGATGACAACGACCTTGTGCGCAGTTTGCTGCATAGTTTACCCCCTTATGGGTCTTTACCTTCTTATCATTTACCAAGGCAGCGCCCCTCTCCTGCACAGCGGGGCGGGCTGCAACCTTATTTTAACACAACTGCGTCCGGGGGTAAAGGGCAACAAACGGCTTGACCTGACCGGCAAATTGCTTTAAGCTTATAGAAAATATTGCTGATACGGAGGAACACCCATGAAAAAGCTTTCCCGCCTGCTGCTTGCCCTCGGCCTTGCGCTGTGCATAAGCCTTACCGCCTATGCCGAGGATGCGCCCGCTGCCCAGCCCACAGCCAAGGAGCCCCGCACCCTGACCGCCCGCACCGGCACCGAGACCTCGCTGTGGAACGCTTACGCCTTCCTTGCCCAGCACGGCACAGCCTACCGCTTTGCCCCCTGCGCGGTGCAGACCCCGGCAGACGCCGCCGGTACCGCCCCTGCCGAGGATGCCGTGGCGGTGCTGCGGCTCTACACCACCTATGTGGAAAAGGATACGCCCGTCAACATTGACGGTCATGTGTTTCTTGCGGTGACCAACAACACTGACGCCGACCTTGCGGTGGGCGGGCTTTCCATTGCGCCGGGCACCAGCATTACCATGGGCACCCGGGGCAATAACCGGGAGCACGCCGGGCTGTGGTACAACGTCGAAAGCTATAATACGCACTATCTCCCGGATTTTTATGTCAAACAACACGCGCTCGCCAAAATGCTTGCCCACGTGGTGCGCCGCTAACACGATCATAGCTTTATCCTCTCCG
>ENA-UEQL01000890-UEQL01000890.1-human-gut-metagenome-genome-assembly--contig:-NODE-890-length-21552-cov-14.940116_pt1 | contig 21552 bp, 28 predicted proteins | sample MGYA00242905_ERZ507926 | MGnify/ENA primary metagenome ERZ507926 (study PRJEB26167, sample SAMN06115531) | human gut metagenome | host: Homo sapiens | place: China:Henan | collected 2015-09-09...
AGGCAGAGTAAGAGTAATGGTAAACGATAAGGGCGAGAGAGTAAAAGAGGCAGGACCGTCAGTTCCTGTTGAAATTACAGGTCTTGCAGAAGTTCCGCAGGGCGGCGATATATTCAACGCTGTTTCTGATGAAAGACTTGCAAGAGAGCTTGTTGAGCAGAGAAAGGCATCTCAGAAAGAGGAGCAGTTCAAGGCACAGACAAAGGTTACACTCGACAACCTCTTTGACCAGATGAAGTTAGGCGAGGTTAAGGAATTACAGATTATCGTTAAAGCCGATGTTCAGGGTTCTGTTGAGGCTGTAAAGCAGTCGCTCGAAAAACTCTCTAATGACGAGGTAAGAGTAAATGTAATTCACGGCGGCGTTGGTGCAATCAACGAGTCCGATGTTATGCTCGCCGAGGCGTCAAACGCAATTATCGTAGGCTTTAATGTTCGTCCGGACAGCGTTGCGGCTGCAAATGCCGAGAGTGCAGGCGTTGATATGCGTCTTTACAGAATTATTTACGATTGCATTGAGGAGATTGAGGCTGCTATGAAGGGTATGCTCGCTCCTAAGACAAGAGAGGTAGTTCTCGGCACTGCAGAATGCAGAAATGTTATCAAGATTAAGTCGGTCGGCACAATTTCAGGTTCTTATGTAAAGAGCGGTAAGATTGTCAGAAACGCAGGCGTTAGAGTTATTCGTGACGGCATTGTAATCGCCGAGGATACTATCGCATCATTACAGCGTTTTAAGGATGCCGTTAAGGAAGTAAACGAGGGTTACGAGTGCGGTATCGGTCTTGAGCGCTTTAACGATATTAAAGAGGGCGATATGTTCGAGGCTTACACAATCGAGGAGTATCGTGATTAATAAGTAATCAGTGGTTAGTGGGCAGAGTAAGTATTTGCTTTGCCACTAATCATATTATAGGATTGACTAAGGCATAAGCTGATTTTTTATTAAATTACAGCATTAGTTAATCGACCACAACCCTATAATCTGTAATGAAATTCAGAATAATTATGAATTATGAATTATGAATTATATTTGGAGGATATTATGGCAGGGCATAGATTAGAACGCACTACCGAGGATATAAAGCGTGAGCTTACAGCTATTTTTCGTGAGCTCAAAGACCCTCGTGTGCAGCAGGCTTTTATATCAATCATTCGTGTTGATGTTACTAATGACCTTTCTTATTGTACGGTTTATGTAAGCGCTATGGAGGGGCTTGATCGTGCTAACGAGGCTGTTAAGGGACTTAAATCCGCAGCAGGCTTTATTCGCCGAGAGCTTTCGCACCGCCTCAAGCTCAGATATGTGCCACAGCTTATTTTTAAGGCTACCGACAGCATTGAGTACAGCGCAAACATCAGCAGAATTTTAAACGATTTAGACATTCCCGATGATGAGGTGGACGAAGATGAATCTGTATGATATTTCCGTTTTCCTCAGGGAGCATAATAATTACGAAATTTTAACCCATAACTACCCCGACGGCGACACCCTCGGCAGTGGTTATGCGCTTTGCCTTGCTCTCCAACAGCTTGGCAAAAATGCAAGGGTAATTACCGCAAATCTGCCCGAAAAATTCAAGTACCTTACAGACGGAATAGAGGAGCAGTCCTTTACCGCCGACTACATTATAAGTACAGATGTTGCGGCAGACAGCCTTTTAGCGCCGAATATGGAAAAGTATCTCGGCAAAATTGACATTTGCATTGACCACCATGGCTCTAATTCCGTTACCGCTAAGGAGAAATTTGTCGATAAATACGCAGCGGCAAACTGCGAAATTATCTATAAACTTCTTATGCGTATGGGCGTGAGCTTTACAAAGCAGATTGTAAATTGCCTTTATACGGGTATTTCTACCGATACGGGCTGTTTCCGCTACACAAACACTACCGCCGATACATTCAGGATTGCCGCAAGCCTTGTGGAACTCGGCTGTAACTCGGCATATATCAACAAGGTTATGTTTGAAACAAAGTCAAAAGAAAAAATTATGCTTGAGCGGGAGGTTTATGATACCATTACCTATTGCGCAAACGAAAAGTGCGCCATTGTGTGGGTTACTCTCGATATGCTCAAAAGCCTTAACATCGGCGAGGATGAAATAGAGGGACTTGCCTCTATTCCTCGTCAAATTGAGGGTGTATTGATAGGCATTACTATGAAAGAAAAAGAGGGCGGATTTTTCAAAATTTCCGTTCGTACCAACGGCGATATTGACGCCGCAAAGTTCTGCTCAAAGTTTGGCGGCGGCGGACATAAGGCGGCGGCAGGATGTTCTATAAACGGCAGTCTTGAAGATGTGCGCAGTCAGCTTATAAAAGCAGCGGAAGAAACTTTATGAACGGTGTAATAATTATAAACAAGCCGCAGGAATTTACTTCCTTTGATGTGGTGGCAGTGGTGCGCAAACTTACAGGTCAGCGCAAAATAGGGCATACGGGTACGCTTGACCCTAACGCAACCGGTGTGTTGCCGATACTTTTCGGCAATGCAACAAAGGCGCAGGACATTGTGCCGAACCACGACAAGGCATATACTGCAAAATTCCGCTTAGGAATTATAACCGATACCCTCGACATATGGGGAAAGGTGATTTCCGAAAGCGGAAACACCGCAGTAAAAGAGGATGTTTTGAAAGCACTCGACAATTTCAGAGGAGAAATTGAACAGCTGCCGCCTATGTATTCGGCAATCAAGGTGAACGGTCAAAGACTCTATGACCTTGCAAGACAGGGCAAAGAGGTTGAACGAAAGTCAAGAAAGGTTACGATATACAGCCTTGAATTAGAGGACTTTGACGAAGAAACGCAGAGCGGAACACTGAGCATAAGCTGTTCAAAGGGAACATATATCCGCACAATAATTGACGATTTAGGCAAAGCACTCGGTACAGGTGCAGTGATGACGGCTTTGTGCCGAACCTCTGCCTGTGGATATAATCTTGCTGACAGCATAACGCTTGAAAATGCAAGAGAATTAGCAGAAAAAGGCGAAATCTCGGAGCATATTATGCAGACAGAAAGCCTTTTTGAAAGCTACCGCAAAATCTATGTGTCTGACGCTCAGGCAAAACGATTTTCAAACGGTGGCGAGCTTGATATGGCAAGAACCGCACTTGCAAAGTCCAAAGCGCAAGATAAGGAAATAATCAGAGTCAGCGACAGACAAGGCAAATTTTTAGGACTTGGCGTAGCCGATAACGAAAGCAATCAGTTAAAGATTTTTAAATTGTTTTTAAGCTGATTTTTAACATTTTACTATAATAATGTTAAAAAGTTTAAAATACTTTTGGTCGGGCAACAAAGTAAAGCAAAAGTTGAACTTTCTGTCACGAATATAAAAGTTTGGTCAACCTTTTTAAAGGTTGTGGGCAAAGCCCATAAAATAATAAAATGCACTGATTTTCCATAAAAAACAAACGGTTGCAATTATATTGTAGAATAACTAAACTTTAGATTAATCAAGATTTTAAGACAAAATAAAAGTCAAGACTAATGAGTGGCAGAAAGTAAGACAATTATACTTGAATATCAGTAGAGAAAAGATGTTTTAAAGGATGTAAAAGTCTTTGTGTGTGGCTAATTTGCCCTTGAAAAGTGGCAAATTAGTAGTTTGGTAGCGTGGCTTTCCCTTTGTTGCTATCGTATTTAAAGGTTTACACCGTTGTGTTCCAGCCGCCAAACAGCAAGCCTTTTGGCTATTAAAATTTGCGATAATTTTAAATTTATAAAGCTGTACTTTGTTAGCTAAACCATAATTCACCTCAACTTTTGACAAATGACCACTTATTATTACACTAAAATTTACCGAACGGAGAATAACTATGGAAGATATTAAACTTTGTCCATTTTGCGAAAGTCCTATGCTCATCGTAGATGACGGAAAAAACAACGGCAAACCGTACTACGAATGTTCAACCTGCGGACTTCGTTTTCAAATAAAAGGCTTTGACGAAAAACCTGTGGAGATTAGGGAATGAAAATTACAGTCATCAACGGTCAAAGTCATAAAGGTTCTACATACCACATTGGCAAAATGCTTGCCGACAAGCTCGGCGGTGAGGTAACAGAGTACTTTTTGCCAAAGGATTTCGGTGATATGTGCATTGGCTGTACCGCCTGCATTTTAAAAAGCGAACAGCTTTGCCCACATTATCAAAGGCTTGAAAAGCTCACAAATGCTATTGATGAGGCAGATGTTCTTATTTTTACAAGTCCTGTTTATGTTTATCATGTAACAGGCGCTATGAAGAGCTTTCTCGACCACTACGGCTACCGCTGGATGGTGCACCGTCCTGAAAAGAAGATGTTTTCAAAGCAGGCAGTTTGTATTTCTACCGCAGCCGGAGCGGGTACAAAGTCAACGAATAAAGACATCGCAGATAGTCTTTTCTTTTGGGGTGTACCAAAAGTTTACAAATATGGTGTTAATGTGCGTGCTATGTCATATAGCAGAATTAGCGATAAGACAAAAGCGGAAATTGACAAAAAGACTACCGACATCGCCAATAAAATAAAGGCGAAAAACGGCAGGGTAAAGGTCGGCTTGAAAACCAAAGGCTTTTTTGAAATTATGCGAATGATTCAGCACAAAAGCGGCTGGAACGAGGCAGATACCGACTATTGGCACAACAAAGGCTGGGACGGCAAAAAACGCCCGTGGAAATAAGGAGCTTACTATGAAAAAATGCTTGATTGTAGTTGATTATCAAGTGGACTTTGTAAACGGAACACTTGGCTTTGATGGAGCTGAAAGACTTGAAAATACAATAGCTCGCAAAATCTCTGGGTATAGGGCAGAGGGTGCAGATGTAATCTTTACTCTCGATACCCACCAAAGCGATTATCTCAAAACCTTTGAGGGCAAAATATTGCCAATCGAACATTGCATTGAATACACAAAGGGTCACGAACTTTATGGCGAAATTAAGTCAATGGTGCAAACAAACGACAAAGTCTTTAAAAAGTGTACCTATGGCAGTGAGGGTCTTTTTGATTATCTCAGAAAGTGCGACTACAAGGAAATCGAGCTTTGCGGACTTGTGTCTAATATCTGCGTTATTTCAAATGCCGTTCTCGCTCGAACCGCTTTGCCAAATGCACAATTAATAGTTGACAGCAATGCAACCGCCTCAAACGATGAGTCGCTCAATACTTCTGCACTCAATGTTATGCGTGGACTTGGAATCCGAGTGATCTAATCATTAGTTTTCCTACCGCAATGTTTTGAATGTTAAACTTGTAATAAATTAAATATTAATCTATAAGGCAGGGATGATAATACAGCCCTGCCTTTTGTGTTATGCAAATACGGACACTTAAAATTAGATATAACTGTCTGAATTTTCTTACCATAAAAAATTTCTCGATTTTTTTAAAAAATACTAAAAAACATTTGAATTTTTAAAACAGATGTGATATAATACTAATGTTGTTTATCACAATAATAAAATTTAATCTGCTGATATAGCTCAGGAGGTAGAGTGCGTCCTTGGTAAGGACGAGGTCACGGGTTCAAATCCCGTTATCAGCTCCAAAGCAAAAACCGCATAACCAAGCCGTTTTTTAGGGTTTGGGGGCGGTTTTTCTTTTTGCTTTAAATGAATTATAAGCCGTTTTGGGGTTTATTTGGGGTTTATTGTCTTTAAAATTCATTTTTCGGGGGTTTATTCCGCTGCTTTGCTCTGTGTAAAATATCGGCAGAGAATATCCCCGCTTTTGCGGTTGTTTACCCCAAAAATTAAATATTCGGATATAAAATATAGCCGTGTACTCGTTGTGTTTTGTGAGTACACGGCTTTTATTATGCGTGTTTGCGGTTTGTATTCAATAGGGTTTCAAAGGTATTTGCCGCTTGCTTTTCTGCCTCTTCCACAGCGTGCACATAGCGGTTTGTTGTCTTTAGCTGTGCGTGCCCAAGCCTTGTAGCAACATTTTTGATATTCGTTCCGTTGCTCAACAGTAGCGTTGCCGAGGTGTGGCGGAGTGCGTGGAACTTTTTATGCTCAAGTCCTGCACGCTTGAGAAATCGGGTAAATTGCAATGTCGGCGTAGTGGGGTACATAGGTTTGCCGTCTGCCTGTATAAATATCCAATTGTCGCCCTGCCAACGGTCCCCGAGTAAGAACCGCTCTTGTGTCTGTTCTGCTCTATATTTCTTTAACAAGGCTATGCAGTACGGCGGCAGCATAATTGTACGGCTTTTGCCTGTTTTTGTTGATTTACTCTTAATTTCTTTGTCGCCTGTCAGCTTGTAATTACTCCTGCTCACGGTCACAATGCCCGTTGTAAAGTCTATGTCAGACCATTTCAGCCCCACAAGCTCACCACGGCGGCAGCCTGTGTTTAACGCAAGGTGTATTAATAGTTTGAATTGCAGCGGCTCTGTTTCCAATTTGTCGAGCATTACGGCTAATTCCTTTTGCGTAAAAATATCCGTTGTTTGCTCCTCAACCTTTGGCAGCGTTATTCTGTCGCTGTCGGCAGGATTTACGCCTATAAGCTGCAACTTGTAAGCACTGTGCAAAACTGATTGAACCATTGTGTAATAACGGCGAATGGTAGAGGGTGTTAGCTTGCCCTCTTTGCCGTCAAGGTGCGTTGTGCGTTCCTCAAGGGCGTTTACAAAGCGCTGTATGTGAATAGGCTTGATGTCCTTTAGTTTGAGATGTCCGAGCATTGGGATAATGCAGATGTCGAGCATATGGCAATACTTTTCATATACAACAGGGGAGAGCCGGTGCTTTGCGTTTTCAAGGTAGATAGGTACAAAGTCGGCAAATTTCATTCTGCCGTCCGTTGCGACCGTGCCGTTATTGCATTGCTCCTCAAACAATACCGCTTGCCGCTGCACTTCCTTTTCAATCTGCTTTGCGGTCATTTTTTCGTCGGGGGTGTAGGTCATACGGCGGCGTATTTGTTTGCCGTTTATGTCATAACCGCAGCACACGGTTATACGGTATGCGTTGTTTCGCTTTTCAATAGTTGCCATTTAATCACCGCCTAAACTTGAAATAATTTCTTTTAATTCTTTTTCTAATTTTTTTACTTCCGCTTGCATTTCAAAGGTAAAATCATCAAAAAAGTTTATTATATTTTTTTGTAATTTAAACAAATACATATCTGTATTATATTCAAATTTATCTATTTGCTTTTTAACTTTTTGTACATCTAAAGTGCCTTGCTTTTTATAATAATCAATAGTTAAAGTGTAGTATGCCCTTTGCTCTGTTAAATTTAATAGAATACGATTAGAATACAAAGACAAATAACTTAATATACCATCCTCAATAAAGCCATTAACAAAAACATTTACTAAATGTTGTACATTTATTGGCTTACAATCGGCAACATTCCATTCTTGATTTAGTTTAACAAGCATATTTACAGCTTTTTCGCTTAATCCCGTATAATCACAAATAAATTGAATGTCTTTATCCACTGTTTGAGCATTGGATAAGCCGAGCAAATAATCGGTTGACACACCGTAATATTTCGCCACTTTCGCCAATACCTCAATATCAGGCTTGCGTTTGCCCTTTTCGTAATATTCAAGACTTGCCCGTGATATTTCTAATTCATCTGCTACTTCTTGCCTTTTTTTGCCCGTGTTTTCTCTTAATTTTGTAAGCCTATCGGCAAATGTTTCATTTGTTGCCATATTTATCACCGTTCCCATTAATTAACTATTTTTGTTGCTATTCTAAAATTATAGCAACAATACTATTGATAAATCACAGTTGTTGTTATATAATAACGATAGCAACAGTCATCATCTTTATAATATATCCTTGATGATGATTTGTCAATACAAAAAGAAAGGATTTGATAAAATGTTAGCAAACGCAGACATCAGAGCAGCGGCAAAGGGTGCAAGTGTGAGAATGTGGGAGATTGCCGACCACCTTAAAATCAGCGAACCGAGCATAACACGCAAACTCCGTCACGAGTTGCCACAGGCTGAAAAGGACCGCATTTTCTCAATCATTGAGGAAATTGCAAAAGAAAAAGCCGTTGACTAACCACCACGAAAGCCAACGGCAGACCGCAAATTTACGCTTTATTCAAAGAATTTTTGCAAAGATTAGCCTAATTAATGCAATTTTCGTTGTTTAAAGCCTACAAGTGTAAAAATAAATCCGCAGTCTTACGATTATTATAGCACAAAGCCGCTGAAATTTACAGCGGATAATAAAAATTTTGGCTGTGGATAAGAAAGGAAGTTTTATTATTAACTTAGCAAGAATGAGAACACTTGACGAGTGTTACAAAGAAATTAAGCAAATGGACGAGAACACAGCCATAAGTAAATATTACATACGCACACTTGCGTTATCGGGCAAAATCCCCGTTGTAATGTGCGGCAGAAAAAGACTTATTAACCTTGACGGACTTATCGAATACCTTTCACGCAGCGGCATAACCGCAAGCAATACCGCTGCCGAGGATAGCAAAATCCGCCCGATTTATTAAGGGGGGTGGGAATTTGGAGTTACAGGATATTATTTCACATTTTCGCAGTCCTAAGCCAAACGGAAATAATAGTTATATGGTAACCTGCCCTTGCCACAATGACAACACACAGAGCCTTTGCATATCAGAGGACAACGGCAAAATACTTTTAAATTGCTTTGCGGGTTGCAGAGCCGAGGATATAACAAGAGCAATAGGACTTTCAATGCGTGACCTATTCCAAGCACCGCCGCAGGGCAGTAAAACGCCAAAGCCTGCAAGTATTGAATACAGGTACGGCGACAGGCTCAAGAAAATACGCTTTTACAAGTGGACTAACGGCAAATGGCAAAAGTCCTTTTGTTGGCAGCACAAAGACAATAACGGCAGTTGGCAGAAAGGCAGGGGCGGCATAAATCCACCATTGTATAATCAAGAGATTTTAAGCAATACCGCTGCCGATAATACCGTTTACATTGTTGAGGGTGAAAAGGACGCCGATACAATGACCGACAAAGTCGGCTTGCTTGCGGTTTCTGCACCCGACGGAGCAACCAAGGGCAGCAAGGGCAAAAAGTGGGACAGCCGTTTTACTCCTCTGTTCAAGGACTTGAATGTTGCGATTATTCCCGATAATGACGAGGCAGGCAAAAACTTTGCAAGCCTTGTTGCAAACGAGCTTTTGACGGTTGCACATTCCGTAAAGGTGCTTGACCTTTGCACAGAATGGGAAAATCTGAAAGAAAAGGGCGACATCACCGATATTTACGAGAGCGAACAGCCAAGCCGAGGCAAGACCGTTGCAGAAACCGTAAAATACAAGATTGAGGCTTTAAAGGATTGCACAACGGCAGTTGCAGAGCCTTTGACACAAGCCGAGGACACGGAAACAAAAGCACCCGAAAGCAATATTAAATACGCCCCTCTTTGGGTGTACCAAGACGATTACGGCAAGCTGAAAATTGACGAGAGCCAATATATAGAGGCTTTCGCAGAACAACAGGGTGTAAAGTGTATTAACAGCGTTTTGTATTCTGTTGACGGCAAAATGACGGACGATAAGGCAAAAAACATAATTTTCAATGAAATAAAAGGCTATATTAAAACAAATGCAAGCGATAAATCTAAAAAGCTGTTAGAGGGAATTAAGCAGTTTTGTTACACTGATCCGCCCACTCCCACACTTGACAAAATCAATTTTAAGAACGGCACGCTTTCAAGGGACAAAAACGGACTTTTTACAGTGTGGAGCAATGAAAAGGAATTTTGTATAAATCGTATTAACGCCGATTACAATCCTAATGCTAAAGCCCCCACAAAGTTTTTGGATTATCTGAAAACCGTTTATTATGAAGATGACCAACGGACCATACAGCAGTATTGCGGTTATTGTCTGATACCTACTACAATTCTGCAAAAAGCCTTGCTGATAATCGGTGACGGTGGCGAGGGTAAAAGCGTATTAGGCGCTGTACTTAACGGCATATTGGGAGAAAACAACTGCTACAACGAGAGCATAGGCGTTTTACAAAAGAATTTCGGCGTAGCAAATGTAGAAAACAAATTGCTGTTTATAGATGACGATTTGAGCGAAAACGCCTTGACTAACGCAAGAACCTTTAAAAACCTTGTTACAAATAAAACCACAATAGCAGCGGAAAAGAAATTCGTACAAAACAATCAGTTTAAGTCATATATCCGCTTTTTAATTTTCGGTAATTTTACTTTGCAATCCTTGTATGATATTTCCGAGGGCTTTTCTCGCCGTCAGCTTGTTTTACAGGCAAAGCCCAAAGACACAAACAGAACAGACAATCCCTTTATTGACCGTGAAATAATCGAAACCGAGAGCGAGGGCGTGGCAAAATGGCTTGTTGACGGTTTAAACGAACTTATCAAGAACAATTATAAAATCTTTGTCAGCGAACGCACGCAGGAGAAAAGCGAGGAGTTGAAAAAGCAACAAGACTCTGTACTTTGCTTTCTCGAGGAGTGCGACAGCATAACCCTTTCACCGACAGCACAAATATTCAGCTGTACTCTTTACGATACCTACCAAGATTTTTGCGAGGACAACCTTTTAATTCCTTTGAAACGAAAAACATTTGTTTCATCTGTAATGGTAAAAGGCAAAAGCAAAGGCATACAATACAGTACAAATATACGCATAGGAAACAAACGAGCAAGAGGCTTTGAGGGCATAGGTTTAGCGGGCGGCATAAGGGAATACAGAACATCTACACGCTTTTAAGCTGTTTACACACCTTGCACACACATTAAGCAATATTGAAAAAGTCAGTAATTAACTGCAGTTACACACCTTTACACACATTACACGCTTATATTTATATTTTATACTTTTTTCTCCAAAGCAAAGGAAATCAAAGAGTGATAAATTATAATATATTATATATATATAATTTCAAACAAAGCGTGTAATGTGTGTATTGGCTAAAAACCGCATAACCAAGCCGTTTTTGGCGTGTTACGGCTGTGTGTGCAATGCGTGCAAAAAGCGTGTAACGCAAACATTCAACTATACAACACAAATATTTTACAATAAACGAGGTGCATACAATGTATAAAAATTTAAGTGAACAGCTCTGCATAATAAACGAAACAGTAAGCCTTATGGACGAGGCAGCGGCAGAGAATAAAAAGCTGACATTTGCCGAGGCTTTGGAAATCGTAAAAATTCAGCGTTTGGAGCAAATCGCAAAAGCGTTGACGGAGTAAGCAAGGAGCTTTACAATTACTTGTAAACAAAAACAGCCACCCCAACATATGCGGAGCAGCCGAACACTACAATTATTCTACTGCATATAATGGGGTGGTGTCAATGACTAATGAGGAATTAGCCGTACAAATTCAGTTAGGAGCAACCGACCTTTACACGAAGTTGTGGGAGCGGGTCAAAAGGCTAATGGTTAAAATCCTGTTTGAAAAGCTCAAAAATTATACATTGCCAAACTACATAGACAAAAACGATATGATACAGGAGCTTTATTTCGCACTTTGTAAAGCCGTACAAGCCTATGATGATACAAAGCCGTATAAATTCAACACTTATCTTGATTATCACATACGCAAAGTTATACGCTCAAACATCGGCACAAAAGCCGCTGCCGAGGTATCGTATAACATAACGGTTGACGAGGACGAAGAAACAGAACTGCTTGACTTCATAGCCGACAGCACCAAGGCAAAAGATTTTGAACGATTGGAGCTTACCGACCTGCAACAGAAAGTACGGCAGGCAGTGGCACGATTGCCCGAGGACAAAGCCGAAGTAATCGACTTGCACTATTTAAAGGGTGTCAGCTACAAGAACATAGCCGAGCAATGCCGCTGTTCGCAGCCGTTAATAGCCGAGAAAGGGCGTAAAGGCTTACAACTGCTTAGACAGGATAAAAGCCTTAGGCTAAGCTATGTGGATATGCGGCAGCACCGAAAGGGCAAGGATTGGATATTCGAGAGTGCGGAGAGAATGTGGAAGTATTCCCCCGAGTATTTAACCGCCAAGGCACAGTTAGACGAACGCAGAGCCAAGGGCGAATATATCAGCTATGGCACAGAGCAAACACTACTTGCGGCACAACGCACAAGGTACATAGAAAACTATATCAGAGAGCGGCAAAGCAATTCAGTTTACGCATAAATGTTGCAGAAACAAGGGTTATTGTTACGAAAGTAAGAGCTATTGCAACAGAAATGGCATTTGTTGGATTTTGTTGGAGCATATAGGAGAATATAGAAAATGCCGTTGTTCGGGGAAAGTTTCACTATTAAAGCCGTGACAAAGCCGTGAAGAGGCATACCCCGAACAAATGTTCACCGTTGAATATCGGTATAAACGTAGCGGCTAAAAAATAGGGAGGGGGGTCATACACGAGGCACGCAAAAAATCTAACTACGCCCCCCGGTCCTGTGGCTGCGAACATTTCAATTTTTTATGGGGGGTGGTGTTATTCCGCTGCACGCACAAAAAGAAAGGGCAAGCCTGTATTTCAAGACTTGCCCTTGTGTTATGCTTTGTTATTTATTCGTAATTTGAAAGATTATCCCAATCAATAGCGTTTTCATCTACAAAGCCGCTTTGCTCGGCGTTTTCAATGTCCTTGCGTTCCTGTTCGGTTACCTTTGTAAAATCAGGGTCCCACGCAAGCACGAGCTTTTTTACAAGTTCATACGCTAGCTGTTGGTCGCTTTCGGGGAGCATATCGAGCATTTCTGCGATTTGTACTGCTTTTTCAGACATAAAAATCACCTCTTATTTGTATATGTCGCCACGAGAACCTATGTCAATAATATATACGATTTCGATTTGATTATCAAGACCGTATCTGTAAATTACTCGGTACTTTCCTACTCTAAGCCTTTGCCTGCCGTCAGAAAAGCCCTGCATAACTTTTATGTCACCCTCGGGCGGCGTGTGTGTTAATCCTTGAACAGCTGCTCTGATTCTTGTAATTGTCGGCTTGTCAGCCTTTGCAAGAAATTTTAATGCAGCCTTTGAATATTTCACAATCATTTATGTGCCGCTCTCCGTTTCTCTTTGCATTTTTTCGTCAATAGCACGATTGACTTTTAACGGGTTAACTTCAAGTGGTGTAATTATACCGCCTTTTGGATTGAAAGAACCGTTGTGGGCAGCTCTATGGCACTTTCTGCATAGAGTTATGCCATTATTAATATTATTCTTTATATCAGGGTTAATATGTTTTTCTACAATATGGTGTGCCTCTAAATGTTCTATCGCTCCACAGGCAACACACTTGTAATTATCTCTTGCTTTTACTGATTGTGCCCAAGTCATTAAGTCATTTTGCCTCCTTTTTCTTCTTGTATTGATGATAAAACAAAATCCTTTAACAGGGAATTTGCGGTTGTACCTTGCTCTTTGGCATACGCCTTGAATTGCTCTGCCTCACTTTTCTTTACTTTACAGCCTAAAGTGGTCATATTCTCCTTGTCCCATTTTGCTGTTGCTTTCTTCTGTGCCTCACTAACTGCCATTATTTCACCGCCTGACCGTTAAAAATCTATTGACTTCAACTTATTGTTGTTGTATAATATAGGTGAAAAGGAACGGCTTTAGCTGTTCCGCTTGCAAAACTAAATTATTGAAACAATAACCGTCTTGTATTGCCGTACAGGGCGGTTATTTCTTTTTTATGTTCTTTATGATTTCATTTACTGCCGTTAAGACAACAGCGAATGTAAGTAATAAAATTACATCAGTCATTAAGACACTCACCCCCTTTCACAAGGGAGCTGAAACAGCCGCCACCGTTCCTTTACAGATACTATTATAGCATACTTATTCTAAAGTTAACAGTATAATTTTGCATAAATATATACGGTTAACTTTGTACAACTTGCCTATTGATATATACTGTTAACAGTAGTATAATATAGTCACAGGTTAAGGAAAGGGGAAGTAAAAATGCTAAATCGTTCAATTATCTGCAAGGTAGCCAACAAGCTCCGCAAGAGCGGCTATACACTTTCGCAGGCGTTCCATATGGCGTGGAAACTCGCTAAGGGTAAAGCAAGCGTAAAGGTTGCAGGCGTTACAAAAGAACGCAGACAAGAGGCAATCGAACATTTGAGCAGATATAACCCCGAAACGGTCAGCTTTAGCCTGTTAAGAGAAAAGCAAAACAGCTTTGACCTCAATGCTATTGCAGTGTATGCAAGTGTGGGCAACGGCAAGCCGTACAAAATGGGCTATATTTCCGCTGCTGTGGCGTGTTTACTTAGTGGCGTAATTGATAACATTACCACAGTAAATGCACGCTTACAGGCTGTTACAGGCGGTTTTTATGCCGATATGGTGCAGGGCTTAAGGCTCACACTCTCAATATGAGCAATAGCCACAGGGTGCAAATGGTGCAAGTATAACGCAAAAAGTTGTAAAGTTGCGTTTTAGGGGTTGATTTTCCTACCCTTACATATGGGAATAAAAATTTATTTTATATATATAGGGGCGGAAAAATACCCCTCATTTTACAACTTTACAACTTTTGACCTATCGGAATAATATTTGTGGACAAATAGACGGAACAAATTTATAAAAAGTATTGACAATCGGTTAAACCCATAGTATAATATAATCACAGTAAGGAAATACCTTACAAGTATCGGGGCAGAACGAGAAAGGAGGACAATTTGGATAGTATGACATCAAAGGAATTTGACCTTTTAATTTCTTTAATTCTTTCAATGCTTAAAGAGGGCAAAACCGAAGAAGTTATAAAACTTCTTGAAGAGAGCAAAAACAAGAAAAGCTCTGACTGATTAAGCCAGAGCCACACAAAGTAAGATTGGCGGTTCTGCCACCGCCTCTCTTATTTAAAATTTTAGCACGCTTTGCCCCGAAAGTCAAGAAAGGGCGTGATGACCATCAGCGAAAAAGGCAGAACATTAACACCTAAAGAAAAGTACGATAAGAACAATACTCAGTTTATCGGACTGAAACTCAACAAGAATACAGATAAAGATATTTTAACAGCTATTGAGGGAAAGCCGAAACAAACTGAAATTAAAAGGCTTATCAGAAAAGGTCTTGAAAAAGACTAAAAAAATAACGGTAACTACCCACCCACCAAAGCGATTAGTTACCGTTGCAACAAGAAAGAGTATAACCCTAACTGCAAATTTATTATAGCATTTACGGGTAACTCTTTCAAGACTTAATTTTGAAAGGACAGACAAAAAATGAATTTTGACGAATTCTACCCCACGGCACAGGAAACCACGCAGGCAGAAAATGTATTCGTAAACAGCTTGCACAAAGAATACGCCGCAGCGGAAAGCGGCGTGATAAGCAAGGAAATGGCTTTGAAATTAGCTGTAATCGCCGTTTGGCGTGCTGGCAGAGAGTACCAAGCCGACAAACAAAGCAAGGCACTAAAGCCTTGCGGTCAGCTGTGAGGTGCAAGGTATGGAACATAACTATAAATCAATGATTATTGAAATGCTTGACAAAATCGAGAGTCAAAAGAGATTAAAAAAGATTTTTGATTACATATGCTTTGTGTATCTGAAAGTTTGAGGGTGTCGGTATGAAGAGCAAAGAAAAGTATATAGCAGAAATCAACGAATTTTTACAGGATATAGATTTAAAAGCATTAGTCGCAGTGCTTGCGTTTGTAAAGCTAATGTATAGACGAAAAGGAGCGTAAACAATGGATTTTGAACAGTTCGACAGCGTAATAAAAGATACTTTCATTAACTATGGCGTGCCACGCTCTGACCTCAACGGCGCAACAAGTGCATTTTCTGACTTTGTAGAGGAACACGCAGAGGCAAAAGCATTAGATACATCCGTTTTTTATGTTGTAATGTTGGCGGCTGCATACAAGGCAGGACGAGAAAGCGCCGCACATTAACTTGTTAGAGAATGTGAGAGCGTAAACGAAAACAGATGAATAAGGGCAGCGGAACAAAGCCGTTGCCTTTTCTTTGTCCTCTGATACCTCATACAGCCACAGAATAAGCCCGTAACAAGACTTTACGGGTAAAGCATATAACTTGCTATCTTACGGCAACAGAGCCACACAGGGGAAGTATTGGCATAACAGCGTAAAAGTTTGGCGGTTGTTTCTTTGTGGGACTGCCGACAGATACGCAGTTGACAGAAAGACGGCAAAATCCCATAAATTTAACAACGCTTTTGTGTAAACTCGAGTTACATTATCCCGAAAGGTCGGAAAACACGACCTTTTAATTTACATCGGCACCCACGCACAACAATACCGCTGCATAGATTATATTTTATTGGCAAATCAGCTTAACCGCTCCCACAAAATATATACCTATCCGCAGCGGAAAAGTTGGGGTTTATTTGGGGTTTATTTGGGGTTTATTTGGGGTTTAATTTAACGAATAAACCCCAAAAATTACGAAACACTACCAAAACACAACCACCGAAAAACCGCATAAAATAGCCATTTATTAAAGATTGCTAAAAGTGGCAAAAAGCAATAAAACCGTTTGGTAAGGACGAGGTCACGGGTTCAAATCCCGTTATCAGCTCCAAGCAGAGGTATTATCTAAATTATAGATGATATCTCTTTTTGATTTATAATGAAAATTTAAAACGGGATTTGAAAGCCCGTTAAGAAAACAGTACGGTGTACTGTTTTTAGGGCGTAGAGTTGATGAAAGTATGATTGTGAACAAGCCGCAACAAACGAGGTAGCAAGTCTGAAAAGAACCGCCACCGTTATCAGCTCCGTTAAAAAGCATTATTCAAATTTAGGGTAATGCTTTTTTATTTTATAGATTTGATATTGTAAAATAAAAAAATTTTAAATTAGTGCACGAAAATGAGTGTGGTTAGTTGTATTATTAGTGAAAGGGGGTTACAAATGATAGATTCATTCAGTACTGAAAATAAAATTGAAAAAGTAATTGTTAAATATGCGGATATGATATTTCGCATTGCATATCAAAATTTAAAATCAAAAGCTGACGCCGAGGATATTTTTCAAGAGGTTTGTGTTGCTTTGCTTACAAAAAAGCCGCCGCTTGATGATGAAGAGCATTTAAAGTATTGGCTTATACGGGTTACTGTAAACAAATGCAATAATTTTCATAAGTCATTTTGGCGCAACAAGATTGAGCCGATTGATAAATATACATACCTTGAGAATTCGCAAACAAAGACTGTAATGGAAGAAATTTGGCAACTTCCTAAGCAGTACAGAAATGTTATTTATCTTTATTATTATGAGGATTATTCGATTTCGGAAATATCCTGTATATTGCACAAAAGCCCGAATACAATAAGCTCGCAGTTGCAAAGGGCAAGGAAAAAACTCGGCAAAATTCTATCCGAAGGAGGACTTTAGTATGCGTAAAAATTTATATACGAAAACAATCAATGATATTAAAATCAGTGAGAATGCAGTTAATTCTGCGATAGAAAATATTTATAGCAAGCAAAGCAATGACAACATTATTGACATTAAGAAAAGTAAAAATAAAAAAGTAAATAAAGTTATTGCAGCTTCTCTTGTTGCGGCAATGCTTGTTTCGGGAGGTGCGTTTGCCCTTTTTTCTCAACCAGCTCAAAATCAAAACGGATTTGTTATTACGGCCGCAGCTGCCGAATTAACTAAAGATAAACCGGTACAGGTTGCCGCTATAGATAGGACTGATAGATATTTTTACGGCTATGAGAGCTATGAGGAAACTTTTAATTTGTTGCTTTCTTGCAAGGGTGATAACATAAGTACAATTACATATAATGCAAAAGGCAATTCATATTTTACTTTTAATACAGATGACAATGAAAAAGTATATTGCGGTAAAGTATTATCGGATTTTGAAAACAAAAATGCCGATGAAACTATGAAAATATATATGAATTCGGGTGCCGATTATTTTTACTCGGGTTTTACCGTTGATTATGATAAGCAGGATGAAAGCGTTAAAGTGGATTCTGACGGAGTTGCTCCTGTTAGTATGAATGTTTATCTTATGGCAAATGACAGTGAAAAAGCGGCTAAAATTTTAAGTAAATATAATGCGTATAGTCTTTATTGCGGTGAAGCCGTGAGCGACAGTGTGAAAGCTGAATACATCGAAAAATACGGTGAGAATTTCGATAAAGAATTTAATCCCGAATATGATGAATCGGATATCATTGATATGTATAACGAGCTTTATTCACAGCTTTTTGAAGGAGTATCGGTTGATGTAACAGTAAAGTACAATGACGGCACAGAGGAAACCCAGACAGTAGATTTTAATGTTGAACCGATTACCGAAGAAACGGCAGACGAACATCTCAAAGAAAACGGATATAACGGTGAGAGAAACAGCTTGTATAATTTACTCGGTTCATGTGCTGCTATCACGGCAACTCTAAGATGATTGCAAAATTATAATAAAAATTAATAATCAACAAACTCCATTGTTATAACACAAAACTCTCGGGTCAAATCTGTCCGAGAGTTTTTGTAGTTTATGCGTGTGAAAGAGTGGGGAAGAATAGTCTGTCTTTTTCGATATTCTCCAGCCGGTTGCCGAGATAAAATAACCGATAGTCATTTCCGCCGTCAAACACATTATATTTACATATGGTTTTGTCCTCTGTAAGAGGTGTAAAGCCGAGCTTAATTGACTTAGTATTCAAGATAATTCGGAAATAATTTTTTGAGCGGAATGTGGTTTTGTTTGCATAACTGACAAATAAAGTATATATTTATAAATAAACCTTAAAATCAGTTTTGCTGTTACTCAACCATTCTTAATAACAACGCATTTGTTATTCCTGGAGGTGAATACAGACTCAAAATTTTCTTTCGGGTACACTACAAGTCCGCTAATCGGGTCGGCAATGGTTACGGTGTCGGCACTGTATCCAATTAAATCTGCGGCGTGGTCGTCCATACACCAGTCGTATTGTTTGCCGTCTGTGGCCGTCCAGCTTTCAATGTCGCTGCGCTCTACCATTCCTATTGTAACCCATACTACAATAGGGTAGCCTTTGTTGACAAGCTCATAAAGCTCCTGCGGAGTTGAACCTGTAATATCGACAGCCTTCAACTTACTTTTTGCATCCTTAAAATAGTTGTTTGCCGCCGTTACAATCGGCGTTGTGCCGCATACATATCCGTACACACTTGTTGGGTCACCGATAAAATATTGCTCGGGACTTGAGCCGTACAGGTTGCCGTCCTCGCCGTATTCGAGGTCATAAGGAGTGCATGGCAGATACTCGGTAGCCATAGTGTATTTGTCAACATTGCAGCCGCTGTAATTCATAGCCATTGTGAGGGCTGTTATTTCACATCCCGTAGGCAGTTCAGGCTCTTGGTAAATAATGTCAAAGTTTTGAATAACGCAGCTGTCCCTTGAGGCTCTTGATACCGTAGCGTTGCTGTTTTCCTGAAAATCTTTGGCAATGTCTTTCTTGCAGCCGCAGCCTGAAATGACTGCACCAAAACTCAAGGCAGCAAGCATAAAAGCAACAGTTTTAACTGCTCCGTTCCTTTTCATATAAATAATACCCCATTAACTTCATAAATATATGAAAATTATAGCATAAGTATAGGGGATTTTCAACAAAATAATAATATTTTGGAATTTACTTTTTGAAAAATTTTGTTTTACAGCGTAACAAGACGGAAGTTGTTATTCATCTTCTTTCTGTTTTTTATAATAATAAACAGCTTGAATAATAAATATAATACTTAATATAATTCCGATAATACTCGTTAGCAAATATGACTGAAATGTAATGTGAATATAAAATACTGCTATTACCAAAATCGGCAGCAGCCAAAGAGTTCTTATAAATTTTCTTCTGTAACTCAAATTCCAAAAGAAAAATACAAAACCTATGTCTGTTTTTTCTCCGTTTTCCAATAATTTTTCTAATAAAAAAGAAATAAAAATAGAAATAAGAAAAGGTATCAATATCCATAAATAACGCATTATCATGCTCCTAATTCAGTGATAGTATGTTTTTCTGTTACTTACCTTAATCATAACTTATATCGCTAAATTAGTATATCTTTTTTGTGTAATGTTTCTGTAAAATAAAACCCAAACCGCCGCACTACTTTCCCCAATATTTCCTGTCCAAGCTGCGGTACTGCACAGTTTATTGGCATAAAGAACGGCAGGCAGCTAAGGATTTAGCTACCTGCCGGTTGATGAATCTTATACTGTTTTCTGTATTTTGCCAATGCGACAAACTGGAAGTTACGCTTTTATCGAAAACTATTTTCAATTACTCCAGGTAAACAATCATAAATGGAACATCCCATCTTTTTCTCAAAATATTCTTTAATGCCGAGTGTTACTTTCCATCGCTCAACCGTAGCTGGATGTGTTCCATATCGAATTGTTACATCTACGAATCGTTTTTCCAATAGACAAAATCCTGTTGGCAATGCTAATGCATCACAGAGCTGTACCAGATAATCATAATCGTCATAGACAGCCTCTTTAACATACCGAGCCATAAACTCTTTATCTTCTATTGACACATCAGAAATGCCAATATATGTTGAAATGTCTTTAATCATAAAAGCGTGAGAAATGCAAATCTGTGCTGCCTTTTTCCACCCTCTTTCTATGCAATAGCGATAACCGTCTATTAAATGCTTTTCAGAAGTAACTCCGGCATATCTACCTATATCGTGCAAAATTCCGTAAACATAAGCCAAATTCTCATCCATTTCTTGGCAATGACTTGCAATATTCTGACAAGCAAAAGCAACATATTTGCTGTGGTCATACCAAGGTCCTGGATTTGCCTTATTTGCTTCTTCTAATGCTTTCTCAGCAATTTCTCTTGTTAGTTCCATTAATCTTTACACCTCAAATTCCAATTTATTACTTTCTATTATACCTTATATCGGCAGAATTGCATATCTGTTTTATACCATATTTTTGCAAAATAAAACCCAAACCGCCGCACTACTTTCCCCAATATTTCCTGTCCAAGCTGCGGTACTGCACAGCCTCAAGGATATGGTCTGATTTAATTATTTCGCTGTTGTCGAGATCGGCAATCGTCCTTGCAACCTTTAGCACTCGGTCGTAGGCTCTTGCGGTCATTCCCATACTTTCAAACGCACTTTTCAGCATTTGCTCCGCCTCGTCATCAATAACGCACACTTTTTCAAATTGGTCGGCATTGATGTTTGCGTTGCAGCTTGTGCTTGTGCCTTTGTAGCGTTCGGATTGAATCTGCCTTGCCTTATCAACTCGCTTTTTAATTTCGGCAGACGGTTCGGTTTGCTCCTTATCCCTCAGCTCGTCAAATTTCACCGCCGATACCTCGCAGTGAATATCAAATCGGTCGAGCAAAGGGCCGCTGATTTTGTTAAGATAATTATGTATCTTTTGCGGTGTGCAGGTGCATTTGCCCGACGGATCATTAAAATATCCGCATGGGCAAGGGTTCATTGCCGCAACAAGCATAACGGTGCAGGGGTAAGTATAACTTCCGTGCGAACGGGAAATTGTGATTTTTCCGTCCTCAATCGGCTGGCGGAGCACCTCAAGCGACATTCTCGAAAATTCAGGTAGCTCGTCAAGAAAAAGCACACCGTTATGGGCAAGCGATACTTC
>ENA-UEQL01000898-UEQL01000898.1-human-gut-metagenome-genome-assembly--contig:-NODE-898-length-21460-cov-7.138521_pt1 | contig 21460 bp, 17 predicted proteins | sample MGYA00242905_ERZ507926 | MGnify/ENA primary metagenome ERZ507926 (study PRJEB26167, sample SAMN06115531) | human gut metagenome | host: Homo sapiens | place: China:Henan | collected 2015-09-09 | study...
AATCCGAGGTTTTTCTTATTTCGTATCCGGGCTTTGCGCCGATAATCGGACACTTCCGTTTTTAATGATTGCTTTCTCTATGTCTTTGATGAAAGTCTCCGAATTGATGTGCTCATGGCTCTTGTTGGTAACTGTTCCGACAACAACTACCGGACGTTTATTGTTGTGCTGGCTCTCATAAACCGGCAACCAGCGAGCTCCAAGAAGATCGCCGATCATCTCGGCTGAAACCAGTTGTGAGTCCGTATCGTTCCAGCGACCGCTTAAATCGATGACTTCGTTCGTATTGACACGGGATACTTTACGTGTGGCACAACTGCTGAAGGCAATTGCCAGTGCGAATACTATCGTTACAGTGAAAATCTTTCTCATAATATATTTGTTTTAGTTTTTGATTTATCAATCAATTCTTATGCCAGAATGAGAGAATAAAATTTGTATATCTATTCTGCTAATGTTTTAGCGGCTCTGGCGAGCATAATTCCACTTTGGGAATCGATCCCTTCCATATATTCCTGGAGGGGAAGGGAACTAATCATCACTTGCTTACCCTTGCTGGAAGCGTGCAATAGATAAGTCTTATCTTCTTTTTTCCAGGCAAAACCCAAATGAGAGGTGTCCAACCCTTTTATATGCGTTGTGATCAGGATGATATCTCCATTTTTTATTTTATTACAAGCTTCATTAATCTTATCTTTTGGAATATAATAATACGTCCTTTGATTTATTGCTGTTTCAATGGTTTTGATCTTTTTAAGTAAGCTTGAGTCTTTTTGGAGTTGTGGATATTTCTGACTGTGTTCCGACATAAAGCAGATTTGCTTGGAAAAAAGAAGGTAAGACTTATAAGAACCTGTTATATCAAATCCGTCCGGCATTCGGTGGTAACATCGTTGCTACGATTGTGAACCCGGAACACCGCCCGCAGATGGCAACCGTTCGCGAAGGTGTGATGAAGAAAGAAATCCTCTCTCCGACTTATCAGGGAGAAGTAATCCGTCACGACGTGAAAAAGTATGTAGCCGACACGGACTATGTAGTGAAAGTCATCGAACGCCATGTAGAAAAGGCAAAGAACAACCTGAAAGGTTCTCCGATCATCATAGCCGGTGGTTACGGTGTAGGTTCGAAAGAAAACTTCAACCTATTGTTCGACCTCGCTAAAGAACTTCACGCAGAAGTAGGTGCCAGCCGTGCTGCTGTTGACGCTGGTTTCGCAGACCATGATCGTCAGATCGGTCAGACTGGTGTTACGGTTCGTCCAAAACTCTACATCGCTTGCGGTATCTCCGGACAGATTCAGCATATCGCCGGTATGCAGGAAAGTGGTATCATCATCTCCATTAACAACGATCCGGATGCTCCGATCAATACGATTGCCGATTACGTAATCAACGGAAGTATCGAAGAAGTTGTGCCGAAGATGATTAAGTATTATAAACAAAATAGCAAGTAAGGAAAGATGGCTAATTATTATACAGACATACCGGAACTCAAGTTTCACTTGAACAATCCGATGATGAAACGTATTTGCGAACTCAAAGAACGCAATTACAGAGATAAAGATGAATTCGACTACGCTCCGCTGGACTTCGAAGATGCTGTAGACTCTTACGACAAAGTATTGGAGATTACAGGAGAAATCACAGGAGAAATCATTGCTGCTAACGCAGAAGGTGTAGACGAAGAAGGTCCTCACTGTGCTAACGGTCGCGTAGAATATGCTTCCGGAACCAAACAGAACCTGGACGCTATGGTGAAAGCCGGCCTGAACGGTATGACCATGCCACGCAGATTCGGCGGTTTGAACTTCCCGATCACTCCGTACACCATGTGTGCAGAAATCGTGGCTGCTGCCGACGCCGGTTTCGGAAATATCTGGTCTTTGCAGGACTGTATTGAAACACTGTACGAATTCGGTAACGCTGACCAACACAGCCGTTTCATTCCTCGCGTATGCCAAGGTGAAACGATGTCTATGGACTTGACCGAACCGGATGCAGGTTCCGACTTACAGGCAGTTATGCTGAAAGCAACTTATAGCGAAAAAGACGGTTGCTGGTTGCTGAACGGTGTAAAACGTTTTATTACAAACGGTGATGCTAATCTTCACTTGGTATTGGCTCGTTCGGAAGAAGGTACAAGAGACGGTCGTGGTCTTTCTATGTTCATCTATGACAAGAATGAGGGTGGTGTGAACGTACGTCGTATCGAAAACAAACTCGGTATCCACGGTTCTCCTACTTGCGAACTGGTGTACAAGAATGCTAAAGCTGAACTTTGCGGTGACCGCAAACTCGGTTTGATTAAATACGTTATGGCTTTGATGAACGGTGCCCGTCTGGGTATTGCCGCACAGTCCGTAGGATTGAGCCAAGCTGCTTACAATGAGGGATTGGCTTATGCTAAAGACCGTAAGCAATTCGGTAAAGCAATCATCGAATTCCCGGCAGTATACGATATGCTGGCTATCATGAAAGGTAAGTTGGATGCCGGACGTGCTTTGCTGTATCAAACAGCTCGCTACGTAGACATTTACAAAGCATTGGATGATATTTCCCGCGAACGTAAACTGACTCCGGAAGAACGTCAGGAACAGAAAAAATACGCCAAACTAGCAGACAGCTTTACTCCGCTGGCTAAGGGTATGAACTCTGAATATGCTAACCAGAACGCTTATGACTGTATCCAGATTCACGGTGGTTCAGGTTTCATGATGGAATATGCTTGCCAACGCATCTATCGCGACGCACGTATCACCAGCATCTACGAAGGAACTACCCAGTTGCAGACAGTAGCTGCCATCCGTTACGTAACAAACGGTTCGTATGCGGCTACTTTGCATGAATATGAACTGATTCCTTGTGCTCCGGAATTTGAAGGTTATATGAATCGTATCAAGGATATGACTCGTAAGCTGGAAGCATGTACCAATGCAGTGAAGGAAGCACAGAACCAGGAATTGCTGGATCTGGTATCTCGTCGTTTGTATGAGATGGCAGCTGTGTGCGTGATGAGCCATCTGCTCTTGCAGGATGCGACAAAGGCTCCTGACATGTTCGGCAAGTCATTGAACGTGTATGTGAACTACGCTGAATCTGAAGTAGAAAAGCATTTCAACTTCATCCGTAAGTTCCAGGCAGAAGAATTGGAAAGCTATCGGAAATAAGATTTCTGATTGATATAGAAATGGAAAGGGCGAATTTCGAATGAGATTCGCCCTTTTTAGTATGGTACAGTCTTTAAACTGTTTTATGCATTTTCTTTCGTAGCCATCGGTCGAAGAAGTACAGCAGACAGAGGGCACAGAGCGTGGGCAGGTAGAAAAGGAGCGTATGGGAGTCCGGAAGTATTTCCTTGCAGGTGTGCCAATAGCTGATGAAGGCTGCTCCGTATTTCCATATAAAAAATCCGATGCAACTTCCCCCGCTGAGTATGGCGAAGACAAGGAAGAGGATGAACATTCTTTTTTCCTGCCGTTTTTCGCGTAAGATACTTTCCTCTTGTATCTTTTGCATCATGCGGTAGCTGAAATTACTAGGCAGCTCGTAATGGGGCTGCCTTTTTATGGCCTTCTGAAGTCCTTTATCTGTTGTTCTCATGTCTTAAATCTCCTCTTTCATTAAGTTACATAACTTTTTTCGGATGCGGTGCAGTTTTACTTTTACGTTACTTTCTGTCAGATGAAAGATGTAGGCTATTTCTTCTATATTTTTTTCTTCTTCATAGAATAGGGTAACGAGTGCCTGTTCATCGGGCTTGAGCTGGGTGAGTGCCTGCTGTAATTTTTGAATCTGCACTTCGTTTTCGGTATCCAGTTCCTCATCTATTTCTGTATCTGAAAGACTGTTCCACATCCGGTCGTCGAATGAAAGCAGTTCTTTATCTTTTTTCCGGAGTGCGGAGGTCGCTTCATTGTAGGCAATGCGGTAAATCCAGGTAGAGAAACTGCTGTCTCCATGAAACGAGGAAAGGTGGGTGAAGGCTTTCATAAAACAGTCTTGTGTCAGTTCTTCGGCATCTTCCGGTGAGCCAACCATGCGGACTATCAGGTGGAAAACCTGCGGTCCGTAGGTGTCGAGAAAGTAGGCGAACTGTTCGGTGCGTCCACTTAGGATAGATGCAATGATATGTAGTTCCTCGTGATTCATGATGCCCTTTAGACGCAGAGCAAAGTAAAAGGTTACACTGAAAATAGAAAAATATTTTTCTCGGTAAAAGTGTAACCTTTCTGTGTGGGTTGCGTCTAAAGGGCAAAGTAACAAATTAAAAACTGAATAAAATGGAAGAATTGATGATTGTGGCCAATGTGGCAATTGTTTTTGGAGTGATTTATAAATTGTTTGAACTGTTTGCCGGAAGAAGAGAGCGGATGATGCTGATTGAAAAGATGGGCGACAAACTGACGCCGGAAACCTTTAAGAATGGCATTATGTATCGCCCCAGCCTGTATTCGTTTGGAGGACTGCGTATAGGATGTTTGCTGCTTGGATTGGGGGCAGGACTTTTGGTAGGATACGTGTTGACATGTACCACCCAACCGGATTACTTGTCTGATAATTACCCTTATACCGTAAAAGAGGCCGTTTCTATAATTTACGGAGCGTGCGTTCTGTTGGGAGGAGGTTTAGGCCTTGTCATCTCTTATTTGATAGAGAAAGAACAGTGGAAGAAAAATAAGTAAGAATTGCAAATTTCAGCAGAGCGGCCTGGCATGCCATAACGGTGTGTCAGGCCGCGTGCTTTATGGTATGATTTATCCTGAAACTGGCCTTTTATTCTTTATTTGTGAAATAAACCTTTCATTTATGCAAGGCAATTGAATCTTTTTGTAACTTTAGGTGCCATGGGTATAATAAAGGAGGTATTGGGTTATGAAGTATTATAGAGTCATCGGAATCGTATGTGTGTGGATTTTTTTTATCGGACAAATTTTTGCCCAGTCTGTGCCGGATAATGAATGCCTGCAACTGGTAGCATCTAATGATAGTGATGATGTGCTGAAGGAAATGGTGATTTATCCTCCTGTATTTTGTGCGATGCACGACGGAAAACGTCTGAAAATGAAAATCAGCAATGAAGGAGAAAAGGTGATGCGTAAAACCTATTTTTATTTGTTCTATAAAAAGAAAAGAATATGCCGGATTCATCTTCCTAACATGAAAAAGGGAGAAGCGTGTGAGTTTGGTGTGAACATTCGCGACCGCTTTTTTCATAAGGACCGGAGGGAACTTGTGTTCAAACTTAAGAAAGGGAAACGCTTCCGGACTTATAAACTGGCTGACTGCTGACAGGCTGCCAGTTCTGATAGCCTTTTTTTATGCCTTCACTTTTCCTTCTCCGTAGAGGTGGCGTGTAGTACAGAGCGCCAAAGTTCCATAGACCAATACTTGTATCCACATTGTCAGCATCTGCGGCCATACGTCGGCCAGCGTTCCACCCATTGAATTCAGTTTTACAAAAGCAAGTACGGCAGGACCTGCCGGAAACAGATAGTGGGCTGTCTGCCAATACCACGGCATCAGCTCCAGCGGATAAGACACGCCCGAAAGGAAGATGTAGCCCACAGAGAAGAAGGCTATCATCAGCAACGGCGCTTCGGAGTCTGTAAACCAGCGGGAGACGGCCAGGGCAAGGAAACTCGTGCCCAGCAGGAAGGGTATCATCATTGTGACGATGTCTCCTCCGCTGCCGATGTGTGGGATGCAGAACAGGTGCGGCAACAGTCCCAGCAGGAATAGGGAAAACACCACGTAGAGCATGAAGTATACGAAGGTCCTGCCTCCGACAATCCGTAATGTATCCTTCAATGAGTCGGCACGCATCAGCCGTATTCCTTTTCTTCGGGCTTCCGCTTCCTCGCCCGTCAGCATGGCAATCACCATCAGCATCGTCTGGAAGATGATGACAATTAGGACGGCGGGAATCAGATAGGAACCGTAGCCCTCTGTATAGTTGTAGAGCGCCGTGCCGGACACGCTGACGGGAGCGGACGAAGCCACTGCCAGCAGTCCTTGCGGAGGTAGGAATACGGTGCCCTCCATGCGGTGGGCATCGTTCACGGCAAGCATGACGCGCGCACTGGATTCTTGCAGTCCTTTGAAGTTGAGGAAAGCGTCCGTGGCGGCATAGAGTACGAAGACCGAAGTCTCGCCCCGTGCCACACGTGCCTCGAAGTCGGCAGGCAGGTAAAGGATGCCTGCCACGTCGCCCTGCTTCATCCATTGGCGGGCTTCGAGGATGTTGGGTGTCTGGCCGTAGACGGCGGTCTGGGGAGTGGCGTCGAGCAGCCGGATGTATTCGCGGCTGAGGGTGGAGTGGGAGAGGTCTACCACTGCGACGGGAGCCTTGCGCACCAGGTTGGGGGCGTACATGTAGTTGTAGAGCAGTCCGTAGAGGAAGATACCGCCTGCCAGCACGAGCAGGATGGCGGGATTGGTGGCGATGGCATGCCACTCGTGGCGGATGACGGAAGCTGTTGACAATGCGGTAGGTGGGCAAGGTGATGGGGAGGCAGAGATTGCTTCTTCCCTTATCTCTTTTTTTATCCACCATTTCAGCAATGGCAGTATCAGCAGTGCTGCCAATAGGAAGATGAAGAGTGTAGCTACCGACTGCCAGAAGTAGGCAAACCCTGCATCGAAGTAAATCATGGCTTGTGCCGCCTCCGTGAAGTGCCGCACGGGGAAGAGGTAGGAGGCCGCATGCACGGGCGCATACATGGCTGTAACGGGAAACGTGACTCCGGACAGCGTAGCCCCCAACGACCCCACCATGGATACTACACTGATGATATAGGCAATCTTGGGAAAGACAGAATAGATAAAGACCGCCAATGCCTGGGTAGCGATGATGAAGAGCACGGTCACTGCATTCATCAGCCACAGACTGCCAGCGAAGGGGATATGTAGCGGGCCGAACAGTACATAGTTTGCCAGGATACCGATGGACGAGAAGATGAGGGTATAGGGCAGCAGTTTCCCTGCTACGGCAGTGAGGATATTGCCCCGTGCCATCTCCAGCCATTCGCCGGCGCTGCCGAATTTCAGTTCGCTGCCTATGGAGTAGACGGTGGTGAGCAGGATGAGTATCTGGAACAGTACGAAAAAGAAAGGCTGGCTCAGGTAGATGGAGTAGTCCATGTCCGGGTTGTAGAGGGGATGGGTACTGGCTTCTACGGGGAGCAGAAAGGTCTGTATCTGTTCTCCGCTGACTCCCAGAGCTTCGGCCTGCATCACGATGGGCGAGAGCGCCACGGGGGCAAGCGTATTCTCGAACGCTGCCATCAGCTCGCTGCCTACCGAAAGAAGGGCATAGTGGTAATAATAGGTGAGCGTTGCGCCAGTTCCCGTCACCGCCTTCTGTTCGAAGCGGGGCGGGATGACGAGGTAGCCGTATATGTCCTTCTGTTGCAATGCCCGGCGGGCGTCGGCTTCGTCGGTGAAGTGCTCCGTCACACGGAAGGTGGGGGCGGCAGAGATGCGTCGGGAGATATTGCGCGAAGTGGCAGTGTTGTCCAGGTCGACGATACCCACGGGAATGTTCTCCATCTGTCCGTTTCCAAAGATGGTGGCCATGAAGAACAGACAGAGCAAGGGTAGCACGACGCAGACGCCGAGGTATAGACGGCGGGAGGTCATGCGGTGCCATTCGCGACGGATAACCATGCGGAGCGCTTTCATTGCGTAGCCAAATTCTTTATCTTTCATTTTTTATTCTTCATTTTTAAGAGTACGGACATCCCCGGTCTCAATCCCTCTACCTGCTGTGTGGGACGTGCGTGTATCTCGAACGTCTGCATGTCATAGCTGCCCGTCTGTTTGGTGGATTTCCAGGTGGCGAAGCTGCCCAGCGGACTGATGTAATAGATGCGGAATTCAATGTCCTTGCCGTCGATGGCGGGGACATCGGCACGGAAAGTGCCTCCCATCTTGAACTGCGGCATCAGGTCCTCGCGTATGTTCAGTACCACGTGTGCATCGTCCATCACGACAAGGCTCATGATGGGAGTGCCGGGGGCCACCAGCTCTCCGCGTTTTGGGAAGATGGTGGCTATCTGGCCGTCTTCGGGAGCGGTGAGACGGGAGTCGACGAGGAGGGAGGAGACTTCATCGACGGTGCTTCGCGCCGCTTCCACCAGGCTGCGGGCCGAGGCACGGTCCTCGCTCTGCGCTCCGTCCACGGCCATCTGGTATTGCTCGTAGGCGGCACGTTCGGCGGCTTGGGCGGCTTTGTACATGGCTTCCACCTCGTCACGCCGCTGGGAGGTGACGACACTGTCCTTATAAAGCGTTACAATGCGCTGGTAAGTAGTCTTGGCGAGGGCAAGGTCGCTCTGCGTCTTGTTCCAGAGTTGCCGGGCGGTGGCCACAATCTGGCGGCGGGTACCGGCGTCTATCTTCTTGTTCTGCTCCTGGGCCACCTGCTCCAGGGCATTCACCTGGCGGTATTTGGCTTCGATGGTGGGGCTGTTGATGACGACAAGCGTATCGCCTGCCTTCACCCAGTCGCCCTCTTGTACGAGGAAGGAGTCCACACGTCCGGGCAGCTTCCCGCTGATACGTATTTCCGTTGCTTCCACTTGTCCTTGCAGGACCAGGGGCTGCCGGCTCATGAGTAATATGCCGGCAAGCGAAATGATGACCGTTGCGGCCAGGATAATGACGAATGCAATGCTGATGCTTTTATTATTGATTTTCATAAAGGGTAGGTTTTAATAAGTTGTCTCGAAATATTTCTCGAACCGTTCCGGCGTTCCGCAGATAGCCAGCAGGTTCATCAGTGCCACATCATATTCGTAGTAGGCTGCCAGACGCGCCACGCGGACGGTTGCCAGCATCGTTTCCGCATCTACGACCTCGGTACTGGTTGCCATGCCTTCGGCAAAGGATTTCTTGCGGATTCGCACCAGCTCTTCGCTCAGCTCGATGGTGGTATTCAGGGCGCGTACGTTGTCTTGTGCCTTTTGCAGTTGGGTGTATAGCTTGTCGATGCCTACGCTCAGGTCTTCTTTGGCTTTTTCTTGTCCCAGGGCAAGGGTCTGCTGGGCTATCTTCGACTGGCGGATGCGCTTCTCACGCGCCAGTCCGTCGAACAGGTTCCAGGTGAAGCCCACACCTACGATGGTGCGGGGGACAAGATTGCTTTGTATGCCGTGGGCATAGAGGGTCTGCTTGCCGAATACGGCGATGTCCGGCAGGTAGCCGCTCTGGTCGATGCGGAGCTGCTGGCGGGCAATCTGTGACTGCAGTTGCAGTTGGTTCACGGTGTAGTTCTCCACCCGCATGGCTTGCAGGAACTCCTCTTTGGCGGGCAGTTGGTCGTTGATGAAAAGCTCCGAAGTAGGATGGATGCTGCATGTGTCTTGCAGGTTGAGCAGGGTGCGCAGGGCACTTTGCACGACGGAGGCCTCCTTCCGGGCAGCCTCCAGTGAACGGGCAGCTTCATCCATATTCACTTGGGTAAAGAGCCGGCCTGCCTTGTCTATCATGCCGGCAGCTTCCAGTTTAAGGGCATTCTGGTAATGGCGTTGTAGGCTGTTGTAAGTCTCCTGCCGCACGCGTACTACCTCTTGCGCAAGTTTCAGCCCGAAGTAGCTTTCTGCCAGCAGGGTGCGTTGCGTGGCATCGGTCTGTCCCCGGTTTTCGCGGGCGATGTCTATCATGGTGTTGCCTATCTTCGAGGCCCGGATGCGCTTGCCGCCGGAGAATACGACCCATTCGGCGGTCAGGCCGACGGAAGTCAGGTTGCGTGGAGCCAGTGGAAAGGCAAGGGTATGGGAGCCTATCTGGTCGAGTATGCTGCTGATGAATTGGTCGTCCGGCACGATGTTGTGCACAAAGTCCTTTGCCGGGTCGGTGAACTGGGAAAGGGGCTGTTTTACCTCTATCTTTTCGGAAAGATGCACGAACGTACCGGCACCTTGCAGGGAGGGGTACCAGAGGGCATTCAGTTTGTCACGTTCCGCACGGGCGGCTTCAATTCCCTTGTCGGCTATTTTCAGGCTGCGGTTGCCGTTTTGCATCTGCCTCAGGGCATCACCGAAGCTAAGGGGAAGGGAGGTTTGTGCGGCCACTCCACCGATGGCAAGCAGCACGCAGGCAGCAGCCGGAAAGAATCTCCGGCATAATAGATTATTCATAAGTTCGTTCGGTTTAGGGGTTCTTGTTTCTCTAAACAAGAGGAGGTGGGAATTGTTCAGTAGTCATCTTTTTGAATAGAACGTTACAAATATAACGAATAGTTTCCGAAGATATGGCTTATGAATGGGAGAGATATTCGGATTTGCACTATCTTTGCATTCGCTAAAATGGAATTTATGGAGAAACTTCATCCGATTATGTTTGCCGGGACGGGCAGTGATGTGGGAAAGAGCATCATTGCTGCCGCCTTCTGCCGCATCTTCAAGCAGGACGGCTATCAGCCCGCACCGTTCAAGGCACAGAATATGGCGCTCAATTCATTTGCCACTCCCGAAGGGCTGGAGATAGGCCGTGCCCAGGCTGTGCAAGCAGAAGCCGCCGGAGTGCCTTGCCACACGGACATGAATCCGCTACTGCTGAAACCACAGTCGGACCATACCTCGCAGGTTGTCCTCAACGGGCGTCCTATCGGCAACCGCAATGCTTATGAGTATTTCCGCAAGGAAGGACGCGACGAGCTGCGCCGGGAGGTTTGTGCTGCCTACGACCGCCTTGCCGCTCGCTATAATCCCGTTGTGCTGGAAGGCGCGGGAAGCATCTCCGAAATCAATCTGCGGGATACCGACCTTGTCAATCTGCCGATGGCCCTGCATGCCGGAGCCGATGTAATCCTTGTGGGGGACATTGACCGTGGCGGTGTGTTTGCCAGTGTCTATGGTTCGCTGATGTTGCTTCGTCCCCATGAGCGGGAACGCATTAAAGGAATTCTTATCAACAAGTTCCGGGGGGATATACGTCTCTTCGAGTCGGGCATTACGATGCTGGAGGAGCTTTGCGGCATTCCCGTTGTCGGGGTAGTACCTTACTACCGTGATATCTACATTGAAGAAGAAGACTCCGTGGCGCTTGCCGCAAAGTCTGTCCGTGCCGAGAAGGGAAAGGTGAACATCGCCGTCATTCTGCTGCGCCACCTCAGTAACTTTACCGATTTTAATGTCCTGGAACGTGACCCGCGCGTACATCTCTTCTATACCAACAATGTGGATGAGCTGGCAAAGGCCGACGTCATCCTGCTGCCCGGCTCCAAGAGCACGCTTGATGACCTTTACGAATTACGCCGTAACGGTGTGGCGGCTGCCATCATCCGTGCCCACCGTGAAGGTGCCACCGTGATGGGTATCTGCGGCGGCTATCAGATGATGGGGCAGGAGGTGCTCGACCCTGAGCATGTGGAGGGGGACATTGAACGCCTGCCCGGACTGGGGCTGTTGCCCATCAGTACCCGCATGTCGGGAGAGAAGGTGACCCGCCAGGTGAAGTTCGGTCTGTGCAGTCCCCATTCTCCATCTTCCACTCTCCATTCTTCATTAATGCAGGGTTATGAAATCCATATGGGAGTGACCACCCCCGTGGAAGGTACTCCCGATTCTCCCCTGAATCTTTTGGAGAACGGCTCTACCGACGGTTACTGCGTGGACTCCACCTGCATGGGGACCTATATTCATGGCATTCTCGACAATCCGGAATTCATAGATTTCCTGCTTGCGCCTTTTGCAGACAAACTGTCCGGGAATGCCGGCGCTTTCGATTACCATACATTCAAAGAAGAACAATACGATAGGCTTGCCGAGCACGTGCGCCGCCACGTCAACCTGCCGCTTATCTACCAAATATTGACAAAGAACCATGATTGAAGGACACGGAGACGATTCCTATAAATACGGCCGTCCCATTACGGCAAACTTCAGCTCGAACGTTTACAGCAGGGTAGACCTCTCTGCCTTGAAGGCGCATCTGTGTGCCCGGATTGACGGCATCGGCAACTATCCCGAACCGGAGCCTTACACGTTTGAGGCCTGCCTTGCCCGCTGCCACCGTCTTCCTGCCGAGGCAGTGTGCGTGACGAACGGAGCTACCGAAGCCATCTATCTTACCGCACAGACTTTCCGCGGGACAAACACCGCCATTGTGCAGCCCACTTTCAGTGAATATGCCGATGCCTGCCGCATGCACGGCCATCGGGTCACTTCCCTCTACCGGCTTCCTGCGGAGAGCGAGGGGTATCGCTTGCCGGAAGAGGTGCGCATGCTGTGGCTGTGCAATCCCAATAACCCTACCGGAACGGTTGTGGAGAAGGAATATCTGGCAACACTTATCAGTCATAATCCGCAGGTCTGTTTCGTCATCGACCAGTCCTACGAGTTTTTCACCTTGCGTCCGCTTTTCTCTGCTGCCGAGGCTGCGGAGTTTCCCAACGTCTTGCTGCTGCACTCCATGACCAAGCGTTATGCCGTTCCCGGTCTGCGACTGGGATATGTCACCGGCGCCCCCCACCTGCTGCACCGTCTGCGTACCAACCGTATGCCCTGGTCGGTCAACCAGCTTGCCATTGAGGCAGGGCTCCATCTGCTGGAACATGATGTTCCCAATCCGCTGGATGTGGCGTCTTACTTGCAAGAGGCTGCCCGCCTGCGCAGTGCGCTCGAGGCATTGGGAGGACTGGAGGTATGGGCCACCGAAACCCATTTCATGCTGGTGTGCCTCCGTATGGGTAGGGCTTCCGCTTTGAAAGACTATCTGGCAGGGGAGCATGGTATCTTGATTCGGGACGCCTCCAACTTCGACGGACTGAATGAGCATTTCTTCCGTATAGCCGCCCAGAGCCGGGAGGAGAATGACAGGCTTGTAAAAGCAATAGGACAATGGCTTGAGGAGGAATAACCGATGGAAGAAGATGTGCTTATACTTTTGGGTGTCGCCTTCAACTTGAACCTGCCGCTTCTCACAGCCTGGCTGCTCGACCACTGGCTGGGCGACCCGGCGTGGCTACCCCATCCGGTGGTGGCTTTCGGCAAAGCCATTTCTTTCTGTGAGCACCGGTTGAACCGGGGCGATTCGCGTTTCCTGAAAGGAGCGCTTATGACGGTGCTCCTCGTGGCAGGTGTGTATTTCGTCACGCTTCTGCTACTCCGCTTGGCTGCACTCTTTTCTCCGGGCATGCTGCTGACGGTGCAGATACTGCTGATATTCTATTGCTTGGCGGGCACTACGCTGGTTCGCGAGGTGCGTATGGTGTTCAAGGCGGTGGACCGTTCCTTGGAGGAAGGGAGGATGCAAGTGGCACGTATCGTTGGGCGTGATACGTCTGCGCTCTCGGCGCAGGAGGTGAGAACCGCGGCATTGGAGACTTTGGCAGAGAATTTGAGTGACGGGGTCGTTGCTCCCTTATTCTGGTATCTGCTGTTGGGAGTTCCGGGCATGCTTGCCTATAAGATGGTGAACACGTTGGATTCCATGGTCGGCTACAAGAACGAGCGCTATCGTCGGTTCGGCTGTTTCGCCGCCCGTCTGGATGATGTTGCCAATTATATTCCTGCTCGTCTGACAGCCTTTCTGATGGTACTGGTTTCCGGTCGCCTTTCCTTGTTTGCTTTTGTGGGCAGATATGGCAGCCAGCATGCCAGTCCCAATTCCGGTTATCCGGAAGCCGCCCTTGCCGGTATTTTGAATTGCCGTTTCGGGGGGCCGCACAACTATTTCGGCGAGGAGGTATGGAAACCTTATATCGGTTCTAATGAACGGCCTCTGAAGACAGAAGATATGCGTGTGGCTGTCCGCATCAACCGGCGTGTGGAGTGGTGGATGGTAGTTGCCGTAATAGTGACATCGACCTTGGCTTCCTTTTGTTTTTAAAATGTTGTTATTTTAACTGATTCTTTGTCCGTTCCAAAAAGATATAATATCTTTGCAAGACCGCGTTGCATTAAAAATGTAACTTTTAAAGCAGACAAAGTCTTATAAATGAGGATAAAGCAACTATATATATTCCTTTTCTTTATTTGGTTCGGGAGCACAATAATTGCATCGGCAACAGATAAAGCGGATTCTTGGACTAAAGAAAAGGAAAGTATAGTCCATGAGGTCATCTCCACTTTTCACAACAGCCTCGGTTTCGACTATCTGACCCGGGAGGAGTGTGACTCGCTGAATGCCGACGGCCTTTTGTCCCAATTGGATGAATCCCAGCGCTATTACACCTATTTCGAACTGGAAAGAATACTTATAAAATCCTCCCTTTTCCGTGGAGAAATCCGTATGGCTATTGCCCAGAGCGACCAGATGTACTCCAAAGCCCGCGCGCTTGCCTACCCCTTCGGCAATGCCCTTGCGCTGAATGCCATGGGAGAGGTGTACAGCTATACCGGCAGGCTCCGGGAAGCCGGTGCCGCTTACGAAGAGTCTTTGAGACTGCTGGATGGGATGGACGGGGAGGATGTGCATATTCGCATGCTACTGGTGGAACTGATAGATTATAACCTGCGCATACGGAATGTAAACGGCGCCTCGCGTTATCTTGCACGTCTGAACCTCTATCCGGAAGACCGGCTTTCTCCGCTGGAGCTGGCCATGCGTCACATCTCCAATGCTTCCTGCCAATTATTCAAGGGTGACTTGAAGGCCGCCAGCCATTGTCTGGCACAGATAGGCCAGCTTGAAACGCAACTGATTCCGGAGATACGGCAATACCTTCTGATTATAGATGCCCGTTATCTGGTGGCCACCGGAGAGCATGAGGCAGCCTTGACCGCCTACAATGATTTCCTTCAAACCGAATATGCCCGGATAAACCATAACATCTACAAGGAAGCTCTGCTCGAAAAAGCGGATTTACTGGTGAAGATGGGAAACAAGGAAGAAGCCTACGGACAGTACGGCAAGGTCTTTTCGTATATCAAGACTTCGTTCGAGAAGAACTATCCCAAGGAGATAGACCGGCTCTGTACCCGTTTCCAGGCCGACCAACTGGCCTACCAGAACGAACGCGACCGCATTGTATCCATGCGTTTCTATCTGGCAGGCATCACTGTGTCCGTACTGTTTCTGATATTCCTCCTGGTGCTGGGCTGGAAGAAGATATTCCGTTTGAAGCGTTCCCAGATGCGGCAGGAGGCGATGAAGGAGAAAGCGGTGCAAGCCATACAACGGAAGAATATGTTTCTTTCGAACATGAGCCATGAGGTACGTACGCCGCTGAATGCCATTGTCGGATTCTCGGCGGTACTGACGGATGAGGACGAGTCGTTCGATGACGAATCGCGCCGGGAGTTCTCCGAAATTATCAAGGTGAATTCCTTTCAGTTGCTAAAACTTATCAATGACATTCTGGATTTCTCGGATTTCGAGAATGACAATATAACCTTCAACATCCGTACGCATGATGCCGTGAAGTTGTGTAATGAGGTCGTGGAGACCGTGATGGCCTCGCGCAAGCTGGAGGTTGAAATGCGTTTTGACACGGATTTGTCCGTCCTGATGCTGGATACGGACGATGCGCGCCTCCGCCAAGTCTTGATAAACCTGCTGGTGAATGCCACCAAGTTTACGGAGCAAGGCTCCATCGTGCTGGAACTGAAGATGGCCGATGTCGATACGGCACTTTTCTCCGTGACGGATACCGGATGCGGCATTCCACCGGAGAAGCAGCACTTGATTTTTGAACGCTTTGAAAAGCTGAATGATTTTGTGCAGGGAAGCGGACTGGGCCTTTCCATCTGCCAACTGATTGTGAAATATATGAACGGCAAGCTGTGGGTGGACAGTGGGTATACCCGTGGCGCGCGTTTCTGTTTTACGCATCCTTTGAAGTATAATCCCGCATTACACGGAGGAACGGCGCAATGAAACGAATACTGATTCTCATCCACGTTTTGTTTTGCGGATATATCTGTCCGCTGCTGGCAGAAGACACGGGGGCTGCCCGGTATCAAGACAGCATCCTGAAGGTTGCCGATACTCTGCCGGCCACCCTTGTCCGGCTGACGTATCTCCGTGACATGGCCTACAAGCACCAGTATGCTCCTTATAACATGACTTTTTCCACCCGTCTGTACGAGGAGGCGCGGCGGCAGAAGAACGCTTTCTATGAGAATATGGGCGCTTACTATCTGGCGGCATGTTATGACAAGAAACACGACCCGGACAGTCTGTCGTATTGGGTGGATGTGCTGAAGGATTTTGTCCCCCAGGTAGGCACTTACGATTATTATCTGGAGCAGAAGGCTGCCGTCAGCCGCGCCCTGGCTTCCAAGAGACAGATAGAGAAAGCGGTGTATGTGGCTAAGGAGACGTTGGAGGAATCAAAACTCCACCATAGCAATAATGGGATGATAGCGGCGTATAACAGCTTGGGATGTGCCTACGGAGTGTCCAGCCGCCCGAATGAGGCACTGGACTCTTTCTTGGAGGCTTACCGGAATTTCTCTCCCCAGACAAAGGCCAGCCTGAAGGTGGATATACTGTCGCGTATTGCCCAGGTATACGGCAATGGCGGTAAAGACAGCCTGAAGCTGCCCTATTTGCATGAAATGGACACGACGTTGCAGGCGGTCATTTCCAAAGAACCCGAGACACGGAAGAACTGGAGCAATTTCGAGATTGACTGCGAAGTGAAGTATATCCTGCACTACATGAACCAGAAGAACTTTACAGTGGCGCACGAGCATATCGAGAAAGTAAAGAAACTGCTTGAGCCGCATGTAGATCCCGTCTTCTGGCTGAATGTCCAGTTGATACAGCTTCAATATTATGCCAAGACCGATGAGTATGACAAAAGCATCGCATTGATAGACGAGGTGACCCCTACGGTACTGAACAACTACGTCTCCACCTTTGCCACTTTGATAAACTACAAGGCGAGTACGCAATATGACAAGGGGGACATTGACGGGGCCATCGAGACCCGGCGCTACCTCATACGCAAGCAGGATTCGCTGAACAATGCCTTCTCGGCCAACCAGTTGAAGCAGGTGAAGGAGATTTACCACATTGACGAGCTGTTGCTGGAGAAGCAGAAGATTCAGGACATGAATTACCGTATAGGATTTATATTCCTGGGTGTCTGCCTGCTGCTGATGCTGCTTTTCTATCTGTATACGCGCTATGTCTCCGGAAAGATTGCTGTCGTAGAGAAGAAGACGGCTGAAGCCGCCTTGCAGGCAGAGACGGACAACATCGCGAAGGAGCGTCTGAAATCGGAAATCAGCCATGATATACGTACCCCGCTGAATGTGGTGGTGGGCTTTGCCGAATTGCTGATCGGGAAAGAGGAGCTGGATAAAGAGACTAAGAAGGAGTACGGACAGATGATTCAGACCAATGCGGAAAGTCTGCTGAATTATGTCAACAGCATTCTGGAGTTGTCCCGCTTGGAGTCCGGCAAGATTCAGTATGAGGACGAGGAGTGTGACGTTATTCAGTTGTGCAGTGAGGTGCTGGATAAAGTGAACGGTCGTGGGGAGAGCACTGTGTCTGTCAGCCTGCAGACCGATCTCAAGGAACAGCTTGCAAGGACGGACCGGAGGTGGTTCGATACATTGCTTGTCAGCCTGCTGACTCCGTCAGAGAATGACACTTCCCGTTATGAGGCGATTATCCGCATCAGACGCGACCGGAGTAAACCGCTCCTTTATTTCGACGTGGTCAACGCCCCGTTTGCAAAGGTACATTTTGAGAATAAAACGAGCTTGATTCGCCATGAAATCAATGCCCATTTTATTCATTATTTTGGAGGTATCTACAAGGTGCAAACCGAAGCGGAGGAAGGCCCTACTATTTCGTTCACTATTCCTTGTCGAGATTGATGCGGACGATGCCGCCGTAGGGCGTCAATGCGTCGAAGGCTTCTTCGGCTTTAAGGATTCCGGCATAGAGTTGTGCGCAGATTAATACGCCTCCGTGTGCGAAGATGGCAACGCGTGTATAGGGCTTCTTCTTTAATTCGTCCAAAAACTGGCTGACACGCCGGTATTGCATAGCAAAAGATTCTCCACCGGTAGCTGCCACGTTTATGTAGTCGGCATACCATTCCTGCAGGCGTGGGTCCTCATTCTGCTCGAACGGCTTCATCTCCCAGTCGCCAAAATTGATTTCCATAATCCGTTTGTCCCGTTCTGCATCGGGATAGCCGCAATAGGTGGCGAGGCGCACGCAGCGGGTTAGGGGACTGGTGTAGACGTGGTCGAACGGAAGGTATGTCTTCAGGTTTTCTGCTGTTACGGCGGCTTCCGTTTCAAAAGTAGGTTTCAGGGGAACATCGGTCTGACCGTAGCACATCCCCGGAGGAACATCTACCGAAGTGTGTCGAATGAGTATTACTTCCATCTTTAATTTTCAGTTGTTAATTTATAATTAGAATAAGGCTTCCCAAGTAGAAGGACAGTTCGCATAGCAGGAAAGTGGCCCCGCAGCAGTCACCCGTATATCCTTGTAGGCGCCGCTTCATCAATCGGTAGAGCAGGAAGAAGGTGAGCAGTGGGAAGAGGGTGGCAATCCACAGCTTTATAGGCAGCAGCAGTACGAAAGGAAACAGGCCGCAAAGAAATCCGGCCAGTAACTCGTGCCAGCTCATGCGGTTGTAGACGGTCTTGCTTTTGCTGTCTTCCTCTTTCCGGGCATAGGGCAGATAGTTGACAATCTGGGAGGCACAGAACTTGGACCAGCAGTCACCGCAGAGCACAAGGATGCAGAGAAGTCCCAGTGGCAGGTGATGAAGTTGGAGCAACAGCAGGAAATAGCATATCAATCCGATGACACCGTAGCTTCCGATGTGGGAGTCCTTCATGATGGCAAGAGTCCGTTCCCGGGTGGTGCCGCCGCCAAAGCCGTCAAGGAAGTCCGCCAGCCCGTCTTCGTGCAGGCAACCGGTGACAAGCAGGCGTGCGATGAGGGCAAGAATCCATGCCAATGACACCGGCATAATCTGTCCGGCAAGCCACAGCACTGCTGCCATCACGCCTCCCGTCAGCCAGCCTACAAGCGGCCAATAGGGAACCACATGCTTGAAACACTCTGCCGGCACTTCCTTGATTTTCCAGAAGGGCAGTCGGGTGAGCATTATGAATGCAGCCAAGACATTGTTCATGTTAAAAGTATTTAGTGATGGAGGCATGTGCAAAGTTATCCATTTCATTGAGCATCCGCACGGCCGAGTCGACAATGGGATATGCACAGATGGCCCCCGTTCCTTCTCCCAAACGCAGCCCCAGATTCAGCAGCGGACGGGCATGCAGGGCGTCGAGCACCAGTTTGTGGCCCGACTCGTCTCCGCAGTGTCCGAAGATGGCGTAATCCGTCACTTCCGGATAGAGCCTGGCGGCGGCAAGCAGGCAGTTGGTCATGATGAATCCGTCTACAAGGATAATCATCCTCAGCTCGGCAGCTTGCAGCATGGCGCCTATGGCCATCACCATTTCCAGTCCGCCAAAGTAGCGGATGATGTCTCGGGGAGAACCGTCGCCCTTGTAGTTCTCCATAGACTGCTTCAACACTTCGTATTTGTGGCGGATGCCCGCGCTGTCGAGTCCGCTGCCTGCGCCGACACATTGTTCCAGAGGAATACCGGTGAAGCAGGTCATCCACAGGGAGGATGAAGAGGTGTTTCCGATACCCATTTCACCGAAGCTGAGGACATTACTGCCTTCTTCATGGCATTGGCGCACCACCTCGGCACCCCGTTCCAGGCACATCTCCATTTCCTCTTCCGTCATGGCTGCCTCGTGCAGATAACTCCGGGTGCTTTTGCGCACTTTCATATTGATGATGCCTTTCTCGTAGGGGAGGTCGTAGTCTACTCCTGCATCTACAATCTTCAGGGTAAAGCCGTGCTGCCGGCAGAGGAAATTGACACCTGCCCCTCCATGAAGGAAGTTGCTGATTTGCTGCCAGGTGATTTCCTTTGGAGACAGACTGACACCTTCTTCTACAATGCCGTGGTCGGCGGCGAAGATAATGTTTTGCGGATGTTTCAAGGCAGGGGATAATGTCTGTTGTATGAGTCCGATTTGGAGTGCCAGTTCTTCTAAAATGCCCAATGAGCCTTTGGGTTTGGTCAGGTTGTTGATTTTGTCAATCAATGCGGGACGGATTGACTCGTCCGGACGGGTGATATGAAATGTTTTCATCAGTCTGTTGAATTTTAATTGTTTGTTGTTTTATGAATGAGTGTTTTTTACGGTAAGTGGGATGCCGGATACCATCAGTATCACTTCGTCGGCACGGGCGGCTACATATTGGTTCATCCAGCCTTGCATGTCCGTGAACTTTCGTTGCAGTTCGTTCTCGGAAGTTCCTCCCATACCTATTTCATTGGTTACAAAGATGAAGGTTGCGTCTTGTGCCGTGAAGCGGTCGAATTCCGCCTTGGCAGCGGCAAGTGCCCGGTCGGTATCAGACTCGAGGTCGAAGAAGAAATTGGTACACCACAGGGTGATGCAGTCTATCAGGACGACCCGCCCCTCCAGCCGGTGGCGGCTGAGTTCTTTCTCCTCTTCGATGTTTGTCCATTCCGGTCCCCGGCGTTCCTGATGCTGGATTACCCTCTGGCTGAATTCTTCGTCCCAGATGCGTGCCGTGGCAAGATAAACGGGAGTGGGAGAGAGCTCGAGTGCCAGCTTTTCCGCATAGGTGCTTTTGCCGGAACGTGCTCCTCCGGTGATGAGTATGATTCGTTTCATTGGTATTTAGTCTGTATTTTGAAAGAATATCTTTGTTTTCCCGAGCAAAAATAAGAAATATTTGACGAAACGTTTGTTTTTTTAGGAAGTAATTTATTAACTTTGCCACCGTTTTTAAGGCATGACCTTGGAAATGTTTATGCGGCAGTAGCTCAGTTGGTAGAGCATCAGCTTCCCAAGCTGAGGGTCACGAGTTCGAGTCTCGCTTGCCGCTCTTTATAAAAGGCTGAATACTTAGTTATTCAGTCTTTTTCTTTTTTAAGAACATTCATTCTCAGGTATTAATAATTCTTCTAAACTATTTTTTAAGCTGCACTTATATTGTTTTTCCCCTTTTTCTGTTTTTCTTATTGTTTGTTCGCATATGTAATATAGCCGAAATATACATTACATCGTGAATAGTAAATTTACAAAAATGCAACACTTTAAAAGTTAATAAATATAAAAGAAGTAATAATATATTCTTTATATGTTGCTTTTATTAAAAAATATCCATTTATTTGTCTGACAAATAAGATTAATCATAATTATCGTCTAATATTATTGCAATGGATACATTAAAAGTACATAGTCAGACAATCACACTTGTTGATCAAGTAGAGGATAAACTTCTCAATTATTTAAAAGAAAAAGATATACGTACAGGAGATTCTATTCCTAATGAATTGGAATTGGCAGCAGCACTGGGGGTAGCTCGCAGTGTACTTCGAGAGGCTTTAAGTCGGTTAAAGATGATGGGGATGATATAGACACCGAACCCTTTGTCAATCCGTTCTCGAACTTCACTGAGAAGCTGGTCGGTGCAGC
>ENA-UEQL01000901-UEQL01000901.1-human-gut-metagenome-genome-assembly--contig:-NODE-901-length-21424-cov-21.957558_pt1 | contig 21424 bp, 24 predicted proteins | sample MGYA00242905_ERZ507926 | MGnify/ENA primary metagenome ERZ507926 (study PRJEB26167, sample SAMN06115531) | human gut metagenome | host: Homo sapiens | place: China:Henan | collected 2015-09-09...
TAGATCGGCAGGTCGTATTCGCCTTTCATCGCACCGTAGATCGTTTGGGGAAGCTCCGCAGAGAAGCCCAGCGATTCAGTCAGGTTGGCTTGTCCGTCAAGGTCGATCAAAAGAACCTTGTACCCTTTTTGACGTAACGCGCCGCCCAGGTTGATCGTGGTTGTAGTCTTTCCTACTCCCCCTTTGTGATTCAATACGGAGATTACTTTTGCTTTGCTCATAAATTCAGTTTTTTAAATGGTTGTCATGTCCGCAAATATAGTCAAAAACTAATATACTAAAATACTAAAAGTAGTATTTTTCGTTTTTTGCGTGTTTTTTGTGCCGATCGGGGAAGCGTACCGAAATAAATCCGGTTTCCACCTTTCGGTACGTTTTGTTTCTGTACCGGAATTAATCAAAGATTAGAATAACCATAAATGTTTTTATACGTTAATCATACGTATGTATATATGTATATATTTGTTTTTGAGTATCTTTGTGTGCTATAAATAAAAAATAAAAGACATGAGCACTTATTCGTATAAAAATCCGAAGTTTATAAATTCCCCTAAAGGGGTGGTTGAAGTTGTAGAAGTGATTTATGACGGCAAAGATGATCCGGCCTATTCACTGGCTATTATTAAATGGGAAAATACCTATAAATTAGGTATTCGTTGGAACATCGCTTATAGTGAATGGGACGATTACCGCAAACAGAACGGGCAAGATGAATGTATAGGTAATCCACAGTCGAGAGGTATTCCCACCTGGTTTGTTTTGCCCGATGATATGATGTTTAGTGAGAAGTTCAGCGGTGCGATGCAGAGGCTTGATGAATTAAGAAAAGGTAAATAAGTAATGGAACAGGGAGAAATCATATTATACCAGCCGGATGAAGCGGTCAAGTTGGAAGTGAGGCTGGAAGATGAAACCGTTTGGCTGACACAGGCGCAAATTGTGGATCTTTTTCAATCCAGCAAAGCAAATATAAGCGAGCATATAAAAAACATATATGATCAGAAAGAATTAGAGGAAAGTTCAACTGTTCGGGATTTCCGAACAGTTCGACAGGAAGGCAAACGGCAAGTGATGCGCAATCTGACTTATTACAATTTGGATGCGATCATATCCATTGGGTTTCGTGTCAATAGTAAAAGAGGTATTTTATTTAGGCAATGGGCGAATAAGGTTTTAAAGGACTATCTTTTAAAAGGGTATTCCATTAATAAACGTTTGTCAGAACTTGAAAGGACTGTCGCTCAACATACCGAGAAGATAGATTTTTTTGTGCGTACTGCCTTGCCCCCGGTCGAAGGCATTTTTTATAACGGCCAGATTTTCGATGCGTACAAGTTCGCTACCGATCTGGTAAAGTCGGCCAGGCGTTCGATCGTGCTTATCGACAACTATGTGGACGAAACGGTCTTGCTCATGTTGAGTAAACGCAGCGTCGGTGTCTCGGCCACCATTTACACCCAGCGTATCACGCAGCAACTCCAACTTGATCTTGACAGGCATAACAGCCAGTACCCACCTATCGACATCAGGACGTACCGGGACAGTCACGACCGTTTCCTGATCGTTGATGAAACGGACGTGTACCATATCGGAGCCTCGTTAAAGGATCTGGGGAAAAAGATGTTCGCTTTCTCAAAGCTGGATATTCCGGCGGCTGTGATTACTGACCTGTTATAATATCCTTTGTCTTATGAATGGGCTGTCGCAAAAGAAAAACCCGTTCTTGATGAACGGGTATATCCTTGACTTGGTTACGTGTTTTGAAAACAGAGGCTTTACCAAGCATTACAATGCAAAGATAGTAATTATAGGTTAATTAGCGAATTTCTTTTTTGGATAGATCCGGAAATAATGCCGTCCTTGAAAGAGGTGGATAAGGTGATTAAAACAATAGATAAGGAAGAACAAAAGCAAAAGGGATGAATGTGGTTATTTATTCACGTGTAAGCTCGCAGTCGGCCAGGCAATCGACCGAACGGCAGGTTGTCGATCTGGAGAGGTTCGCAGCCGGACGGGGGTACGAGGTGACGGCGGTCTTTGAGGAAAAGATAAGCGGACGAAAGGCCAATATCGAACGCCCGGTTTTAAGCCGTTGCCTGGAATACTGCACAGATCCGCAGAACCGGGTGGATATGTTGTTGTTGACCGAGATCTCACGCCTGGGGCGTTCAACCCTGGAGATCCTAAAGGCACTCGATACGCTGCACACGCATAAAATATGCGTGTATATCCAAAACCTGAACCTGGAAACATTACGGCCGGACAAGACGGTAAACCCCTTGTCCTCTCTGATCACTACCCTGTTGGGGGAACTGGCCGCGATCGAACGCCAGGGGATCATCGACCGCCTTAATAGCGGACGGGAGTTGTACATCCAGAAAGGGGGCAGGCTGGGACGGAAGCCGGGAAGCCGGAAAACGGCCGAACAGAGGAAAGAGGAATACCGGGAGGCGATCGCCTTGTTAAAGAAAGGCTACTCGATCCGGAACGTGGCGAAGCTCACGGGAAAGGCCGTATCTACAATACAACAGGTAAAAAAAGACTTTATTAATAGCTGATTATCGGAAAAAAGACCGTATTTTTGCAACAAATACGAGTAAATGCACATAATTAAAAACGAGTATTTGCACGTGAATAAAAACGAGTATTTGCACGAAAATAATCAGGATCTAAATAAAAACGGTAGTATGGCAACAATGGCGGAGAAAATGGCGGCTTCACTGGAGGAATTAAGAAAGCTCCAGGAGAAAGACCGCTGTGTCGTCCTGCAAGGGACGGCCGAGATAGGGAGGACGCATTTAACCTGGCTGTTGGATAACGGCTGGTTGCAGGAAGTAATGAAAGGCTGGTATATTGCGGCCAGGCCGGGAACAGAGGGGGACACGACGGTCTGGTACACCTCATTCTGGTATTTTATTGCGAAATACGCGGCCGTCCGGCTGGGGGAACAATGGTGCTTGACGGCCGACCAGTCGCTGGATCTGTATTCGGGGAAAACGACCGTGCCCGTGCAGGTGATTATCAAGTCGCCGAAAGGCCATAACAACACGCAAAAGCTGATGTATGATACCTCGCTTTTGGTGTTTCAAAGCGAGATTCCGGATCAGGTATATAAAGAGCCGGAATACGGCCTTAATCTCTATCCGCTTGCCGAAGCCCTGGTATATGCCACGCCGAGATATTTCCAGGTGGAGAAGATCGCAGCCCGCACCTGCCTGGCCATGATACGGGACGCTGCCGATATATTAAAGGTACTGACGAAAAACGGGGCTTCGCTTCGTGCCGGAAGAATAGCCGGGGCGTTCCGGAACATCGGGAACAGCGAAATCGCCGACAGCATCGTTTCCACGATGCGGGGGTTCGGGTATGACGTGAGAGAAGAAGATCCGTTCGAGGATCAGCCACGAACGCCCCTTGTTTATGAGGTGTCGCCTTACGTCACACGCTTGCGCCTGATGTGGGAGAACATGAGGGATAAGGTTGTAGAACTGTTTCCCGAAGCCCCTGGAAAGATTGATGACGTGGAGGGGTATTTGAGATCCGTCGATGAAAAGTATTCGGAGGACGCTTATCATTCTCTCTCGATCGAGGGATATAGGGTTTCCCCGGAGCTGATCGAGAAAGTGCGTGTCGGGAACTGGAAGCCGGAGAAAGAAGATAAGGAGCATAAAAACGCACTGGTGGCACGTGGGTATTACCAGGCGTTCCAGGCTGTCAGGGGGACGATCTCCGATATACTGAAAGGAAAGAACGCAGGGGAAGCGGTAAGGGCGGATCATCTGGTCTGGTATATGCAGATGTGGATGCCGTTCGTTACGGTGGGGATCTTGCAAAGGGAGGATATTGTGGGTTATCGTACCGGGCAGGTCTATATACGGGGATCGCAACATATCCCGTTGAACCCGAAAGCGGTCAGGGACGCTATGCCCGTCCTTTTCGATCTCTTGAAGAATGAGCCGCACCCGGCGGTAAGGGCTGTCCTGGGACACTTCTTGTCCGTGGCTTGGAAGCAGCTCGAAGCAGCCGTGAAAAAGACCGTCTGCTGCTGGGGATGCTTGCCAATCTGAGTGCTTGTCTTCCCGGTGTGTGGATGAATTATGCCGACATGTGCTACACTCCTCATTTTTATGCGATGAGCCTTGCCGGTGCGGGGCGCGGCAAGGGGATTGTGACGCTCGGCTCTATTCTGCCCGATGCCGTTCAGCGCTATCTGGAAGACAAGAACAAGACGGTGCAGTCGGAGTATGACAAGAAGCAGTTGGCATGGGCGCTGGAAGAGCGTTTGGCCATTCAGGAGAAGCGTGTGCCCGACATCGACAAGCGTCCCGAGCCTCCGGTGAAGCGCATGCTCAAGATTTCGCCCAATATCTCGAAGAGTCAGTTGATTATTGCGCTTGAGGAGGCCGGTGCGCAAGGGGTGGTGATTAATGCTTCGGAGCTGGATATGCTTACCAATGCCATGAAGCAGGACTGCGGAAAGCATGATGATGTGCTTCGTGCCGCTTTTCACCACGAGGAGGCATCGTCTTATTATAAGACGGATAAGCGCATGGTGGTGGCGCATGTTCCTCATCTGGCATTGTGTCTTACGGGCACTCCTTCTCAGCTTCACCGTTTCATTTCGTCGTTGGAGAACGGTATGTACAGTCGTATGGCTTTTTATATCGGTGAGGGACGGTGGAAATGGATTTCGGCAGCTCCCGTGGAGGGTAGCACCGACCATGTGAAGCTGTTCAGGAAATTGAGTGAAGAGGTGCTTCGTATGTTTGTCTTTTTGTCCGGTTCGCCCACCGAGGTGTGTTTCACTCCCGGGCAGTGGGAGGAGCATACGCAGCGTTTCAGCAACGTTCTTCAGGAAGTGGTGAGTGAAGATGATGATTCGCATGGGGCGATTGTGTTTCGTCACGGGTTGATAGCGGCCCGCATAGCCATGGTGCTGACGGCGTTGCGCAAGTGTGAGCCGATGTGGAATGTGCAGCAGTGCCGGTGTACGGATGAGGATTTTCATACGGCAATGGATATGGTGAAAGTGTTGTTGGAGCACAGCTTGCTGTTGTCTACCACCGTGTCTGCCGTGGAGTCGGGCAAGGAACCCAAGCCGATGAAGAAGTTTTATCGCATACGTTCGGTACTGGCAAAGCTTCCCGAAAGCTTCACTTATACGCAGTTGAAGGAGGGGGCCGTGGAACATGGAATACCTTCCAGTTCGCTTAAAAGATACCTTGTCCGTTTGCTTGAGATGCAAATCATTGAAAAAGAGGATGGTATGTATCATAAACTCTGTAAATCCTGGTCCGGAAACTCATAAAGGTGGGCCCTGGTCCCAGTGGTCCCAAAGTTAGATGTCATTATGTTGATAATCAGTCTGTTGATTGTGAATCGTATTGGAAATAACCGCAACCACCGGGAGGGCACCTGTGAAAGCTTCCGCTGCACCGTTTTTTTGTTGGTTTTAACCGTATATAGTGTATCAAAATACTTTTTTTTATCAGGTGTATTGACTAATAGCAAATCGGGATACCCGTCTTGATGCAGATTTGATACCAATTTAGAGTTCGAATGCCTTTGGACACTTTTAGCAAAAAATTCTCCAATTAGTCCGCTAAGATTTCTCATCCCCAATGCTTCGAAGATATCAATATCAAATTTTTTTGATTCACGATCCAAAGTTACAAGGGCATTGTTGGCATAAATTATGGATTCTACGATTTGATCAACATCCAACACTAATTCGCCATATGCGATAATTGGATTATTATTGGTGATGTAATTGGCCATGATTGTGGATGTTATTCATATTATTTAATATCACTAAGTACTATTAACCCGAATGCCATTCTATTTCTTACTAACATGGATAGTCATTTGAAGGATGTTTTTGATTTTGTTTTTAATAGTGGGTATTCTCTAAAAAACGGTGGGTGCATTAAATCTAATCCGCTGGTCCAGTGTGTAACTCGTACATTTCCTGCATCGATATCGCAAATTATTCTACCATACATGGAGAGTTGCAAAATAATAGGATGTGCAGGGCATGGGTCGTGGAGCAGAGTCATGTATGTTGCGATTTTAGATAATACTGAGAATCGTGACCTCAATGGATTCAGTGTTTCGAAAGGAATCTTTCCGGCGTTTTTAATCTCTAACAGTTGCCATCGGATTTACTTGGTGTACATGTTAGGTGTCGGAACAAAGAGTGATCGTGAAATAATGAGAATGGTCAAACATTTGCGTTCAAAAATAAACTATACGTCCTTCTCTGATTGTACGAGTGAACTTGAACTAGGGGAATATAAAGAAAAGTATGCTAAAGCAGTACTTTTTTATAAGTCATACCTGGCACATCAGGAGTATTCCAATGAAGAACTTGCTGCTGATTTGAATATGCTCATGGACATCCACTATAAGCAAGGTCTGCCGAATTACAAAAAATACAATCAACGAGATTCTTTTGATTAATTATCAGGAGCGAAGTTTATGGGGGACGATAATGAAACAATAACTGCTGCTAAAAAAATTGTCCAGACATTTTGTGAACAACGTAATTGGAATCAATTCCACAACCCGAAGGAACTTGTAATCGGAATGTGTACGGAATCTTCTGAACTATTGCAGATTTTCAGATTCAAAACACCGGAAGAATGTACCGCCATGCTGTCGGATCCAAAAAAGAATCAAGAAATATGTGACGAATTGGCAGACATATTCTATTTTGTTCTCAGATTTGCACAGATGAACGATATTGATCTATACGATGCTCTTGTGAACAAGATCGAGAAAAACAACATGAAATATCCTGTATCGCTGGCCAAGGATTGCAATAAAAAATACGACGAGTTTTAAAGTTATTATTCGATATACACTTGTATATCGCTTTTATTATATCCGCAACGCCTATTTACTACGCTTGATGTTTTATATCAAGACCCCGAAACAGATTACCAAGACCGGGAGAAAGCGGATCCTGGCCGTTGGTACCGAAGTGAAGAAGCTCGGTCTTGATGACGGCGACGATGTCATCGTTTACATCATGCGCCCGGAAGACGAGCTCTCCATGGACATGCTCATACAGAAAGCCGGAAGCAAATTCTATCTTATGATTTCAGAGAATCCCGACATCATCGTCGCCCGCAGCCTTTCAGAGGCCAAGGACATAGCGTCCGAGACCGAGAAGGGAGAACACATCGTCGTCGGATCCTTTACCAACCAGTCCAAAGCATTGAGGTACAAGCGCATAATCCTCGACGAACTGAAGAAGGGACTGCCGCGGGAAGAGAAAGCCATACAGGAGAGGCTGGACAAACTTCTCCAATACGACTGATACCATGCCCCGCGACATCATGATCGCCTGCGTCACCGTCGAAGTGGCCATGGTCGTATCCCCCGTTCTTAGGTACAAACCCCAGGAACTCCATCTCTTCCGTTTCATCCGCGATCCCGGGAGCAGGAAATCCAAACTCTACAGGGACCACTACAACGAAGTGGTCAGAAAAGTGAGCGCATCCCTCCCGTCCTGCAGGATAATCGAACACTCGGACGAACCCGTGTACGAGGTCAACAGGATGGCCAGGAGCCTCGACAAGCTCTACTGCCGCATATCCAAGGACAACGACGATTTCCGGATCCTCGCCAATCTTTCCTCCGGACCGTCCGAGTTCGCCGCCGCTTTAGGCATCTTCTCATATATCCTCCAGTTTCGGGTCGGACAGGAGTATGTCGAAGACCCCCAGGCCGACGGAGTAGCGGTATACGATGTCGCACATCCTCTCCATCTGCTCCTCCATGGCGTTCACGTTCCCGCCGCAGGCGATCATGATGGCGTCGGACGAGGCGTCGATGTAGTCCCTCGCCACGGAGGTGACGAACTGGCGGTCCGTCCTGCCCCCGTGCTCGCGGAAAGACCTCCTCACCGCCTCGATCGCATCCTCTATGATGCAGTTGACCGCATCCGGACTCGTGTATTCCGAAGGGGTGAGGTTGTACTCCGTCTCCCCGTCCGCGGCCGTCCCGACGACCACGTGGCCGTTGGGGGTGTCGTATTCCGCCAGTACGTCCAGTTCTCCCACGCTGCCTATGAGCCAGCAGTCGGCGTAGGACGGTTTGGTCCTCACATTGCCGGAGAGTATCCTGCGGTAGTCCTCCATGAACGTGCTGCGGGATATCACCGGACGGGACCTGGGGACGCTGTTGTTCCCGGCTACGAACTTCCTTCCCTCCGCATCCCCGCGGAGTCTGTCCGTCTGGGTCATCCCCCATATAGGGGCCGTCTTCTCCGCACGCTTGGCGAACATCAGGCTACCCCCTTCCCAGAGGCGATCCTCGCGGCCTTCTCCCTCACCCTCTCCATGTTGTCCTCCGCCATCCTGAGGGCGGAGTGGGTCCTCTGGAGGCAGGCCGCGCATTCCGGCCCGTCCCCTGCCAGACTGTAGAGGCGGTCGCAGGCCGCCGCGAATGACGGGTCCGGGAAGTCGGCCCATGCATCCCCCATGACCCTCACGGGAGAACGCATGCAGGCGGAACATCTCCTGGTACCGTTGGTGGGGAGGGTGGCCCTCCTCAACTGTGCCAGATCGCATAGGACCTCCGCCGCCTGTCCCGATATGTCCGTGTCCTTCCCGGCCTTGAGCTGTATCCTGTCCGAGACGCCCTCAGTGGATATGGCTGAGGTTATGCATCTTATGCACATGGGGGACCCCGCATCGGGGAACTGGTCGCAGCCCCTGCAGCTGACCACGAGGTTCCCGGACCTGTCCATGCATGCCGTCCCGGGGGCGGGGCCGTCGGTCTTCTTCGAACTCTTCTTCGGCTGTCTGATATCCTTCATGCTTCCGACGACGAACGGCGGAGGATTTAATGGCCCACCGTTACATGTAGTGTTTACTCCTCGGCAAACGTTTATAAGCAGATAGTCGTGGAGAAGGGTATGGAGATACTCTCGCCGGCCGGTTCCCCCGAGGGGCTGGTCGCTTCTGTAAAAGGCGGATGCGACGCCGTGTATCTGGGAGGCAAGTCTTTCGGGGCGAGGGCTTTCTCGAACAATTTCACGGACAAGCAGATCGAGGGCGCCGTCAACTACGCGCACGACAACGGTGTGAAGGTCTACGTCACCGTGAACACCCTCATCAAGGATTCGGAGATGGACGACGCCGTCTCGTTCGTCCGTTTCCTGGCGGACATAGGTGCGGACGCGGTCCTCGTGCAGGACCTCGGTCTCCTGAAGTCCCTGCACTCGGTGGATATAAAGAAGCATGCATCGACCCAGATGGGGATATGCTCCCGCGAGGGGCTAGAATGGTGTGCGAGGAACGGGATATCCCGTGCGGTCCTGAACCGCGAACTGACGTTCGAGGAGCTGGAGGACATCGTGAGGGACTCCCCCGTGGAGACGGAGGTCTTCGTGCAGGGGGCCCTGTGCTACTGCCTCTCCGGAGGATGCCTCTTCTCCTCCCTCGTCGGCGGGAGGAGCGGGAACAGGGGACAGTGCGCCCAGCCCTGCAGGAAGAAGTACACCGTGGACGGGGAGACGTCCTTCAGGCTCAGCAGCGCAGACCTCTACGGGGTGGACTGGATAAAGAAACTGGATTCCATAGGGGTCACCTCCGCGAAGATCGAGGGGAGGATGAGGAGCCAGGCGTACGCCTACCTCGCATCCAAGGTGTATTCGTCGGTAAACAGGGGTGCGGACCCGTCGGAGTACGGGGAGGATCTCGACCTTCTGAAGACCGTGTTCAACAGAGGCTACTGCGACGGATATCTGGGAGGGGTGGTCTCCCCCGTGCAGATGAAGTATGCGGACAACCGCGGGTACCGCCTCGGCAGGGCCACTTTCAAGAAGAGGAAGTTCGACACATCCGAGCTGGACGAGGAGGTCAACGTCCGCGACGGGATCAGCATCTACGACGGGGATGTCAAGGTGGGCGGCTTCAAGCTCAGCTCCGTGGGGAAGACGGCCTCCCCCTTCGACATACCGGACGGGACATACGACGTGTACAGGACCTACGACCCCCGTATAGACATCATAAAGAACATGGTCGGGGACGTTCCCCGGTTCGACGGTCAGACGGAGAGGAGGCCCGTCCATTCCCGTTTGAAGGAGGTCGTGAGGCCGAAGAGGGACCTGCCTGAGATGTCCTTCTACGTCGGTTCCGTCAGGAACCTCGAGGCGGTCCTCCCCTATGCGCACAGGATATACTACGAGGAGTGCGACTCCCTTCCCGAGGCCCAGGAGATATGCGACGGTGCCGGCAAGGAGATCGTGACGATCGCCCCCAGGTTCGACCCGTCCTGGAGGCCGGACACCTCGAGACCTTTCATGGTACACACCCCCGGACAGTACATCCCCCGCGGGGACGAGCGCATATATGCCAGCTACAACATGAACGTGTTCAACTCCCGTGTGAGCATGCCTTTCTACCAGACCACCCTCTCCACGGAGCTGTCGGATCAGGAGATTGAATATCTGGCACATCACCACCCCGGGAGACTGGAGGTCATGGTGTTCGGCAGGACGGAGCTCATGTGCACCCGCGACCCCGGTCTGAAGAACGGCATACTGGAGGACGAGAAGGGATACAGGTTCCCGGTCTACAGGGACTGCCACGGTCTGGCACATGTACTCAACTCCACCGACCTCATGCTTCTGCCGTACCTCAGGCAGCTGGGGTCCTTCGGCATAGACTCCGTGGGCATAGACGTGAGGAAGCGTCCCGAGAGGATCGCCGCGGCGGTGGCCAAGGCCTTCGCCGGGAACAACGTGAAGGCGAAGCTCGACCTCACCGGTCTGTGCGGCGGGATAAACTACGGGGCGTACCTGAGGGGTACTGACTGACTGCATGTAATAGGCTGGTTTTAAAGGCCTCCGATGCCACCCCCTCCCCATGATAGGCGATAGGAGAGGGGACATAGGGTTCATGGAGGCCATGGTCTCGGCCGTGTCCGTATGCATCGTGCTGACGTGCTTCGTCGCATTCTTCGCATACAGCATGGCCGACGACCGTGTGGATTTCCCAGATTTCGACTGGAACGCGGTATCGTCGGTCTCACTGGACGGCGGGGAGTATTCGGACGAGGGGGTGGGACCCTCGGTGGCGGGACAGATCTCGCGCAACGGATGGAACGGGGTCGTCCTGACCTGCAGCGGCAACGGGACAGGACAGCCTTCCGCCGTATGGTCGTTCGGGTCCCCCGAAGGGGACGTGTCCAGTTCGCGCATCCTGCGTTCGGTGCCGTCCGACGACGGCCGTATGGTACCGACGGTGTTCGAGGTGACGGTATGGTACTGAACCGCAAAGGGTTCACAGGCGTCGTCGACGCCATGTTCTTCATAGCCCTCATCGGGATCGCCGTGGCCGTTTTGGCCGGGGGCACGGCGCAGGAAGGGTATGTGCCAGACTACGATGCTTCGTCCTTCTGCGACGAGGCGTTCCGTTCCAAGGTGACGTGTGCGGAGTTCGGGATGGACATAGAGGACGGACGCATACATCCCGTCGCGGATCTGACCGCCGCCTCCGTGGCCGCGGGGGACGGTTCGGCGGAGACGTATTTCGGGAGGCTGCTGGACGGGGTGTTCGGGAGGCCGGGGGCATACCTCATGACGATCGGTTTCGGCGGGGACTCGGTGTCGGTCGGTTCCGGAGGAGGGACGGAGACGTACGGCTTCTCGTCCGACTATACATCCTGCTTCGGTGTCGTACATGTGGAGCTGTTCCTATACTAAGTGATAAATCGGACGAACAGGATGGAGGGTATCGTGCCATTTGCTAAGGTCAACGGGATCGAGATGTACTACGAGCGTGTCGGACAGGGCGAGCCCATCGTCCTGATAACCGGGTTGGCCGGAGACGTTTCTTTCTGGAACAAGACCGTGCCCATGCTGTCCGACAGGTTCGACGTCATAACGGTGGACAACCGCGGAGCGGGAAGGACACGTTGTTCCGGGACCTTCGGGATAGAGGACATGGCGGACGACGTCATCGCCCTGTTGGATCATCTGGGTATATTCAAGTCCAACATACTCGGGTGGTCGATGGGGTCCCATATCGCCCTGGACCTCGCGGCGAGGTATCCGGACAGGGTGAGGACCCTGACGATCGTGGCATGTTATCTGTACCGCCCCGCCAGGTCGGCCTACATACTGGAATATCTGGCGGACGGGTATGCGGACGGTACCGTCTCCGGGGGGACGGTGGCCAAGGTCCTCAACGTCCTGCTCAGGAACTCGGGGTTCTTCGAGGAAGCGGAGAGGAAGGGCCGCACTATCAGGGAGATCCAACCTCCCGACCCGATAGGCTTCAAGAACCAGATGCGTGCGGTGAACGGTTACGATGCGGAGAAGGATGCCCGTTCCATACGTGTGCCTACGCTCTCCGTCCACGGTCTCGAGGACATAATGACAGAGCCTTCCGCCGGGGACGAGATCTCTTCTGTGATAAAGGGATGCGAGAAGATACGCATACCGGGGGAGGGACATGTCCTCCGCCCGGAATCGTATATACCTTACGTGATGGTCTTCATCAGGCATCATTGAGACGGCCGGCGCGGACCTTGCGGCCCTCCTCGACCTTCTCCGCGATGGTGGACCTTATCTCCTTGGTGCACGGCCACTTCTCATCCATGTAGCCGACCATGTCGAGTATGTCCGCATCCGGATTCGTAAGTGCCAGATAGACGCGGGACACGAACATGGAGACCAGATAGGGGAAGTCGTCGCAGATCTCCGGACGGTCCTCCCATATGGTGCATCTCCTGTCCTTCCCCAGGAACGGGCAGGGTCCGTCCTCCTTCTTGTTTATGAGGATCCTCCCGTCCGACGTCTGGTAGACGTACCGGGTCATGAAGGTGTACAGGTCCACGCCGGCGGCGGTGGACACGCGGTCCACCTCCTCCGGACGTATTATGATGTTGGGCTGATGGCAGCATTTCCCGCACATCTCGCAGGGGAACATCCCGCGGTAGGACATGCATATGTCGTATGCCAGGTCCAGGTCCTTCTCCATCTCCGGGGATATCTTCGCGAGCCCCTCGAGCTGGTATTTCCCTCTGTACAATGCCATATCAGAGACCACTTATCACGTCGGCGTAGCCGAGGATGAACCCGATCACGGACAGGAGGAGCCCGAGCGCCGCTATGTAGACGAACGGCATCTTGATCTCGCCGATCTGCACGCGCTTCATGGCACGGCTCATGGAGAATCCGCCCAGGAAGAGTCCGATGGCTCCGAAAACGACGGCCGCCCAGCTGTTCAGGAATATGGCCACGGCGGATATCGCTCCGAGGGCTACCGCCGCGATGCACAGATGTTTCACGGGCACCGGCGCCCTCTTGGGCTCGGGTGCGAAATCGTCTAGGTTCATGTGACACCGTCCCGAGGATATGCGTGCCCTATTAAAAGGATGCTTTTCCGATGACGCACTCCAAGCGTCTGCGGACGGTCCCGAAGCGGGTGGGCTCGTCCACATGCTCCACCGACATCACGTCCTCTCCGCGGAACATCCCCCTTATGTCGTCCTCCGAGAAGTATCTGTAGAGGATCCCGTTCCTGACGTCCTCCTTCCTCCCGCCGGAGCGCATGTCCCCCTCCGCGAAGCAGCGGATGCATATCCTCCCCCCGGGGACGGTCACGCGGAGCGCCTCCGAGACCGCCTTCCCGAGGTCCTCCGCCGGCACGTGCTCGAACACGTGCACGGCCACGACGGCGTCGAACGAGCCGTCGGGGAACGGGAGGTCCCGGCAGTCGGCGGTCACGAACTCCGCGCGATGTCCCAGCAGTCTGATGCAGGACTCCACGGCCGCCTCGGAGAAGTCAGCCCCGGTGACCTCGCATCCCCTCTCCAGAAGGGCCTCGGAGGTCTTCCCGTTGCCGCACCCCAGGTCCAGGACCCTGGTCCCCGGACCTATGCCGGTCCAAGATATGTCTGCCACGCCCCTCCACGGTCTGCCCTGGGAGGAGTAGAGTCTGTCCCAGGCTTCCTTCTGGGTATCGGGATCCATGTCCGTCCGAATCAATTATAATAATATGAAAGCATTGCGAATGCCAGTACGGGGAACTGATCATGTTTTGGAACCCTAGGATCGAGACAATGCCATACGAGGAGCTCAAGCAGCTCCAATACCACGAACTGAAACAACTTGTTAACAACCTCTACAGCTTCAACAAGTTCTACCACGACAGGATGAGGGAGGCCAACGTATCCCCCCTCGACATCAACTGTCTGGACGATATCAGGAAACTGCCCTTCATGTACAAGCAGGACCTCCGCGACAACTATCCCGACAAGATGTTTACCGCCCCCAAGAACGAGATCGTCAGGTACCATGTGTCCTCCGGCACCTCCGGGAAGCCGACCCTCGTGGCGTACACCCGCCACGACCTCGACTATTGGACCGAGGCCCTCGCCAGGTCCTTCACCTCCGCCGGCATCGGGCCCGGCGACATAATGCAGGTGTCCTACGGGTACGGACTCTTCACCGGAGGTCTCGGGGCCCACTACGGGGCCGAGAAGGTCGGTGCGACAGTCCTCCCCGCCTCCACCGGGAACACGCAGAGACAGCTGGAGATGATGCAGGACCTCGGCGTCACCGTCATCGCCTGCACCCCCTCCTATCTGACCCACCTCTGCACCACCGCCAGGGAGATGGGCATCGACTGGAAGAGGGACATGAAGCTCAAGAAGGCCATCCTCGGTGCCGAACCCTGGTCCGAGTCCATGAGGACCAGGCTCCAGAACGAGATGGGGATCAAATGCTACGACATCTACGGGACCTCCGAGCAGGCGGGACCCATGTTCAGCGAGTGCGAGGCCCAGAAGGGCGCCCACATCTGCGGCGACCTGATGCTGGTCGAGATCCTCGACCGCGAGACCGGGGAGCCCCTGGAGCCCGGGAACGAGGGCGAGATGGTCGTGACCATGCTGCAGAAGGAGGCCATGCCCATGATCCGTTACAAGATGAAGGACATCACCCACCTCGACGTCGAGCCCTGCGAGTGCGGCAGGACCTCGCCGAGGATCGGGAGGATCACCGGCAGGGCCGACGACATGCTCATCATCAGGGGTATCAACGTTTTCCCGTCGCAGATCGAGTACACCCTGATGAGGATCCCGCAGGTCGGGGAGCAGTACATGATCTACGTGACCAGGGAAGGGGACCTCGACAGGATGCAGCTCCAGGTCGAGATCAGGCCCGAGGCGTTCAGCGACAAGGTCGAGGACATGGTGGCCCTGCGCGCCCACATAGAGAGCGAACTGAAGAAATATCTCAACGTCGCTGTGGAAGTGGAACTGAAGGCCCCCGGGGAGCTCCCCAGGTTCGACGGGAAGGCCAAGAGGGTAATCGACAAGAGGGTGTTTTGAATGGACGAGTGCATAATAACACAGCTTTCTATCTTCGTTAACAACGAACCCGGCAGGCTGGCCGCCGTGGCCAAGACGCTGGAGGACTGCAAGGTCAACATGAAGGCCTGCAACCTGGCCGAATCCACCGAGTTCGGCATACTGAGGGCCATCGTGGACGACCCCGACGCGGCCGCCGAGAGGCTGACCGCCAAGGGCGTCATCGTGAAGAAGACCGAGCTCGTCGGGGTCAAGATCTCCGACGTCCCCGGGTCCCTCTACAGACCCGCGGCCGCCCTCGGGGAGGCCGGTGTAAACATCGAGTACGGATACGCCTTCACCGGCAAGGACGTCGAAGGCCTCCTGATGAGGGTGGACGACCCCGCCAAGGCGGTGGACGTCCTGAAGAAGGCGGGCCTCGAGCTCATCAAGGGATCGGAGATCTGAATGGGGAACCTCAACGTCGCAGCGGTGGGGGCGCCCGGCCTCGCCGCGGATATCGGCAAGAAAGGGACCGTGTCGGACATGACCTTCTACGAGGTCAAGGAGGGTTCCGACTCCATAACGCTCATAGAGCCGTCGAAATACCCGGACAAGCTGTCGTCCCTGTTCTACGCCACCGAGATGTCGGAGTTCGTCATCCTCACGGTCGACAAGATCGACTCCTTCCTGGGGGAGACCATCGTCATGGTCGACTCGCAGAAGAGGTCCAAGGGGTGGATCGTCCTCAGGAACTACATCCAGCCGGAGCAGCTGAAACCCCTCATCGCAGGGACCTGCCTGGAGGGCTACGAGTTCGTGGAGGAGGACCCCACGGCCATGAGGATCGCCCTCATAGACATGGCGAAGGCGGAGAAGAGGACGGCCGGGGACGGGACGTGCGGGTCCTGCCCGGTGGACAGCCACTTCAACGTCAAGGGCGTGGGGACCGTCGTCCTCGGGTCCGTGGCGGACGGCTACTTCAAGGTCCACGACAAGATGACCGTTTGGCCCGTGAAGAAGGAGGTCGTCCTCCGTTCCATCCAGAAGCATGACATCGACGCCCAGGACGGGGTCAAGGGGGACCATGTGGGTCTCGCCCTCAAAGGCATCGAGAGCGACGAGCTCGACAGGGGGTTCGTGTGCTCCACCGACCCCTCCATCAAGATGACCCAGAAGGTCACGGGGAAGGTCACCTACAACAAGTACTACCGCGGCGAGCTGAAGGACGGCATGATGGTCCATGTGGGCCATTGGATGCAGATGGTCCCGGCCCGCATCGAGAAGGCGTCCGGCAAGGATGCCGACGTGGAGATGTCATTCGACGGACAGATCATCCACAAACCGGGGGACGAAGGCGTCGTGATGTACCTCGAGGGCGGCAAGCTCAGGGTCGTCGGGACGATAGTCCTTCCGTGAATACGTTTTTCATGACGATCCCTCCGCGGCATCCGTCGCGGAGGTGCATCGTCCGACGGCGATGTCCGACACCGGGACGTCCCCGTATGGCATACTCGTCACACCGCCGCCGCACAGGTGCGGCCGGCATGAGTCCCTTCTATCGCAATAGTGATTACATGGTGTCATAGGGGCGGGGACGTACCGCCTTCCCGTGATGCTCAATTTATATCGAGGACCGATTACACCCGGATACGGAGGGACGGACATCAGGGACTGGTTCGGGATGGAACGCGACTCGAAGCTCATCGAGTACCCCAACAGGGAGGAGTGGGACGGCCTCTATACCACGGTCGCATGCAGGCGCGCCCTCTCCCCCTCCGGTCTCCCGGGGATACAGTACGCCCTCAACCCATACGGAGGCTGCGAGCACGGCTGCATATATTGCTACGCCCCCGAGGTCACCCATGTCCAATGGGGAGGTTGGCGTGTGGTCAGGGTCAAGGTGAACATAGCCGACCGTCTGGTACAGGAGCTCCCCGGACTCACCGGAACCATCGGGATCGGCACCGTCACCGACCCCTACCAGGGGGCCGAGGCCCGCTTCATGCTCACCCGCAGGTGCCTGGAGATCCTGAAGGAGAGGGGGTACAGGGTGCACATCCATACCAAATCCGACCTGGTTCTGAGGGACCTCGACCTCCTGTCTTCCATGGAAGGGGAGGTGGGGGTGACGGTCACCGGTCTCGACGAGAGGAGGTCCAAGATGCTGGAGCCCGGGGCGCCGCTCCCGGAGGCGCGCCTGCGCGCCCTGAGGGAGCTTTCCGCCGCCGGCGTGGACGCCTATGCCCTCATAGGGCCCGTCATGGACCATCTGGAGGGTCATGAGGACGAATTCTGCGACGCGATCGCCTCCACAGGGGTGAGGAGGGCGGTCCTGGACCGTCTCAACCCCCGTCCGGAACTGTCCAAGAGGACGGACCGGATGCATGTCCGGGGTTCGGACGCGGCACTGGAAAATATAAGAACCATGCTGGCATCCAGAGGTCTGACCGTGGAGGACGCCTTCCGAGAGGAGGCCAGACGTCACACCCCGTGTCGGTTGTAAACCTGTGGTTACACAGATATGTTTTTATAGAAGCGCATAATAACTATACCTCGTAAAATAGGTGATATATCCTATGTACGGAAACAGCAACCAGCCTATCATCGTTCTCAAAGAGGGGACCCAGAGGAGCAAGGACAAAGAGGCGCAGTTCAGCAACATCGACGCCGCGAAAGCCGTAGCGGACTCCGTAAGGTCCACCCTTGGACCCAAAGGAATGGACAAAATGATGGTCAACTCCATCGGCGACGTCGTCATCACCAACGACGGTGTCACCATCCTCAAGGAGCTGGACGTCCAGCACCCCGCCGCCAAGATGGTCGTCGAGGTCGCCAAGACCCAGGACACCGAGTGCGGAGACGGGACCACCACCTCCGTCGTCCTCGCAGGAGAGCTCCTCAAGCAGTCCGAGGACCTCATCAACGCCAACGTCCACCCCACCGTCATCACCAACGGATACAACATGGCGGCAGCCGAGGCCGTCAAGATCCTCAACGAGATCGCGGTCGACGCCAAGAACGACAAGATGCTCAAGACCGTGTCCGACACCTCCCTCACCGGAAAGGACGTCGGGGACGACAGCGACCTGAGCCACCTGTCCGACATCATCGTCAAAGCGGCGAAGTTCGTCGCCGACGAGGACGGAAGGGTCGACACCAAGAACATCCGCATCACCAAGAAGGTCGGAGGCGTCATCGCCGACACCTACCTCGTGCAGGGAGTCGTCATCGACAAGGAGCTCGTGCACTCCAGGATGCCCAAGATCTCCAAGGACGCCAAGATCGCCGTATTCAACTGCGGCCTCGAGGTCAAGAAGACCGAGATCGACGCCCAGATCCAGATCACCGACCCCTCCCGCATGAACGACTTCCTCGCAGAGGAGGAGGCCGGCATGAAGAGGATGGTCGACCACATCAAGGAGACCGGAGCCACCGTCGTCTTCACTTCCAAGGCCATCGACGAGCTCGTGCAGCACTACCTGACCAAGGCGGGAATCATGGGATACAGGAGGCTCAAGGAGTCCGACATCGAGTCCATCGCCAAGGCCACCGGCGCCACCATCTGCGGCGAGGTCAACGAGCTGACCGAGAAGGACCTCGGAACCGCCGGATGCGTCGAGGAGAAGCGCGTCGGAGAGGACGGCATGGCCTTCATCACCGGCTGCAAGAACCCCAAGGCGGTCACCATCTTCATCCGCGGCGGTACCGAGCACGTCATCGAGGAGGTCGAGAGGGCCATCAACGACGCCGTACGCACCGTCGGCATCACCCTCGAGGACGGAAAGGTCGTCGCCGGTGCCGGAGCACCCGAGATCGAGCTCGGCATCAGGCTCGCCAAGTTCGCCGCATCCGTCGGCGGAAGGGAGCAGCTCGCCATCGAGAAGTTCGCCAAGGCCATGGAGGTCATCCCCTGGACCCTCGCCGAGAACGCCGGACTCGACCAGATCGACGTCATCATCAAGATGAAGTCCGCCCACGAGAACAACAAGGACGGCAAGTACTTCGGTATCGACCTCGACTCCGGAGAGCCCGTCAACATGCTCGACAAGAACGTCATCGAGCCCCTCAGGGTCAAGACCCAGGCGGTCAACTCCGCCACCGAGGTCGCCAACATGATCCTCAGGATCGACGACGTCATCGCCGCCCGCAGGGCACCCCCGGCGCCTCCCCAGGGAGGAGCACCCGGAGGAATGCCCCCCGGAATGATGTGATCCAAACCCTTCCAGGGGCGTAAGGCCCCTTCCCTCCCGGGGACGTCTCCATCCGTCCCCGGGTTCCTTTTCTACTGATGTTTCGAAAACGGTTATATCCCACGCGCGCCATGTGCCAACATGGCAAGTACCCAGACCGTGTGTCCTAAGTGCGGAAAGGACGTCGATTTCGATAGCGCTCTCGTGCGCTGCTACTGTCCCGGATGCGGACGCATGCTGATCAGGGCGGACCTGTCCGAGAAGCCGTCCGCCGAGGAGGCCTGCGCCCTGCTGTCCTCCGGAGAGGACCTCATAGGCAGGAAGGAATATGCGGAGGCGTTCTCCACATGGGCCTCGGCCGTCGGGGCCGCATCGTCCAAGGACCTGGCCGTCTGGAGGGAGAAGATCCCCGGACTCATAGCATCGAACGTCACGGGGGACCTCATGCTCCTGCAGCCCGAGGTGCAGGACGGATACGTGGACGTCTGCGAGGCGTTCAGGAGGAAAGGGTTCGACCTGGCCGGGAGGACGGTGGATTCCGCCATGGAGACCCCTCTGACCGGTAAATTCAACGCGGATATGACCAATTTCTTCGCCGTCATATCGCTGCAGGGAGTGGCCATAGAGTATGCGAAGGATGCGGAGGATATGTACAACAAGTGCCGCTCCGTGCAGGACCGTTACTACGATTGCCGTGCGGTCCTGAAGGACGGCGAGGGGAAGACTCTCTTCGCGGCCAAGTCCATGTACAACGACGCCATCAAACCCTTCGTGGTGCTGGGCGGCCTGGTCAATTCGAAGACCCGCCGCATGACCCAGGCGAAGAAGGACGCCCTCAACAAGCTGTGTGCGGAGACGGAACTGCCTCCGGAGGTGCGCGGAATGGTCATCAACGCCGTCAACTGGCAGGTAAGGAGGATGGCCACCACGTCCCTGAAGGAGAACTCGAAGTACAAGTCCAACATGAAGAAGGATCTGAGGGCGTTCATCGAGGGGTATTTCGGAAGGTTCAATTACTGATCCGTGCGGAACCCCCGCAAGGTCCGTATCCTGGATCCTCTTCAGATCATGCGGGTCTGCGGGAAGACGGAAGTGATAGGGTAACCGCGCCTCGAAACGCGGGTCGGAGACGGATGGTTCGGACCTCTTATCTTCACATTCCCGCCGTTCCATTTAAACCGATCCCTCCTGTGGATTTTTGCCATATTCTGTCAGTTCATGTTGGTCAGACAATGGATGTCTCCTGCGGATGCGTGTACAGATTCTTCGTTAACAAAAAAGGTTCTATGACGAATCGTGTGGGTAAATCCACATGAGTGCAATCGAGCGCTCCGCGCCGATTGCACGTCATCTACCCGGAAAAGCAGACTCTTCCTCGGGGGAGGACAGGCTCCCCCTCGTCATCGTCTGATTGTGTGAATCGTCAGCTCCGCTGCCGATTCAGTTGGGACAGGGCCTGATTATAGGGTCGCAGAGACCGGAACTTCTGAGATAGCACATCGTCCGAAGATTCCTCCAATCCCTGAATCCTCTTGCACGGCCTTTAACAGCCTGGATAACGCTGTTGATCCCTTCCATCACACCGTTGCTCATACCCGAATCGAACCAGTTCAGTATCTCGTTGAAGTGGTTGTCGACCAATTTGAGGATGTCCCTCAATGCTCCGATGCCTGTGTTCGTGGCTGCCACCAGCCATGCCACAAGATGGTTGGCTGCATCGTACCTGTTCGTGAAATCCCAGGTGTCCCGGAGGGACTCCTTCAACCCGTAGACAATTCCGATCTCACGGTGTGAATTCAGGATGTTTCTTACTCTGGACTGCTGGTTTCCGGACAGGTTCTCGTTGTTCCTCAGTAAAATGAACCTCTGACCTTTCAGATCGGTGGCTTCCTTCAGCCTTCCGTTCTCCCTCAGCATGTTCC
>ENA-UEQL01000908-UEQL01000908.1-human-gut-metagenome-genome-assembly--contig:-NODE-908-length-21349-cov-4.350837_pt1 | contig 21349 bp, 23 predicted proteins | sample MGYA00242905_ERZ507926 | MGnify/ENA primary metagenome ERZ507926 (study PRJEB26167, sample SAMN06115531) | human gut metagenome | host: Homo sapiens | place: China:Henan | collected 2015-09-09 | study...
CCGCCGGAAGATGGACTCCAGCAGCGGCCCGTAGCTGTCCAGCGTGCGGCTGGCCACGGCCATGTCCCGGTAGCGATAGCCCTGCCGGGCAAGCTGTCGAATTTTGGCGGAGACGTACTCCACCTCCGTATAGGCGGTGGCCGCCTGATAGAGGGCCACGGCGTCGGTGTCCTCCTCCCAGGGGGCGTCGCCGCCGAAGAAGTGGCGCTCCAGATGGCCCAGGGGGCTGTCGTCCCGGCGGGAGAGATAGGTGAGGCGGCACTCCACCCCCGCCTGGCGGGCCATGCGCACCAGCCGCTCCTTCTGGGCGGCGGCGTTCTGGAACTGATGGCCCGTCCGGTCGCCCAGCAGGGTGACGGTGACGCTGTGGCAGCGGCCCAGGGCGTGGGACAGCACACTCTCCTCCTGCTTGTTGAAGAAGGAGAAGCCGTCCAGATACAGGTCCTTGCCGTCCAGATAGCCGGACTGGGGCAGGCTGTCGCAGAGCTTCTGCACGCGGGAGCGCATGTCGGTGCCGCCGGTGCGCAGCCGGGCGTCATAGGCGGCGAAGATCAGCGCCACGTCCCGCAGCTTGTCGCCCATGGCACCCTCCATGTCCGCCACATGGCGGTACAGCGTCTCCGGCGCGATCTGATAGGCGTAGAATTCGTCGGCCAGGGTGGTGAGCTGGTGGAGAAAGGCCGAGCGCTGGGAGGGGCGGCCAAACACCTTCAGCTGGGTGTGCAGCTCCTGTAAACAGCGGCGCATGGTCAGCAGCTTGCCGCCGTTGTCCAGCGTGACGGCGGCCAGGCCGCCGGTCTCGCCCAGTACGCGGGTGGCCAGGCTCTGGAAGGTCAGCACCTCGGCATTGCGGCTGGCGGTGGGGCCGCAGGCGCGGCACAGATCCAGCTCTGCCTCGTGGGACGTGTGCTCCGGCACCAGCAATATCTGGGGGCGGCTGGCCCGTTCCCAGTCGATGGTCTCCAGTACCTGGGCGGATTTGCCGCTTCCCGCGCGGCCGATCCAGATGGACAGCATAGGCGCGTCCTCCTCTCGTTGGGATAGTCTTTGCCACCATTATACCGTATTTCTCCGCAAATGGAAAGCGGTGGCGGGAAAATAAAAAACAACCGATATTACGGTTGCCAAACGGCGGGTATGCTGGTAGAATAGGGGTATCGAATTTTCGACAGAGGAAAAGGAGAACGCCTATGGGAAAGAGAAAAAGACTGACCGCGCTGCTGTGCGCGGTGGTGATGGCCCTGACGCTGCTGCCGGTGCAGGCCTGGGCGACGGGGGAGGGGGCACTGTATACTGCCCGGTACGACGCCGTTACCGGCCAGATGCGCCGGGAGAGGCTGCCGGAGGGCACGGTGCTGCAGCCGTTCCCCACGGATGAGGGGGACACGGCGCTGTTCGCCGATGGCGAGGAGGATACGGAGGTCACCATCGACCCCTATTTCCTTATCATTGACGAGAATTTGCCCCGCTACGGATTGGACATGCTGTCGCAGATGGAAAACGGCGAGGCACTGACGAACCTTTATGGCCTTTTGATGGTGCTGGCGTTTAGCGATTACTACGACGACACCTCCAGTGAACCCGGTTACTATGATTTCCCCGAGGGCGTCACATACAGTATGGATGAGGCGTTTATGGTGACCCAGGCGTTTTACGCCGACTGGCCGGAGATCTTCTGGATGTGGCCCGGCTGCCTCTATACAGAGGACGAGCCGGAGGTCTGCGTCGGTCTCGATATGGGCTATAACGATCACTTCAACAACCGGAAGCAGGAGCAGCAGTTGTTCCTCTCCGCCGCAAATTCCATCCTGGCCGGTATGCCCGCCGACGGTACGGACTATGAAAAGGAGCTGTATCTCCACGACGCGCTGGTCAAGCATGTCACCTATGACGACGCCTACGTGGAGGAGCAGAACGCCTATTCCGCGCTGGTAAACGGAATGGCCGTCTGTTCTGGTTATGCCTTCGCCCTGCAGTACCTGCTGATGCGGGCCGGAATCGAGAGCTACTATGTGGTGGGCACCGCTGGGGAGGATGAGAACGGTGATCCTGTCGGCCACGCCTGGAACATCGCCAGGATCGGCGGCACCTGGTACTATGTGGACGCCACATGGGACGACTATGATGATGACACACCGTACCACGCCTATTTCAATATCACCACCGCCATGCTGGAGGCGGAGCATACTCTTGATGCGCCTCCGTACAACGTGACGCTGCCGGACTGCACCGCCACAGACGCTTTTTATTACGCTGTCAACGGCAGCATGATCTCCATGTCGGACGAGGGCCTTGTGGAGAAGATCGCGGAGCTGTTGATGGAGAACGACTGCGCGGTGTGGCTGTATGTCACAGATGACGATCCGGCTCAGGCCGCGCGGACATGGTATATAGAGAACGAGACTGCCGTTCTCAAGGCCCTGCGGGCAACCGGTGAATGCTCGCTGGAGGCGTTGGGCAACGAAGTCCTGCTGACTTTTGCCGGTGATTTTGATCCGCCTGCGCGCGGCAACGTGAACGGCGACAATAAGATCAGCATCAGCGATGTGCAGCTTCTGTACACCTATCTCACCACCGGCGTCTATGAGGGCGACATGATCGCATACTATTTCCGCAGCGCCGCCGATATCAACGGCGATGAGCATATCGACGTATACGACCTGCAGGCGCTGTATGAGGTCGTCTGCGGCATCGGATAAACCTCATACCCACCAGCGCCCGGCCATCCAGGCCGGGCGCTTTTACGCTCTTGTCAAACGACGGGGAAACTGGTACAATATGGAAAATCGGAGCATCCCGGAGAAAGGAGACGGCGGCCATGAGACATATTCGGAAGCATCTGGCGGCGCTGCTGTGCGCGGCGGCGGTGGCCCTGGCGCTGCTGCCCGCCCAGGTGTGGGCCCAGTCGTGGGAAAACGGCTTCCTCACCGTGTCGGAGACACAGGGCAATCCCCTGTATCCGGCGCAAGTGACAGCAGACGACAGCAACGGTACGTCGCTGCTGGCCGCGGGCGGCATGTCCAGCTTCGACACGGCGGCCCAAGCGGCGGACTACATCGCCCGGCAGTTCAAGGCCCGGGAGAACATGGCCTTCTTCTACACCGGCTATCCGGCGGACGGCCCCTTCCTGGCGCTGACCTCCGGCGAGGAGAGCGCCGCGTACAGTGACGAGGAGCAGGCGCTGGTGAACGGCGGCACGTCCCGTGCGGCTATTTTACAGCGGCGGCAGCTTTTGAAGTATGTGCGCCATCTGGTGACGGAGGAGCTTTTGCCGGAGGCCTTTCGTTACACGCCGGACGATCCCACCGGCGGCGACTACATGCGCACCCAGTACCGGGATGTGACCTACGCGGCGGACTATGACGGCTATACCTTCGGCGTGTCCGTCACCTTCACCTATTTCACCACAGCGGCCCAGGAGGCCGAAGCCGATGAAGCGGCGGAAGAGCTGCTGGATTTCCTGCAGATCGGCGGCAAAACGGACTACGCCAAGCTGCAGGCCATCTACGGATGGCTCTGCGGACACGTCGCCTATGACTACGCCCACCAGAAGGACGATACCTATCTGATCAAGAACAGCGCCTACGGTGCGCTGGTGGACAAGGCCGCCGTGGGTCAGGGCTATGCCGCGCTGCTGTACCGTCTGGCGCTGGCATCGGGCGTGGAGACCCGGATCGTCACCGGCACGGGCCGGGGCGAGGCGCACCACTGGGATCTGGTCAAGCTGGGCAGCAAATGGTACTATGCCGACGCCTCATGGGATGTGGGACGGCAGTCCTGGTCATATTTTTTGCAGCCGTCACTGCTGTACCATGTGCCGGATGACGCGTCGCTGGCGGTGATCCGCACCTGCCCTCTGTCCGACGCGGTTTTTTCCACCGCGCCGGGACGGCTGAACCGGGATGACAGCATCGACATCCTGGACGTGCAGCTCTTATATACCTATCTGGCCACGGGCGCCGTGCCCCAGGGGGACGGCGTGCTGCCGGAGGGCGATTTCCAGCTGGCAGCGGATGTGAACGCGGACGGCACGGTGGATGTGTACGACCTGCAGACGCTGTATGAGACGGCCTGCGGGCTGCGGTAAGACCGCCGAAGCAATACAAAAGACCGCGGAGCAAGGCTCCGCGGTCTTTTCTTCTACTGCGCGGCCCGCAGGGTATCGCGTACCCGCATGAGGGCCTTGCCCAGGATGCTCTGGCCCTGCCATTGGGTCACATCCTGGTGCCGGGGATCGTCCAGAGGGATGCCGATGCCCCAGATGCGGTCGTTGGGGGAGCACTCGGCGATCAGGGCGTCGCCGGTGGCGAGAAGCTGGTGCTTCAGGCCGCTGTTCTGGCCGAATTTGGCCAGCAGGCCCCAGTAGATGACCTCCTGCCGCACCGCCGTCCACTTGGCGTCGTCATAGGGGGTGATGGCCCGGCCAAGCAGCTTTACCGTTTTGGGATCGGGGTTCTCCATCACGCGGGCGGCGGTGGCCTCGTCGCCGCAGCACAGGGCCTTCTGGCGCATGAGATACTGCTCGGCATTGAGATACGTCACGCCATCCACGGTGAACACCGCCGGGTACCAGTTGCTGAACCAGCCGTTGGGGCCGTATTCGTGGAAGAAACCCACCACATTTCCGGGAATGGGCGCGTCCTTCTCTGTGACGGCGAATTCCTCGTACAGGTCATATGTCCGCTGATCCGGGGCCAGCAGCGTCACGGCCAGTGCCGCGTCCGGATGGGCCTTGCCCCAGTTGTCCACTGCCACCAGCGCCGCGGGGACGGCGAACTGGGGCGGCCAGCCGCCCGCCGCGCCCACCGTGGGAATCTCGACAGCGGAGCATCCCGCCGCCAGCGCGGCGTCCAGCGCCGCGGTATAGCACGCGGTCAGCGCCGCCGTTTCGTGGGGCCGCCCGTCATAGACCGGCGGCGTCAGGGGGACGGTGATGGTGCCGTCCCGGGCCGCGGCGCGGCACAGGCTTCCGCCGCCCGCGGCACTGTCCAGCCGGAAGGAGAGCGCCATAGGTCACGCCTTCTCGAACGCCGCCTTCATGCAGCGATAGGTCATGTAGCAGTCCAGCTTGCCCACGGTCTCATAGGGGGCATGCATGCTCAGCACGGGGACGCCCGCGTCGATGGTGTCGATGTTGCGCTTGGCCATGTACTTGGCCACGGTGCCGCCGCCGCCGGCGTCGGTCTTGCCCAGCTCGGCCATCTGCCAGAAGATGTTTTCCTCGTTCAGCAGGCGGCGCAGCTTGCCCACCACCTCGGCACTGGCGTCGGAGGCGCCGGATTTGCCGCCGGCGCCGGTGTACTTGCACAGGCCGATGCCGTAGTTGACATAGGCGGCGTTATTCTTCTCATACACCTCGGCAAAGTTGGGGTCATAGGCGGCGGTCACGTCGGCGCTGATGCAGAAGGAGTTGGCGAAGCAGTCCCGCAGCAGCACGCCCTGGCTGTCGCACAGTTCACCCATGAACTTGTCAAAGGCCTCGGACTGCATGCCGGACACGCCCTCGCTGCCGATCTCCTCCTTGTCGGCGAAGATGCACACGCCGGTGCGGACGGGATCCTTGGCGTCGAAGATACCGGCCAGCTCGGCATAGGCGCAGACGCGGTCGTCGTGACCGTAGCTGGCGATGAGGCTGCGGTCAAAGCCGATATCGCGGGCATGACCGGCGGGGACGGCCTCCAGCTCGGCGGAGATGAAGTCCTCCTCCACCATGCCGTACTTCTCATGCAGAAGCTGCATGACGGCCAGCTTGAAGCGCTTCTTCTCGTCCTGATCCGTTACCGGCATGGAGCCCACCAGAATGTTCAGGCTCTCGCTGGGGATGGCCTCGTTCAGGGGCTTCTTGCCCTGCTCACGGCCCAGGTGGGGCAGCAGGTCATTGATGATGAACTGGGGATCCTCGGGCTTGTCGCCGATATGGACGGGCATCACCGTGCCGTCGGCAAGCGTCACCACGCCGTGGAGCTCCAGGGGAATGGTGACCCAGTGGTACTTGCGGATGCCGCCGTAGTGATGGGTCTTGAGATAGGCCAGCTCCGCGTCCTCATACAGGGGCCGGGGCTTCAGATCCAGGCGGGGTGCGTCGGTGTGGGCGGCGGCAATGACGGCGCCCTTGGACAGAGGTTCTCTGCCGATGACGGCCAGCATGATTCCCTTGCCACGGTTGTTGCAGTACACCTTGTCGCCGGTCTTGAGGGGCATGCCGGGCTGATACGCCACAAAGCCCCGCTTCTCGGCCAGCTCGATGCAGTAGTCCACGCACAGACGCTCGGTCTTGCCGTGGTTCAGAAAGTCCTTGTAATCCTCGCAATAGGCGTGCATGGCGGCCTTTTCACTCTCCGGCAGGCGGTCATAGCCGTTCTCCGGCGCGTACAGCAGGGCCTTGCTCAGCTTGCTTTCGCTCATGGATGATTCCTCCTCATATTAAATGGTCTCTACCGCCATCCTACCATAGAACCGCCGCCTTTGCAAGGGGCGGCTTGACAATGGGGCGGGGGAGAAGTATAATCTCCCTATACCCCATAGGGTAGGAGGGATCGACAATGAAGCAATGCATGGACGCGGACAACCTGCACCGCAGGCTGAAAAAGATCATCGGCCAGGTACAGGCCATTGACCGGATGATCGACGAGGACGTCCCCTGCGAGGATGTGCTGGCCCAGATCAACGCGGCGAAATCCGCCCTTCACGGCTGCGGCAAGGTGGTGCTGGAGGGACACATCAAGCACTGTGTCCGGGACGGCATCCAGCACGGCGATGCCGACAAGACCATCGAGAGCTTTACCAAGGCGGTGGAGCGGTTTTCCAATATGGGATAATGGATAAAAAGAGGAGGGAGCATAGCTCCCTCCTCTTTTTATCCATTATTTGTTTAGTCCAGCAGCCAGACGGTCACGTTGCGGCGGCCCCAGGAGACACAGTCGGAATAGCTGGGGAACCACACGTCGATGACGTTGCCCTTCATGCCGCCGGTGTCCTCCACCTGTCCCATGCCGTAGGACTGGATGAACATCCGGGAGTGATAGGCGAAGGTCTTGGGGTCGGCGGCAACGATGCCCAGGCCCACGGCGTGACCGGTGGCGGTGGTCCATGCCGCGCCATTCTCGCCGCCGCTGTAATAGGCGGTGGAGTTGCAGGTGAGCTTGTCGTAATAGGTCATGCTGTAGCCGGACTGGAACACCAGATAGCCGCCGGAGCGTCCGCCGCCATAGGCCACGTCACGCTCGATGCGGTCATCCCGCTCCACTTCCTTCACCAGGCGGCCGTAGACAATGATCTGGGCCCGGGCGGTACTGTCGCTGCGGTCCACCAGCACGGTGTTGACCATCTCGCCGCTGCGGTACACGTCGTCATAGGTGTCGGTGGTGGTGCCGGGCGCACCCTCCTGCAATATCACATGCTCACCGTAGGGCAGCAGATAGTCGTACAGCACCTTGGTCTGATAGGTGTCTACCTTGGTCTCACGGCGGCGGCAGCGCAGCTCGTCGCTGATGTGGATCAGGGTCTTCAGGCCGGTGGTGTTGACGCCGATCATCTCATCCTTGCCCACATGGATGTCATAGCGCTCCAGCAGGTTCTGCACCGTCTCGTGATAGGACTCCACCGACAGCAGCTCGTCGCCGTGACGGATCAGCACCATCTGCCCGGCGGCCAGGATGATCTGGGCGTCGCCGCCGGTATCATCGTGCACCCGCAGAGTGTCGCTCTCATAGGTGAAATCGGGATAGCCGTCCACCAGAGTGGTGGCCTCGTCGGTGACCACCAGATAGGTATAGGTCTTGGCGGTGGTGTCCGCCACGCACCAGGGCAGGAAGGCCAGCACCGCGAGGCCGCCCAGCACCAGCCAGCGCATCCACACATGGGCCTTCAGCTTGGCAGAGAAGCGGCGCAGGAACTGATACTGCGGCAGCTCCCACACGGCCTTTTTCGTCCGCTGCCACCAGGCCTTGACGGAGCGTACCATGCGGGTGTTCAGGAACCAGGCCCACAGCAGACGCCCGATCAGTGCGAACACGTCGCCCAGACGCCACCAGAACACCCGGAATGCCCGCTTCAGGGCCCGGACCTCGTCCATCTCGCCGAAGATACGGAGGTTGTCCCCCATGCAGCGCCAGGCGAACTTGATGTTGGGCCAAAGTTGTTGCAATCGTTCTTTCATAATACCTCGATGATATCCATCTTGCCGCCGCGGTAAACCACAGCAGGGACGGAAATGGAAAAATACGCCACAAAGTATAGCATTTTCGGCAATTATTGTCAAGTTTTCCCCACCGGAGTAAAGGAGTGGGCCGCGAAAACCTTCTATGCCCACTTTGCAACAAAATCTTGCCATATCCGACAGGTTGTGGTATGCTGTAAAATTGTATAGGTATGAAAAGGAGGTGTGCCCATGGCACTGACAGGCAAACGGCTTTTTCTGCTGGATATGGACGGCACCCTCTATCTGGACGAGCAGCTTTTCGACAAGGTACCGGAGTTCCTCTCCTTCATTCGCCAACAGGGCGGCCGGTACCGGTTTCTCACCAACAACTCCTCCCGGGGCGTGGAGGGCTACATCGAAAAAATGCGCCGCCTGGGCATCGAGACCACGGCGGAGGACTATCTCACCTCCGCCGACGCGGCGGAGCACACGCTGCTGACGGAGTTTCCGGGCCAGCAGTGCTACGTCTCCGGCACCGCGTCGCTGAAGGCGCAGCTCACCGGGGCGGGCATCCAGGTGGCGGACACCCTGTCCGACGACATTACGGTGCTCCTCAGCGGCTTTGACACGGAGCTGACCTTTCAGAAGCTGGAGGATAGCTGCATCTTGCTGAACCGGGGCGTTACATGGCTGGCCACCAACCCAGACTGGGTGTGCCCCACCTGGTACGGCTCGGTGCCGGACTGCGGCAGCGTGTGCCAGATGCTGGAGCGGGCCACCGGGAAAACGCCCCGCTTTCTGGGAAAGCCCAGGCCGGAGCTGGTGCGTCTGGCCCTTGCCCGGACGGGCTTTCCGCCGGAGCAGGCTGTCATCATCGGCGACCGGCTGTATACCGACGTGGCCTGCGGCGTCAACGCCGGGATCGACAGTATCTTCGTCCTCAGCGGCGAGGGCGTTATGGGCGACATCGTGAAATACCGGGTGAACCCCACATGGGTCTATCAGGACATCGCAAAGCTCTATCACGACTTGAAGGAGAACCGAATATGAAGCTGAACTACAAACGCACCATTCTGGTGGGCTTTGCCTTTTTTCTGATTTGCGCCTTCTGGCAGGCCTATGACAACACCATCCCCCTGATTCTGACCAACAAGTTCGGCATGAGCCAGGCCTGGTCCGGCGTCATCATGGCGGCGGACAACATCCTGGCGCTGTTCATGCTGCCCCTGTTCGGCGCGATCTCCGACAAATGCACCCACAGAAAAGGGCGGCGCACCCCCTTCATCGTGATGGGTACGCTGATCGCCGCCGTGGCGCTGATCTGTCTGAGCTTCATTGACAACACCCAGTTGAAGCATCTGGGCGACGCCGCCAACATTGACGATCCCGCCGCGCTGAGCGCCATCTACGAAAGTCAGGCGGACGAGCAGCTCATCACCCCCCACGGCGACAAATTCGTGCTGCGGGAGCAGTTCACGGAGGAGGAATTCACCGCCATCCGCAGCCAACTGATCAGCGAGGACGGCACCGCCGTCACCAACCCCGACTACACCAACTATGTGACCCCCGCCCGTCAGGCCTACGCATGGCAGGTGACGGCGGAGCACCCCGGCACGCTGGTGTTCTTCATTCTGGTGCTGCTGATCATTCTGGTCGCCATGGCCACGTTCCGCTCCCCCGCCGTGGCGCTGATGCCGGACGTGACGGTAAAGCCCCTGCGGTCCAAGGCCAACGCGGTCATCAACCTGATGGGCAGCGCAGGCGGCATTCTGGTGCTGGCGCTGGGCATGGTGTTCGCCACCTCCGCCGTGCGCAACTCCCTGATGAGCTACACCGGTTATTTCGGCGTGAGCGCCGCCATCATGCTGGCGGCGCTGGTGATCTTCCTGCTGACCGTCCGCGAGGTGGAGTGGGCCCAGCAGATGCAGCGGGACAGCGTGGAATACGGCGTGGAGGAGGCTGCCGAGGACGGCGCGCCCCAGGAGGAGCGGAAGCTGTCTGTGGGAGAGGTGAAGTCCCTGATCTTCATCCTGCTGAGTATCGTGCTGTGGTTCTTCGGCTATAATGCCGTTACCAGCAAATACTCCGTCTATGCCAGCAACATCCTGCACAAGGACTATAACCTGACGCTGATCATCGCCCAGGCGGCGGCCATCGTGGCCTATCTGCCGGTAGGCATCATCTCCAGCAGGGTGGGCCGCAAAAAGGCCATCCAGGCGGGCGTGATCATGCTGACGGTGGCCTTCGGCGTGGCGGGCTTCCTGCATGCCGAAAGCCCCACCATGCTGATGAACGCCATGTTCGCCCTGGCCGGTATCGCCTGGGCCACCATCAACGTGAACTCCTTTCCTATGGTGGTGGAGCTGTCCAGCGGCGGCAATGTGGGCAAGTACACCGGCTTCTACTACACCGCCTCCATGGCGGCCCAGGTGGCCACGCCCATGCTGTCCGGCCTTCTGATGGACAAGTGGGGCATGCGGGTGCTGTTCCCCTATGCCACCGTGTTCGTGGCGCTGGCCTTTGTCACCATGCTGTTCGTCCATCACGGCGACAGCAAGCCCGAGGCGGTAATGGGGCTGGAAGCTTTGGAAAATCTGGAGAACGACTGATATGAAACTGCTTTGGATCCTTCTGGGAATCGTAATTCTCATTCTGCTGCTGTATATCCTGTGCCTGCGGTGCAACCGCCGCCGTGACTGGAAGAAATTCCAGGGCTGGCGCTATGCCCACCGGGGCTTTCACGACAAGCCCCGCATCCCCGAAAACTCCATCCCCGCCTTCAAGCGTGCCGTCCAGTGCGGCTTCGGCGCGGAGCTGGATGTCCACCTGATGAAGGACGGCCATCTGGCGGTGATCCACGACGCTTCCCTGCTGCGCACCGCCGGTGCGGACGTGGAGATCGAGGATCTGACGGCGGAGGATCTTCAGCAGTACAAGCTGGAGGGCACCGAGTATCACATCCCCCTGCTGGAGGAGGTGCTGCCCATCTTCGCCGGAAAGGCGCCGCTGATCGTGGAGCTGAAGGCCGAGCGGGGCAACGCCGCCGCCCTGGCCGCCGCGGCCTGCAGGCTGCTGGACAAGCACCGGAATGTGACCTACTGCATGGAGTCCTTTGACCCCCGGTGCCTCATGTGGCTGTGGCAGAACCGGCCCGACGTGGTGCGGGGCCAGCTCAGCGAAAGCTTTGACCGCCACGGCGACGGCAAGAACCTGCCGGGCGCGGTGCGCTGGGTGCTGAGTAACCTGCTGCTGAATTGCCGCACAAGGCCGGATTTCATCGCCTATCGGTTCGAGGACAGGGGCAGCCTGTCCCTGAAGCTGTGCCGCGCCCTGTACGGCGCCCAGGAATTCAGTTGGACCATCCGCAGCCGGGCGGACATGGACGCCGCCGAGGAGGCGGGCGCGCTGGTCATCTTTGAACGCTTTGACCCAAGGGGGACGGAAAAATGAGAGTCATCACCGGAACGGCCCGGGGCCGCCGACTGAAGGAGCTGGAGGGCATGGAGACCCGCCCCACCACCGGCAAGGTGAAGGAGAGCCTGTTCTCCATCATCCAGTTCGATATCGAGGGACGCCGGGTGCTGGATCTGTTCGCCGGAACGGGCCAACTGGGCATTGAGGCACTGAGCCGCGGCGCGCGGCAGTGCGTGTTCATCGACCAGCGCAATGACGCCGTGAAGCTGATCCGCGAGAATCTGCAGGTCTGCGGCCTGACGGACAGCGCCATCGTGCGCAGCGGCGACGCCATGGCCTATCTGAAGAGCGGCGAGAAGTTCGACCTGATCTTCCTGGATCCCCCCTACGCCTCCGGCCTGCTGGTCAAGGCGCTGGAGGACATCGCGGCATTTGACATTTGCCGCGAACATGGTATAATTGTGGCGGAAAGTGCCGTGGAGACGGAATTGCCGGCACTGGCACCCCCCTACGCGCTGTATCGTCAGTACCGGTATGGCAAGATCAAGCTGAGCGTCTATCACCGCAGCGGAAACGAGGACACCCTATGAAGATCGCCATCTATCCCGGCAGCTTTGACCCCATTACGCTGGGCCATCTGGACATTCTCAGCCGGGCCGCCCGGTGCTTTGACAAGGTATACATGTGCGTGATGGTCAACTGCGAGAAGAAGCAGCCCATGTTTACCCAGGAGAAGCGCCTGGAGCTGATCCGCAAGTCCATCGCCCACATCCCCAACGCGGAGGTGGAGCTGTTCTCCGGCCTGCTGGCGGACTACGCCCGGCTGAAGGGCGCCCACATCATCGTCAAGGGCGTGCGCAACATGACGGACTATGACGCGGAGCTGCAGATGGCCCGCATCAACCAGGGCATCGACCCGGAGCTGGAGACGCTGCTGCTGCCTGCCCGGGCGGAGTTCGAGCATTTCAGCTCCACCATGGCCCGGGAGATGATCCGCTACGGCCAGCCCCTTACCAAATATGTACCCGCACCGGTGGCGGAGGAATTGATGAAAGGATGTGACCACTGACATGGAGGAAAAGGACGTACAGCGATTGATCGACATGCTCTATAACATGATCGACGAGGCCAAGAGCGCCGCCTTCAGCGCCGAAAAATGCACCATCAACCGGGACGAGGCCCTGGATATCCTGGACGAGATGCGCTCGAAGCTGCCCCTGGAGCTGAAAAAGGCCAAGGAGCTCATCGCCGCCCGCAACGACTATGTGGCAGGCGCCAAGAAGGAAGTGGAGAAGCTGATGCGCCAGGCCGAGCTGGACGCCAAGACCATCGTCTCCGAGAGCGAGGTCATCCAGCAGGCGCGGCAGAAGAGCGCCGACATCATCCACCGGGCCGAGGAGCGCAGCCGTGAGCTGTACCGCGTGGCCAACACCTACACCGAGGACGCCCTGCGCCGCACGGAGGAGGCCATCCAGGCCGCCCTGGCGGAGGTGCAGACCTCCCGCAGCCAGTTCCGCGCCGCCTCTCAGGAGCAGATGCAGGCCGCCCAGGAGCATCTGAAGAAGGACGAGACCGCCGCCCCCCAGAAGCCCGCGGAGAAATAAACGCTGACCCTGCCAAAAGAAAAACAAAAACGAGACTGCATCTGCAGTCTCGTTTTTTATCAAGGCCAGGAGACAATTAATCGTCAAACGCGGGGTAGCCGTTCTTCAGGCTCTCGTCATAGATGGCTCTCTCGCCGCCAATGAACTTGGGGCGGACACGGGCGGCCAGCACGATGGCCTGGCCGATGTGGTTCTGCTGGAGACGGACGGGAACGGCCACCTTCTTCAGGTGCATGCCGATCAGCGTGCCGCCGATGTCAAGGCCCGCGTCGGCCTTGATCTCCTCCAGCGCCACGGGATGGCGGAAGCTGTGGTAGGCGGCGGTGGCAAAGGAGCTGCCGGCCTTGGGCTGGGGCATCACGTTGACGATCTCACCATTGGGGACGGCCTCATGCTCCACGATCAGGGCGCGGTTCAGATGCTCGCAGCACTGGGCGGCGATGTAGACGCCCATGGGAGCGAACACGCTGTTCAGGCCCTCGAAGATAGCGTTGGCCACCTCGGGTGTGGACCAGCTGCCCACGTTGTGGCCCACCACCTCGCTGGTGGAGCAGCCCACCACCACGATCTGACCTTTGTGGAGCTTTGCGGCTTCGGAGAGCTGACGGGCGGCGTTGGCGGCTTCTTCCTTTACCTGTACCAGAAGGTTCTTATTCTCTACGTCATGAACGGTTCCTGCCATAAAAAACACCTCATTTCAACGTATTGGAAAGCGCTTTGCGGACTCGCTGCCAAATCCGGCAGCGAGTCCGACTCATTGACAGTATTATACCACAGTTACACCTTTTCTGCAATACGGGTCTTTTGGGTGACCTTCAGCAGCACGAAGCCGATGACCAGACCCATGGCGGCCTGCACCAGGTTGCCGGGGATGCTGGCGGCGGCGCCGATACCCTTGCCCAGCAGAAGAGCGGCATAGCCAAAGTAACCCACCACCATGATGATCTCACCCACCAGACCGCTGACGATGGCGGCCACACTGGTACGTCCCATGGCCTTGAAGATAAGGGCGGCCACCAGCGCGTCAAGACCCTTGATGACAAAGGTGCCGGGCGCATAGTAGCCATAGCCGGACAGCAGGTCGGTCAGCATGGAGCCGATACCGGCGGCGGCACCGCCATACCACGGGCCGAGCAGCCAACCGGACAGCAGCACAAAGCAATCGCCCAGATTTACATAGCCATCCATGGGGGAGGGAATCCGAATCACCATGGTGGCCACATAGGTCAACGCGGCCATCAGGGCGCTGACGACCAGCTTGCGGACTTTTTTATCGCTCATGATTGAATATCTCCTTGCTATTCTTGATGAGTTGTATTATAGTATGAATTGGTATTATTAAAATATCCAAAAATAAAAGAAATGTGCATACCAGATAGGAGGGAAGGGATGCTGACCTATACCTTTGAAAAAAGCGGCGTGAGCCTGTATGAACAGCTTTACCGCCAAATAAAGGAAGATATTCTCTCCGGTATGCTGAAGGCAGGGGAGAAGCTGCCCAGCAAGCGAGCGCTGGCTGCTCATCTGGAGGTCAGTGTGATCACGGTGAAAAATGCCTATGAGCAGCTGATCGCCGAGGGGTACATCTGCGGGGTGGAAAAGCGGGGTTACTATGTCATGCGTATCGACCAGCCGCTGACGGCACCGGTAACAACGGAGGAACCTGCCTGCGAGCCGGAGGAACCGACATGGTTTATGGATTTTGTGACAAACTCCACGGCGGCGGAGTATTTCCCCTTTGCCACATGGTCCAAGCTGATGCGTCAGACCATACTGGAGCAGGATACCAATCTCCTGCGGCCAACGCCGTCCACCGGCGCCGCGGAGCTGCGGAGGGCCATCGCGGAGTATCTGCACCAGTTTCGGGGAATGACGGTATCGCCGCGGCAGATTATTGTGGGGGCGGGGACGGAAACGCTGTATAATCTGTTGATCCAGCTGTTGGGACGGGACAAATGCTACGCCGTAGAGAATCCGGGATACAGCAAGATCGGCCGCATTTATCAGGGAAATCAGGTGCCGCTGCGGTATATCGCCATGGACAGCGGCGGAGTGTCCTATGAAGCGCTGCGCCGCACGGACGCCGACGTGGTGCATATTTCGCCCAGCCACCACTATCCCACCGGCATCGTCATGCCCATCGCCCGCCGCCATGAGCTGCTGCGCTGGGCCGATGAGGGGGAGGGGCGGTACATTCTGGAGGATGACTACGACAGCGAGTTCCGGTTCGTGGGGCGGCCCATCCCCACCCTGTTCTCCGACGACGAGCACCAGCACGTCATCTATCTGAACACCTTCTCCAAGACCATCGCGCCGTCCATCCGCATCAGCTACATGCTGCTGCCGCCCCGGCTTCTGGAGGATTATCGGGAGAAGCTGGGGTTCTACTCCTGCACGGTGTCCAGCTTTGAGCAGTACACGCTGGCGGAGTTTCTGTCAAGGGGCCACTATGAGCAGCATCTGAACCGGATGCGCAAGCGCTATCACCAGAAGCGGGACGCGGTCATCGACTGCATCCTGTCCGGACCGCTGGCGGGCCGGGCGGAGATCATGGAGCAGGACGCGGGACTGCACTTTCTGGTGCGGCTGAATACCGCGCTGCCGGATGAGACGCTGCGGCAGCGGGCGGCGGAGCGGGGCTTGCGTCTGGCGCTGCTGTCGGATTATTACCGCCATGGCGGGGAGGCGCCCCACCATGTGCTGGTGGTGAACTATTCCGGTATCGAATTGGAAAAACTGCCCCAGGCGCTGGCGCGTTTGGCGGAGATCATCAAGGAGTGATAGTATGTACGACGAACTGACGAAGCAGGACATTCAGAAGATGCAGGAGGAGATCGACTATCGGGTGCAGGAGCTGCGGCCCAAGCTGATCGAGGACGTGCAGACGGCGCGGGCCTTCGGCGATCTCAGCGAGAATTTTGAGTATAAGTGCGCCAAGCAGGAGAAGAACCGCAACGAGAGCCGCATCCGCTATCTGCAGCGTATGATCAAGACCGCCAAGGTCATCGGCGACAAGTCCACGGCGGACACGGCGGGGCTTTACGACACGGTGGAGATCCTGATGGAGAACACCGGCCGCAGCCGTACCATCCAGCTTGTGACCACCCTGCGGCAGGACGCCCTGAAGGACTGGATCAGCAAGGAATCCCCTGTGGGCCGGGCCGTTATGGGCCACAAGGCGGGGGAGCGGGTCTATGTGGAGATGGAGAACGGACGGGGGTACTATCTGACCATCCAGTCCATCACCAAGGGCAGCGACGACGGGTCTATCCCCATCGGCAGCTTTTAAGGGGGGACGGCCATGACCTTGCAGCAGTTGCGGTACGTCACCGCCGTGGCGGAGACCGGTACCATCAGCGGCGCGGCCAAGGCGCTGTTTATCTCCCAGCCCAGTCTGACCGCCGCCATCCAGGAGCTGGAAAAGGAGATGGGCATCACCATCTTCCTGCGCACCAATCGCGGCGTGGTGCTGAGCCGGGAGGGGGACGAGTTCCTGGGCTATGCCCGGCAGGTGCTGATGCAGGCGGAGCTGCTGGAGGACCGGTACAGCGTCCGGTCCAGCCACCGGCAGCAGTTCGCCGTGTCCGCCCAGCACTATAACTTTGCGGCCCGCGTGTTTGCCCGTGTGGTGCGGGACATGGGCGGCGAGAAATACAGCATGGCCTTCCGGGAGACCACCACCTATGAGGTGATCGAGGACGTGGGGCTGATGCGCAGCGAGGTGGGCGTGCTGCTGATGACGGAGCAGAACGGCGAGGTACTGCGGCGGCTGTTCCGGGAGTACGAGCTGACCTATACGGAGCTGGTGCGGAAGGATGCCACCGTGTATGTGGACAAAAATCACCCGCTGGCGGGCCGGGGAGAGGTGACGGAGGATGAGCTGGCGCCCTATCCCTGCGTGACCTTTGAGCAGGGGACGCACAACGCGGTGTTCTTCTCGGAGGATATCTCCATGCCAGCGGTGACGCCCCGGCACATTCTGGTGCGGGACCGAGCCACCGCCAACGACCTGACCCGCGAGATCAACGCCTATCAGCCGGGTATCGGACTGGACGACGAGGTGTCCCGCACCGTCTATCAGTCCAGCATGCTGTATCTCAAGCCACGCAAGCAGGTGAGTTTGGGGTATATCGTGCGAAATCACATGCTGCGCAGTCCTATGGCGCAGGCGTATATCCAGGCTATGGAGGACTATGCGGAGAAGTACAAGCGGTCACACGGAGTATAGCTTCAAACTATAACAAACTTAGTTTTCGCGTATTTTACAAATGGCAAAAGCTGTAGTATCATCATACCTGTAAAGAGCAAAACGCAACAATACAACAATACAGAATGATGAAAGGAGTTTTTGCTATGAAAAAGACAACTGCTGTGGTACTGGCCCTGCTCCTGACATTGGTGGTGCTGGGCACATTCGTTTCCATCGTGACGGGCTGGTTCAATCCTGTGGTGAAGGTCACGGGCCTTCTGCTGGGCTATCTGATGTTCGCCGATCTGGCGGTCATCTGCGGCCTGATGGCAGGCGCCTATAAGGCATAATATATCTTACTGCTTACCATTTATTTTCTCTCTCAACCTCTTCCAAAGCGAAAAGCGGCTGTGCAGTGCACAGCCGCTTTTCGCGTGGGGGATGGGAATATCCGTGTGACGACGGCGGGGTGTAGTCACCCCGCCCTACGCAGCGTTACCGCTAGACCTTCGTAGGGCGACATGACCTCATGCCGCCGTGGGTAACCATACATGTACCCGCTTACACCAGCTCCGCAAAGCTGCGGATGCAGCGGTGGCACACCGTCTGCATCTCTTCCCATGAAACATGGAAAAATTCGTCGTATACGCCTACCACCGTCATTCCGGCGGCGCGGGCGCTGCGGCAGGCGGCGATGGAGTCGTCAAAGATGGTGCACTCCGCCACGTCTACGCCCAGCAGCTCCGCCGTTTTGCGGTAGATGGCGGGTTCCTTCTTGTCCATGCCCAGCTTCTGGGCGAAGTAGATATGCTCGAAATAGGGCTTCAGGTCCAGGTGCTCCAGCGCCGCGTGACAGTGGGCCGGGACGCTGGAGGTCAGGACGGCCATCCGCTCTCCGGCGGCTTTGCATTTCTCCAGATAGGCCACCACGCCGGGCTTTACCGGCACGCTGGTGGTATAGAGATCACCGGCCATCTCCATCCACTCGGCCATGATCTCGTCGGTGGATTCCGTGAGATGGCAGTACTCCTTGGTGAAGACGGCGGCCTTGGGGAACATGGTGTGGGCCACGCCCTCGTAATACTCGTGGGTATAGGGCAGGCCCCGCTTGGCCAGAAACGCGGTGTCCACGTCCCGCCAGATGCCATTGGAGTCGATGAGGGTGCCGTCCATGTCAAAAATCAGCATAGGTTTTCTCCTTATAGGTCGGTGGTATAGAAGCGCCAGGGGAAGTCCACGGCCTCCTGGGCGTAGTCGATGCCGATGCGCTTTCCGGTGTGGATGGTGAAGGGGCGGGGCGGCCGGTCGGGCAGGCCCGCGTCGGACAGGGCGGTGCAGAGGAACAGCTCGTCGCCGGTGGTCAGGTCGAGGCCGTTCTGGCGGCGGTCAAGCCTCAGGGCGCGGCAGCATTTGCCGGGGCCATTCAGCAGGTTCTTCCGCTGATAGGCCGTTAGCTGGTCGGGGGCTTTTCCGTACCGCAGGCGGCAGATGGCGTCCAGCCCGTATACCGGCGTCAGACCCCGCAGCAGCACGGCGGAGGGCTCGCCCTCCGGCTCGGTGACAAAGTTCAGGCAGCAGTGCATGCCGTAGATGAGATAGATGTAGGCGTGGCCCGGCGGGCCGAACATGGTGGCGTTGCGGGCGGTCTTGTGGTAGCCGTAGGAGTGGGCGGCCTTGTCGATGGCGCCCACATAGGCCTCCGTCTCCGTGATGCGGCAGACCAGCAGCTCTCCCTCATAGCGCCGCACCAAATAGCAGCCCACCAGACTGCGGGCGATATCCACCGTATTTCCTGTATAAAAATTCCGACAGAGTATTGCCATTTTCGCCCTCCGGTGGTATGCTGATTGAAGTTTTTATGTATTTTATCACGATTTCTGTGAAATGACAAGAAAAAGGAAGTGTTGCCGCGATGCCTGTGTACAACTATAAAAAGGGCCTGACCGCCATGCTGGGGTGCTTCTTCATCTGGGGGTTCCAGCCGTTATACTGGTATCTGTGCGGCGAGATGGATACCTTCTTCCTGATGGCCAGCCGCATCGTATGGGCGGCGGTGTGCTGTGTGCTGATCCTGTGGATGCAGGGCAAGCTGCCCCAGCTGGCGGCGGCCTTCAAGGACAAGCAGGTGCTGAAGCGGGAGATCCCGGCGGCGGTGTTCCTGTTCGGCGACTGGATCGTGTACCTGTGGGCGGTGCAGAACGGCCGCGTGCTGGAGTGCTCCCTGGGCTACTACATCCAGCCGCTGGTGGTGTTCGCCTTCGGCGCGGTGATCTTCAAGGAGAAGATCTCGTGGCGGCACTTCGTCATCATCGCCATCGTGGTGGTGGGCATCGTGCTGAGCACCAGCGGCTTCGGCGGCGTGCCCTATGTGACCATTGCCCTGGCCACTATGTTTGCCATCTACGCCGCCATCAAGAAGAGCCTGACCATCGACTCCATCGTCAGTACCACCATGGAGATCATCATGATGGTGCCGGTGGCCGTTATATTCGTGCTGTGCTGCCGCATGGGCGACAACGGCATGGGCTGCCTGACGGTGGTGCGGCAGCTTCTGCTGATGGGCTCCGGCGTGGTGACGGCGGTTCCCATGCTGTTCTACGCCATCGGCGTGCGGAACCTGCCGCTGATGACCACCGGCATCTGCCAGTATCTCAGCCCCACGCTGGCCATCTTCTGCGGCATGATCATGGGCGAGAGTTTGACCAAGGAGAAGCTGGTGAGCTTCTGCTTCATCTGGGCGGGCGTGATCTTATACACGCTGAACAGCATCTATGAGGAGAAGAAGCGCGGCAAGACCGCGGCGTGAGGAGGAGAACCAATGAATATTACAGTCTATTTAGGCGCCAACGAGGGCAACGACCCGGCGCTGGGCCGGGCAGTCCGCGAACTGGGGCAATGGATCGGCGGGAATGGCCATACGCTGATCTACGGTGGATCAAAGACCGGGCTGATGGGCGAGATCGCAAAGAGCGTTCTGGACGCTGGTGGCACGGTGACCGGCGTGGAGCCGCAGTTCTTTATGGATGAAGGTTTCCAATATGACGGCCTGACGGAGCTGATCGTCACAAAGGATATGGCGGAGCGCAAGACGAAGATGATCCAGCTGGGTAATGCTTTTATCGCTTTTCCCGGCGGCACCGGTACGCTGGAGGAGATCGCGGAGGTCATGTCCAAGGTGTCATTGAAGCAACTGGATGCGCCGTGCATTCTCTATAACCTAAACGGCTACTATGACGACCTGAAGGCGTTACTGGGGCATATGATCGAAAAGGGCCTTTCTTCGCCGGAGCGGCAGGAGGGGATCTACTTTGCGGAGGATCTTACACAGATCCGGGCGATATTGGAGAAATAACAGATATAGCAGGGCGCGGCGTTTGCTGCGCTCTGCCGCGTTATGGGACGGGAAAACAGTGAAACACGCGTTGCAGCAACAGGCGGTTGCTTGCCGGGCGAGGATCTCTGTGCTATACTGACGGCAAGGAGGTGTTCTTTATGGAGACGAAGGAGATTTTACATCATCTGAGAGAGGAGCGCGGGCTGTCCCAGGATGAGCTGGCGGAAAAGCTGTTTGTGACGCGGCAGGCGGTGTCCCGCTGGGAAAACGGCGAGACCACGCCGAATCCGGAGACGCTGAAGCGGCTGTCCCGGGTGTTTGATGTGTCCATCAATACGCTGCTGGGCTCCCCGCGGCAGTTGATCTGCCAGTGCTGCGGGATGCCGTTGGACGATTCCACCATCAGCAAGGAGCCGGACGGCGATTTCAACGAGGAATACTGCAAGTGGTGCTATGACGGCGGTACGTTCAAGTACAGCAGCATGGAGCAACTGATCGACTTCTGTGTGACCCACATGGCAAGCGAGCAGTGGCCGGCGGAGCAGGTCAGGGCCCACATGGAGGCCGTGGTGCCGGGCCTGGCCCACTGGAAGAAATAACGGGATTATACAGCAGAGCGCGGCGTTTGCCGCGCTCTGCTGTTGCGTCGTGGGGTGAGGGATAGTATA
>ENA-UEQL01000923-UEQL01000923.1-human-gut-metagenome-genome-assembly--contig:-NODE-923-length-21165-cov-12.167489_pt1 | contig 21165 bp, 9 predicted proteins | sample MGYA00242905_ERZ507926 | MGnify/ENA primary metagenome ERZ507926 (study PRJEB26167, sample SAMN06115531) | human gut metagenome | host: Homo sapiens | place: China:Henan | collected 2015-09-09 | study...
ACATGAACTGTCTACCGTGTCAACATCAATTTCAACGCTACGCTTGCCTTTTGGCTGTAAATGTGTTATACTGTGTTTTGTATAAGCTGACGGCTTTGTACTTATTGAAGAAAAATCAGAATATTATATTTATAGCGTATATCTCGGATATAACGGCTCCGGTTTATGAAAGGCGGAAAAAACTATGTGTGGAATAGTAGGATATGTAGGTGCAAAAGAATGCACCGCAATACTTGTAAACTCGCTCACAAAGCTCGAATACAGAGGTTATGACTCGGCAGGTATAGCCGTGTTTGAGGGCGACAGGATAAAAACCGTCAAGGCAAAGGGCAAGCTCAAGGACGGACTTATCGAAAAGCTGTCACACGAGCCTCATTTCACAGCTACGGCAGGTATAGGTCATACACGCTGGGCAACGCACGGAGAACCCAGCGACATCAACTCCCACCCTATAGGAAACGGCAGAGTATCCATCGTTCATAACGGTATAATCGAAAACTACCGCAAGCTCAAGGATTTTCTTATATCAAAGGGCTACGGCTTTGAAAGCCAGACAGATACAGAAGCTGTTGCAAAGCTCCTCGACTATAATTACAACGGTGATCCTGTTGATACTATAATAAAGACAATCGCCGATATCGAGGGTGCATATTCACTCGGTATAATGTTCAGAGAACATAAAAACCGCATATTTGCGAAAAGAAAAGAAAGTCCTCTGATAGTCGGCAAGGGAAACGGCGAAATGTTAATTGCGTCCGATGTTACCGCTATAATCGAATACACAAGAGAATACTATCTGCTTGAGCCGGGAGAGGTTGCGGATATAACAGCCGACGGCGTTGTGTTCTACGATATGCACAAGAATGTCATCGAAAAGGAATTACAGGTTGCTACATGGGATGTTTCGGCGGCTGAATATACATTGGATAGGGTGTTGGAAGAAAGAAGTAAAGAATTGATAGGTGAGGGGCATCGTTTCTTTGATATGTTGAGAAATGGAAAGACCATTGTTCGTAAGGGAGGATATCATTTACCGGGTATCGTGGAGGAAATAGACTGGGATTATTATAAATGTGTTTTACCGATTCCAACAGACCAGTTTACATTTAGTCCTGATATGGAGCAGAATCCGGGATATACTAAAAATTAATTTTAAATAATTATTAAATGAGAGGGTGTGGTATCACACCCTTTTTTTGTGTGGACAAATTCTACATTCATGTGGATTTATTCTACAATTTTACAGACGTTCTGTTTTCTTATTTAGTTAATATACAGTGATTTGACGGATGCTTCTTGTTGTTGGCATATCTTTTGACCGGAACATGATAAATTATTATATAATTATATAAATATAAATCATGAATAAATCTAGGTATGTTTTTTTTATTTTGGCTTGTTTATTCGGTTTGTACGTGCAAGCTCAGAATAGAACAGTGAAAGGACGCGTTCTCTCAGCGGAGGATAAAGAACCATTAATTGGAGCTACTGTCAAAATACCCGGTACATCTATCGGTGTGGTGACGGATATAGATGGCAATTTCTCTCTGGAAGTTCCCGACAAAGACAAAACATTAGTGATTGAGTTTTTAGGTATGAGTACACTAACGGCGAAGATACCTGCCAATGGGGTGCTGAATGTATCTTTGCATCCGGATACACAACGATTGGATGAGGTTGTGGTGACAGGCTATGGTAATTTTTCCAAATCTTCATTTACCGGTTCGGCAAATACATTACGGGGGGACTTGTTGAAGAACGTTCCGGTTGTATCGGTAGAACAGAAGTTGCAGGGTATGACTCCGGGCGTATCCATTTCGGGAAATTCCGGTCAGCCGGGTGCTAATCAAAGTATACGTATCCGCGGTATGGGGTCATTCAATGCATCGAAAGAACCTTTGTTTGTCATTGACGGAGTACCGGTGACTTCCGGAAGCTTGAGTGGTGGCTCGGCAGATGCCGCTTACATGAATAATTCTAAAACGAATATAATGAGTACGCTGAACCCTTCGGATATTGAAAATATAACAGTCATAAAAGATGCGGCAGCGGCTTCTTTATATGGTTCACGTGCGGCAAACGGTGTGATTCTGATAACCACTAAAAAAGGTACAAAAGGACGTGCTAAGGCTACATTAAAAATGGATGGAGGCTTTTCTAATGCTGCTGTGGAATTCCGCCCGACGTTGAATGGGGAGCAGCGTAGAGAGCTAATTTATGAAGGTTTGATGAACTTTCAACAAGATGAAATAGCCAAGAATCCGGAGGCGGGATTGGCATCGCCCACCGAATATGCCGATTTACATATCAATGATTATGCCTCCATTCCGGAACTGGGATATACTGACTGGAGAAAGGAATTAATGCGTACGGCACATCATCAAAGTTATGAAGCGTCCGTATCGGGAGGCAATGACAAGACTACGTTCTATTCTTCATTGGGTTTTAACCGTCAGGAGGGTTTGGTGGAAAATTCTAATTTGGACAGATATACAGCTCGTTTGAATGTAACCCAGAAGGTAGGTTCCCGTGGGGAAGTGGGCGCCAATGTGATGTTCTCTCAATTGAATCAGGAAATGAATGAGGAGCGTGGATCATCTATTAATCCTTTCCTTTGTGTGGCTTTGAATACCACTCCGTCTTTTTCGGTACGTGACGCTGAAGGGAATTATGTAGGATCATATCCCAGTAGCAATGTGAATCCGTTGCGTGATATCCGTACAGATTATAACCGTACCCGCATGACACGTATGTTTTCTACAGGCTATGCTTCGATAGATATTATCAAAGGGTTGAAATTGAAAGAAACGCTTAGCTATGATTATAATATTCAGAAAGATTCCCGTTATTGGAATCCGTTGAGTGGAGCCGGAGCTAAAAGTGGTAGTGATGCACAGACGGCAAAGGGATTTATAGAATATAGTAAATTGATTTCTTCCACTTCATTGGGATATAATACGACTATAGCACAATTACACCATGTGGATGCGTTGGTAGCTTATGAAATTGAAAATTATCAGACTGACAAAGCAATGGGGGATAAATCCAAACTTCCTTCAGATTATTTGGTGGAACCGGATAATGCAGCATCATTGAACAGCTTTGTGTCTTCTACTCAGGATTCAAGAATGATTTCTTATGTATCCCGTATCAACTATGATTATGATGACCGTTACTATATTGCCGGTAGCTTCCGTCGTGACGGCAGTTCGCGCCTGTCACCCGAGAACCGTTGGGGAAATTTTTGGTCTGTATCCGGTATGTGGAATGTAGGTGCGGAAAAATTTATGCAATCTATAAAGAGTGTGCTGAGTGATTTAAAGATACGTGCCTCGTATGGTGTGAATGGTAATCAGCCGGGTGCTCTTTACGGATATATGGGACTTTATTCCTACGGGCAGAATTATATGGGAGGTGGTGGATCTTATGAATCGGCATTACCGAATCCGAATCTTAAGTGGGAAAAGAACTATAACTTGAATTTGGGACTTGACCTGGCGTTTATCAATCGTATTTTTGTCAGCTTGGAATATTATAATCGCGATACGAAAGATTTGCTTTACAATCGTCCTATCAGTAGCACTACCGGTTTCCAAAATTATTTGGGGAACTTGGGACAACTGAATAATAGAGGTTGGGAACTGGAACTGCGTACCATAAATTTTGCCGGTAACAATTTTAATTGGACTTCTGTTTTGAATATGACCCACAATAAAAATAAGATTGTATCATTGGATGGTAAATTGGAACAGTCTATCGAGGGAAGCTGGTTTATCCATAAAGTGGGGTTGCCGTATTCTACTTTCTATGTGAAAGAATATGCGGGGGTTGATCCTCAGACAGGAAAAGCTTTGTACTATATGAATACACAGGATGCAAATGGCAATTATGACAAAACAGTTACTACTGACGCTTCTGCAGCACAGGCAATTCCCTATAAGTCTGTGGATCCGAAAATTTCAGGAGGTTTTACCAATATCGTGAATTACAAATGGTTTGATCTGGCATTGACGTTGACTTATTCTTTAGGAGGATATTCTTTTGACAAAACCGGAACCTATAATGAAACCGACGGTGCAAAAGAACAGAACTATAACTTGCCCATTTATGAATTGGATCGTTGGCAAAAGCCGGGTGATGTGACGGATGTACCCCGATTTGTACTTGGCCAGGCGGCAGGACCTCAGAATTCATCCCGTTATGTACATAGTACGGATCATTTACGGGTAAAGAACTTGACTTTGGGCTTTACATTGCCGGATCAGTGGTTGACCAAACTGGGTGTCAGTAAAGCAAGATTGTATTTCTCAGGCAGTAACCTGTTGACGTGGGCAAAGTGGAACCAGTATGATCCGGAAGTACCTGTTTCCGGCGAAGTATTTTGTGAAACACCTCCTATGCGTACTTACAGTTTTGGAATAGAAGTCTCATTTTAATGAATTTCCTTTAAATTAGAACAAAATGAAAAAAATATATTTATCGATTGTTGCGGCTGTATCATTGATGTTTGTTTCGTGTACTGCTGATTGGCTGAATACAGATCCTTCTACGGCAGTTCCCAGTGATGATGCCATTAAAAATATAGATGATGCACAGGTGGCATTGAATGGTATATACCGATTAGCATCCGCACATAGTTATTATGGTGATAATTATCTTTATTATGCTGATTGTCGTGGAGAAGATGTGCAGGCACGTATTAATAAAGGAGCAGGCCGCAGGGTTTCGCCTTACTATTTCTTTGATGTTACGGCGGATGATAATTTTAATATAACCCTTGTCTGGAACCAACCCTATAAAGTGATCCATCAGGCTAACAGTCTGATAGAAAAGTTGGATGCCGGAAATGCGGGGAATGCCAGGCCGGAAGAAGTGGCACGGATTAAATCGGAGGCACTGGCAATGAGAGGACTGGCTTTATTTGATCTGACCCGTTTGTTCGGTATGCCTTATACTTTGGATAATGGGGCTTCTTTAGGAGTTCCTATTGAGATTCAGACTACCTTGGAAGATCATGCTCCGGAACGTAACACAGTGGCACAATGTTACGAACAAGTGCTAAAGGACTTGAACGATGCGTTGGGAGGACTGACAAAGGAAAAACATGATGCCTATATGAATTATTGGAGTGTGAAAGCTTTGCTTTCCCGGGTGTATCTGTATATGAATGACAATGAAAATGCATTGAAATGTGCAGAAGAAGTAATCAATGACAATGGGGGAATTTACCGGCTTTTTACTCATGACGAATATCCTTCTGTATGGGGAAAAGACTTTAACTCTGAGTCTTTGTTTGAATTCTATTTTACGATGTCTGAACCTTCAGGCGGTTCGGGAGGAGAAGGGGCGCCGATGGTGTATGCCGATAATGTGAAAGATTGGAATAACCTGATTCTGACAAAGGCTTATTTGGATTTGCTGAATGAAGACCCTGAAGATGTGCGCCATGTATTTCCTCATTTGCCGGAAAATGCCGTTGCGGATACATTGCCTGTAGCTGCCAAAGGTCAACCGAAATATCTGATTAAATATCCGGGGAAATCGGGCAGTGTGACCGATGCTGTTTCTACAGTCAATCCACAGGATAATGATCTTTGTATTCTCCGTTTATCCGAGGTCTATTTGAATGCTGCGGAAGCTGCTTTTAAAATCGGCAATACGGAAAAAGCATTGACATATCTGAATGCGATAGTTACCCGTGCCAATCCGGCGAAATCCGTAACATCTGCTGATCTCAGCCTGGAGCGCATTCTGAAAGAAAGACGTAAAGAACTGGTAGGTGAAGGTCATGCTTTCTTTGATTATATGCGTAATGGCAAGTCGGTGGACCGTTCGGGAGGCTGGCATCTGACTATGCCTGAAGATGCCCGTGTCATTGCTCCTTCAGACCCTAGGGTGGCACTTCCTATTCCACAAACAGAAATTGATGCTAATCCGAATATAGTTCAAAATCCTAGATAATTGTTTTGTCCATGTTAAGTTTGCCCTTCTTTTCGATGATGATATCGGAGAGAAGGGTTTTCTTTTTACAATTTATATGGTACAAAATCATATTTCGTCCGTCTTCATTTGAAAAGAAAGACCAAAAATATGAGATTATATGGATTGTTACTGTGCGGATGGATGACGGTATCCTTACAGGCCCAACAAATACATGATTGGGAGAATCATCATGTATTACAGATTAATAGGGAACCGGCAAGGGCTGCTTTTGTGCCTTTTGCCAAGCAGAAGGGGGATTGTTCGATGAGTCTGGACGGGATGTGGAAATTCCGGTGGACTCCTGTGCCTTCCGAACGGATAACGGATTTTTACCGCACGGACTTTAATGACAAGGATTGGAAAGATTTTCCGGTTCCTGCCAATTGGGAAATCAACGGATACGGAACGCCTATTTATGTATCGGCAGGATATCCGTTTAAAATAGATCCTCCACGGGTGATGGGGGAGCCTAAAGCTTCGTATACCACCTACAAGGAGCGTAATCCGGTGGGGCAATACCGGCGTACTTTCACGCTGCCCGCCGGGTGGAAGGCAAATGGGCAGACTTTTCTTCGCTTTGAAGGAGTGATGAGTGCTTTTTATGTGTGGATAAACGGTGAACGTATAGGTTATAGCCAGGGAAGTATGGAACCTAGTGAGTTCAATATCACCCGCTGGTTGAAACCGGGAGAGAACCAAATCGCTCTGGAAGTTTATCGGTATAGTGACGGATCTTATCTGGAAGATCAGGATTTTTGGCGTTTTGGAGGTGTTCATCGCAGTATTCATTTGGTGCATACTCCGGATATCCGTATCCGTGACTATGTAGTGCGCACTCTGCCTGCTGTTCAGGGGAATTATCAAGATTTCCGACTGCTGATTGATCCGCAGCTCAGCGTTTACCGGGGAATGGACGGTAAAGGTTATACGTTGCAGGCGGTGCTGAAGGATGCGGATGGAAGGGAAGTAGTGAATATGGTTGGCAATGTGGAAGATATCTTGGATTTGGAGCATAAGGCGGCACGGATGAATGAATGGTATCCGCAACGTGGTCCACGTAAGATGGGACGTATGTCCGCCGTTATAAAATCTCCGCAACGTTGGACAGCCGAAACTCCTTATTTATATAAGTTGGAACTTCGTTTACAGAATGCAAACGGACAGACCATAGAGCAAGTGGAACAGCCGGTAGGTTTTCGTTGTATTGAAATAAAGGACGGACAAATGTTGGTTAACGGTAATTCGGTCCGTTTTCGTGGGGTAAACCGTCATGAACACGATCCGTATACGGCACGCGTGATGAGTGAGGAGAGGATGTTGCAGGATATATTGCTGATGAAACAAGCCAATGTGAATGCAGTCCGTACCAGTCACTATCCCAATGTGAGCCGTTGGTATGAACTGTGCGACAGCTTGGGACTGTATGTGATGGATGAGGCGGATATAGAAGAGCACGGATTACGTGGAACATTGGCTAGTACATCCGATTGGCACGCTGCTTTTCTGGATCGTGCGGTACGTATGGCGGAACGCGATAAAAATCATCCTTCGGTAGTGATGTGGAGCATGGGAAATGAAAGTGGTTACGGACCTAATTTTGCTGCTATTTCGGCTTGGCTGCATGATTTTGATCCTACACGTCCCGTACACTATGAAGGAGCTCAGGGAGTAAACGGAGAACCCGACCCGAAAACAGTGGATGTAATCAGCCGTTTTTATACCCGTGTGAAACAGGAGTATCTGAATCCCGGCATTCCCGAAGGGGAGGACAAGGAACGGGCGGAGAACGCACGTTGGGAACGCTTGTTGGAAATAGCGGAACGCACGAATGATAACCGTCCTGTGATGACCAGCGAATATGCACATTGCATGGGGAATGCTTTAGGTAATTTCAAGGAATATTGGGATGAGATTTATAGTAACCCACGTATGCTGGGCGGCTTTATATGGGACTGGGTGGATCAAGGTATTTATAAGATATTGCCGGATGGCCGCCGGATGGTGGCGTATGGCGGTGACTTTGGTGATCGGCCTAATTTAAAGGCTTTCTGTTTTAATGGTGTGGTGATGAGTGACCGCGAAACTACGCCTAAATATTGGGAGGTGAAGAAAGTATATGCTCCGGTTAAATTGGAAATGGAAAAAGATCTTCAGGTTTTTCCAAAAGAACAAGACCTTTTAAAAAAACATCAGCACCTTTTTTTAAAAGAACAAGATGTTTTGCCCAAAGGATTAAGAGTTACGAACCGCAATCATCACATTGGTCTGGAAGGATATCGCTGTCTGTGGACTTTGATAGAGAACGGGAAGAAGATGAAACAAGGGGAACTGGCGCTTCCATCGGTGGCACCCGGTGAAACAGGAACGATGGCTTTGCCCGATGTTAAGATTAATAAACAGGCTGATGTTCGATTGAATGTAAGTATAGTATTGAAAGAAGATGCTTTATGGGCGAAGGCCGGGCATGAGATTTTAAAGGAACAGTTTGCCTTGAATGATCATTTGATGGCGGTGGCTGACGGTGTACAACCGGGTAAACGTAAAAGTAAGTTTTCTGTTTTGGATTTATGGGAAGATAGTTATTTTCAAGCTTTCCGTGCTCCGACGGATAATGATAAAAGTTTCGGTAACTGGTTGGCCAAGGATTGGAAGAATCAGGGATTGGATGCTCCTCAAGTAGAGGTAATTACTCCCGAAACGAAAACTCAGGAAACAGATGGAACCGTATCGAAGAAATCGGTTGTGGAATATCGTTATGCCAAAGGTAGCATCCGTGTTTCTTCCCATTATAAAATATATGTGGATGGAACGGTGGATCTGGAACAGACTTATCTGCCACAAGGAGAATTGCCGGAATTGCCTCGTCTGGGCAGTGCATTTGTATTGGGAGAAGAATATGAGAACCTTTCCTGGTACGGTCGTGGCCCGTGGGAAAACTATCCCGACCGTAAGACGTCCTGTCTGATAGGTAGATGGAACAGCAAGGTGAGTGAACAGTACACACATTACCCGCGTCCGCAGGACAGTGGCAATCACGAGGATGTTACCGAGGTGATTCTAACCAATAAACAGGGTAAAGGCGTCCGTGTGACAGCCATAGACCGGCCATTTTCATTTTCGGCCTTACATTATACCGTGGATGATATTTATAAAACAACTCATGATTGTGACTTGAAACCACGAAAGGAGGTTGTTCTCAGCCTGGATGCTGCGGTCTTAGGTTTAGGAAACAGTAGTTGTGGTCCGGGAGTGCTGAAGAAATACGCCATTGATAAGCAGAAATCTCATACTTTGCGGGTACGCTTCAGTCTTATAAAATGATGTATGGCAAAAGGTTTGAATAGGCGACGGCGACATATCTTTCCGGTGGCAGACAGAAATATAGAATTAAATTAAAAATCAAATATCAAAATGAAAAGAGCAACAACTTTTTTATCACTCCTTGCTTTATCGGCAGGTTTGTTGGCGCAATCTTCCGTAAAAACAGAACGCCAATACTTGTCAGGACGTGGCTGTGATGATATGGTACAATGGGATTTCATGTGTACCGGTGGTAATAATTCCGGAAAATGGACGAAAATCGGAGTACCTTCTTGTTGGGAACTGCAAGGATTCGGTACTTATCAATATGGCATGAAATTCTATGGTAAGGCTTTTCCTGAAGGAGTAGCTGACGAACAAGGTTTGTATAAATATGAATTTGAGTTGCCTGCCGAATGGAATGGTAAACAGATAGAGCTGGTATTTGAAGGCTCTATGACTGATACGCAGGTAAAGATAAACGGTCGTAAAGCCGGCTCCATGCATCAGGGAGCTTTTTACCGCTTTATTTATAATGTGAGTGACCGGGTATTTTTCGGATCGAAAAAAAAGAATGTACTTGAAGTAACTGTAAGCAAGGAAAGTGCGAATGCTGGGGTTAATTTGGCAGAACGTCGTGCTGATTATTGGAATTTCGGAGGTATTTTCCGTCCTGTGTTTATCGTGGCGAAACCGGCTCAAAATATAGATCGTCTGGCAATAGATGCGAAGGCGGATGGGAATTTCTATGCCGATTGTTTTCTGAATATGGCAGTAGAAGGTGCTAGGGTACATACTGTCATAACAGATGCTAAAGGGAAAAAAGTGGCCGAAAATACTTCGGATGTCCGTACGGGCAGCGACCATGCTTCGATTAATTTCGCTGTAAAATCTCCTGAATTATGGACGGCTGAAACTCCGGCCATGTATCAGGCTACCTTTACCCTGCTTGATAAAGCAGGCAAAACACTGCATGTTGAAAATCAGAAATTTGGTTTCCGTACCATTGAAACACGTGAAAGTGACGGATTGTATATCAATGGTCAGCGTGTGATGATTAAAGGAGTGAACCGGCATAGTTTCCGTCCTGAAAGCGGACGTACACTGAGCAAGGCAAAGAACATTGAAGATGTATTGCTGATCAAGAGCATGAACATGAATGCCGTCCGCCTGAGTCATTATCCTGCCGATCCCGAATTTTTTGAAGCTTGTGACTCGCTGGGGCTTTATGTAATGGATGAGTTAAGCGGCTGGCATGGCAAGCACGAAACTATCAACGGGCAGAAGCTGGTAAAAGAAATGATTACCCGTGATGTGAACCATCCGTGTATTATCTGGTGGAGCAATGGTAATGAAAAAGGCTGGAATACTGAACTGGATGGTGAATTCCATAAATATGATCCTCAGAAACGTCCGGTGCTTCATCCGCAAGGCAACTTCAGTGGATATGAAACCATGCACTATCGTTCTTACGGAGAAAGCCAGAACTATATGCGTCTGCCGGAAATATTTATGCCGACCGAGTTTCTGCATGGATTGTACGATGGAGGACACGGAGCCGGACTGTATGATTATTGGGAAATGATGCGTAAGCATCCCCGTTGTGCCGGAGGTTTCCTTTGGGTACTGGCCGATGAGGGCGTGAAGCGTGTGGATATGAATGGATTCATTGACAACTGCGGCAATTATGGAGCCGATGGCATTGTAGGTCCGCATCACGAAAAAGAGGGCAGTTACTTTACCATCAAGCAGGTGTGGTGTCCTATTCAAATCAGGGTTGATAGCCTTGACAGTCAGTTTGACGGCAAACTGAAAATAGAGAACCGTTACGATTTCCTGAATGCGAATACATGCCGTTTCACTTATAAATATGTGCAATTGCCTTCTGTAACCGATAAGGGGGGAATGAAAGTGATGAAACAGGGAGAGGTGAACTGTCCCGACATTCCTGCTCACGGTGCGGGTACACTGACTATTCCTGCGGCTGTCAAGGGGGCCCATGCTTTGATGCTGACAGTAACGGATAAGCAGGGGAATGATCTCTTTACGTGGAGTTATAAACTGGACGACGTTGCCGGATTGCAGCAGGCTTCTGCCGGAAACAAGCCTTCTTATAAAGAAACTGCCGATGCATTGACGGTGGATGCCGGAGGACGTACATTTACTTTTTCTCAGAAAGACGGACAACTGAAGGGGGTAAAGGTTGGAAGCCGTATCATCAGTCTGGCAAATGGTCCTCGTTTTATTGCTGCCAAGCGTTCGGACCGTTCTATGGACCAGTTTTATAACCATGATGACAAAGAGGCTGAAAAGAAGAAAACCCAATACACTACATTTGATGATGCCGGTCGTTTTACAGGCTTTACCGTGCGTGAAGAAGGCAATAACGTAGTGGTTACCGCTAACTACAAACTGGGATGTTTTGATCAGGCTGTATGGACTATCGCTCCTGACGGTACCGCTGCTATAGACTTTACATACAACTTCAGCGGTGTAGTGGATTTGATGGGGGTGATGTTTGATTATCCGGAAGATAAAGTGTTGAGCAAGCGTTGGGTAGGTGACGGTCCTTACCGTGTATGGCAGAACCGTCTGCATGGTCCGCAGTTGGGCGTATGGGAAAATGAGTATAATGATCCCATTCCTGCCGAAAGCTTTACTTATCCCGAATTTAAAGGGTACTTTGCTAATGTGCAATGGATGACTTTGAAAACGCAGGAAGGAACGATAAGTATCTGTAACCGTACTCCTCAGAATTATGTAGGGGTTTATCAGCCTCGCGACGGTCGTGACGGCTTGCTTTATACTTTCCCGGCTACCGGCATCAGTCTGATGAAAGTAATTCCTCCGGTTCGTAATAAAGTGAATACGACAGATTTGATAGGTCCGTCTTCACAAGCATTTTGGGCTGATGGAGCATATGGGGGAAGTATCACGTTAAAATTTGAATAACAGTGAAAAAATAGATTGTAAAGGGAAGAGGAACTTTGTTTATTCTTCCCTTTTCTTTTTTTATTTGGCTCGAACTCTCTATATTTGAAAAATTGAGTACAAATTACAACTTTATTCGTTTATCATTAAATATAGAATAAATAGCTTATGAAGATAAAACATCTGTTTGTATCCATATTGCTGGCAACCGGATTCCAACCGATGATAGCACAATCCGCTTTACGGCAACAGTTTGTAAATTCATCCGTACAGGAAGCTCGTCCCTGGACTTTCTGGTATTGGATGTTTGGCGCTGTAACTCCCGAAGGCATTACCGCCGATCTGGAAGCCATGCACCGTGTAGGTTTGGGTGGAGCCTATCTGATGCCCATCAAGGGAGTGGAGCAGGGACCTCAATACGAAGGGAAAGCCCAGCAGCTTACCCCCGAATGGTGGCGTATGGTCACTCATAGTATGAAAGAGGCCGACAGGCTGGGAATGCAACTGGGCATGCACATCTGTGACGGCTTTGCCTTGGCGGGAGGTCCTTGGATGACTCCCGAAGAATCCATGCAAAAAGTGGTATGGAGTGACACCATTGTGAACGGTGGAAATATCCGGAATCTCACTTTGCCCATGCCCGAAGCACTGGATGGCTATTATGAAGATATCGTTACCTACGCCATTCCATTGGAGCGTCAGCCTGAGGATACTTCATTGAAGCCGAAGGTAACTTTCGGCAATTTGAAACAGGCCGTTATCAAAGATGAATCCAAGGCTGTGAACAGGGATGAGAAAGGAGTCTTCCGTTCCTCTTATCCTTGTTGGATTCAGTATGAATATGCAGAACCTGTGACTTGCAGCAACGTGGAAATTATTTTGGGAGGAAATAACTACCAGGCACATCGCCTGAAAGTATTGGCCAGTGAGGACGGACGGACGTTCAAAACAGTGAAGCAACTGGTCCCTGCCCGGCAGGGATGGCAGAATACGGATTTCCAGTCCACTCATGCCATCCCCCCTGTTACCACCCGTTACTTCCGTTTTGAGTGGACTCCCGTGGGAAGCGAACCGGGTAGTGAGGATCTGGATGCAGCTAAATGGAAACCGAATTTGAAAATCAATGATATAGTCCTTCATACGGCTCCGCGTATTCATCAGTGGGAGGGAAAAGCAGGACTGGTGTGGCGTGTGGCTACTGCTACTACTTCGACGGAAATACCCGATGCGGCTTGTGTGCAACCGGATGAATTGATCAATCTCCCTTTGTATCAGGGCAGGCTGACCGCCCGTTTACCCGAAGGTAAATGGCGTATTCTCCGCATGGGACATACGGCAACCGGACATGTGAATGCTACTGCCGGAGGAGGTAAAGGATTGGAATGCGACAAGTTCAGCACCAAGGCTGTTCAGAAACAGTTCTCGAACTGGTTTGCGGAAATGTTCAAAAAGACGGATGAAGCCGTGGCACGCCGTGTATTGAAATATATGCACGTAGACAGTTGGGAGTGTGGCAGTCAGAACTGGAGTGATAACTTTGCGGCGGAATTTAAGAAACGCCGTGGATATGATTTGATGCCTTATCTTCCTTTGCTGGCAGGTATTCCGATGGAAAGTGCCGCCCGCAGTGAGCAGATATTGCGGGATGTCCGTACCACCATCGGAGAACTGGTGACTGATGTGTTCTACACTGTATTGGCAGACTGTGCCCGTCAATACGATTGCCGGTTCTCTGCCGAGTGCGTAGCTCCTACTATGGTCAGTGACGGATTGATGCATTATCAGAAAGTGGATCTGCCTATGGGGGAATTTTGGCTGAACAGTCCTACGCACGATAAACCCAATGATATGCTGGATGCCATCAGTGGCGCGCATATTTATGGAAAGAATATTATCCAGGCCGAAGGCTTTACTGAAATTCGTGGCGTATGGGATGAAGACCCTGCCATGCTGAAACCTTTGCTGGACCGTAACTATGCACTGGGTATCAATAAACTCTTCTTTCATGTCTATACCCATAATCCTTGGATGAACCGCCGTCCCGGTATGACCTTGGACGGCATCGGACTCTTCTTCCAGCGCGACCAGACCTGGTGGGAGGAAGGGAAATCTTTTGTAGATTACATCACCCGTTGCCAGACTTTGTTGCAATACGGTCATCCGGTGGTTGATATCGCCGTCTTTACCGGTGAAGAGATGCCGCGACGTTCCATTTTGCCCGAACGGTTAGTTTCGATGCTTCCCGGTATCTATGGAGCCGAACGGGTGGAAAGCGAACGGATTCGGCTGGCTAATGAAGGTCAACCCACCCGTGTGCGTCCTGTCGGTGTTACCCATTCGGCAAACATGGCCGATCCCGAAGACTGGGTGAACCCGATGCGTGGTTATGCCTACGATTCTTTTAACAAAGACGCTCTGTTACGTTTGGCAAAAGCGGAGAATGGAAGAATGGTACTTCCGGGAGGAGCTTCTTATAAAGTATTGGTGCTTCCTACAGCCCGTCCTATGAATCCTGATAACCTGCCGTTGTCTCCTGAGGCACAGGCAAAAGTAGAGGAACTCCGCGCGGCAGGTGTCATTATTCCGCAATTGCCTTATCGGGAAGATGATTTTTCTTCTTTCGGTGTGGAACGGGATGTACTTCTTCCTGCTGATGTGGCATATACTCATCGGAGCGGGGAAGAGTATGAGATTTATTTTGTGGCTAATCAGGTGGACAGTTTGCGTACATTCAACGCTTCTTTCCGCATTGCAGGGCGCACGCCTGAATTGTGGAATGCGGTAACAGGAACCATTACCCGTCCGGCACAATGGAAAGAAGCGGACGGCCGTACCGAAGTCGCTTTGTCTTTGCCAGCCAATGGCTCTGTATTTGTCGTATTCCCCAAAGAATCTTCAGAAGTTTCTCCGGAACGGATCGAAAGGGAACCTGTATCCATATCGATCAAGGAATGGACAGTAACATTCCCTTCCGTGCGCAAAACTGTCACTCGTCCGGCATTATTTGACTGGAGTAAGGAAGAGGATGAAAAAATAAAATATTATTCCGGACATGCCACTTACAGAGGGCTATTCAGATGGAAGAATGAACAGGACGGAAGAATTATTCTTCGGTTGGGTAAAGTAGCCAATGTAGCGACTGTACGTGTCAACAGCATTGCATGCGGTACGGCTTGGACAGCTCCATACGAAGTGGACATTACCGATGCGCTTCGTAACGGAACCAATGTCTTGGAAGTGGAGGTGGTGAATACCTGGGCGAATGCGCTCCGTGGAGCAGATCAGGATAAAGCGCCTTTTGAGGGGATATGGACGAATGCAAAATTCCGTCTGCCCGGAGATGGTTTGTTACCTGCCGGATGGATGGGACCTTGCGAGTTTTTTAGAACTAAAGAATAATGCTAATCACACATAACATGAAAAATAAGAAACTACTACTGGGCATTGCTTGGGCATGGTTGACTTGCCTGTCGGCAAATGCGGAAGTGAAATTGCCCGCTTTCTTTTCAGACGGCATGGTGATGCAACAGCAGACTCGTGCCAATTTATGGGGAACAGCTACTCCCGATGCACCGGTGAAAATTACAACAAGTTGGGATAAACAAACCTATAAAACGACTGCCGATGCAAAAGGCGCGTGGAAACTTGCTTTATCCACCCCCTCTGCCGGAGGCCCTTACACGATCACTTTTGATGATGGAAAGCTGACCGAAATACGTGATATCCTGATGGGAGAATTATGGTTATGCTCCGGTCAGAGTAATATGGAAATGCCCATGAAAGGTTTTAAAAACCAGCCGGTGGAGAATAGCAATACAGATGTGATGAACAGCCGTAATCCGCAACTCCGTCTGTTCACCGTAAAGCGTTCTTCCTCTTTTACTCCGAAAACAGATGTGGTGGGAACCTGGCAGGAAGCTGTTCCGGCAACTGTGCGTGAGTTTAGTGCTACTGCTTATTACTTCGGTCGGATGATACAACAGCAGTTGAATATACCTGTGGGTTTGATTGTGGCTTCTTGGGGAGGTTCTGCCTGTGAAGCCTGGATGCATCCGGATTGGTTGAAGGCATTTCCCGAAGCAAAGATTCCCCAATCGGAAGCTGATATCAAGTCAAAGAACCGTACTCCGACTGTACTCTATAACGGTATGCTTCATCCGCTCATCGGATTAGCCATGCGTGGAGTTATCTGGTATCAGGGGGAAGATAACTATAACCGGGCTTCTACTTATGCCGATATGTTCAGTGCACTGATACGCGGGTGGCGCGAAGAATGGCAGCAAGGGGAATTTCCCTTCTATTATTGTCAAATTGCACCTTATGATTATGGAATTATTACTGAGCCTGGCAAGAATGTGATAAATTCTGCTTATCTTCGCGAACAACAAGCTATGGTAGAACACCGGGTGGGCAATAGTGGTATGGCTGTATTGTTGGACGCAGGAATGAAAACGGGGATTCATCCGGGTAAAAAGAAGGTGGCAGGAGAACGTCTGGCGCGTTTGGCATTGGTAAAAACTTACGGAATGAAAGGTGTTACGGCCGAAAGTCCTTACTATACAGGAATGGAAGTAAAGAATGATACGGTAATAGTCAGTTTTGATCGGGCACCGATGTGGATAAATTGTAAAGACCGTTTTGAATCATATAACTTTCAGGTTGCAGGTAAAGATCGGGTTTTTTATCCTGCTAAAGCGTGGATACAGAGAAGTAAAATGCTTGTAAAGAGCGAGAGAGTACCTCATCCGGTGGCAGTTCGTTATGGCTTCGAGAATTATGTGGAGGGAGATTTGTTTGGTGAAGATTTACCTGTATCGTCTTTCCGTTCCGATGACTGGTAAAAACAGAAAAAAATGAAGAATATCTTTACGTTTTTATTATTAGTGTTTATTGGCGGGCAGTTTCTGTGGGGACAGCCTGCCAATTTGGTTTGGAATACTCAAAGCCGGAATGCTTCGGAGTCTATGCCCTGCGGGGGTGGTGATATCGGCATGAATGTATGGGTAGAGAATGACGATGTTCTGTTCTACCTTAGTCGTAGTGGTTCTTTTGACGAGAATAACTGTCTGCTGAAGCAGGGTCGGTTTCGTGTGAGGCTCACTCCGAACCCTTTTGCCGGAACGGCTTCTTTTCGGCAGACTCTGCATCTTAATGATGGCTATGTCAGCGTAAGTAGTGATAATGCCACTCTAATTATTTGGGTGGATGTGTTTCATCCTGTGGTACATGTTGAGGTGAAAACGAAGGAACTGACTTCCATGCGTGTGAATTTTGAAAGCTGGCGTTATGAAGATCGTCCGGTGCGTAAAGGGGAAGGGCAGCAATGCTCTTACAAATGGGCCATTCCTGATGGATTGATGACTAGGCGTGACTCTGTCTGTGTGGAAGAAGATAATTTTACTTTTTTCCATCGCAATCCTGAACGTACTATTTTTGATGTGGTAGTGGACCAGCAGGGAATGAATGAAGTGAAGGAACAACTGTATAATCCTTTGAAGAATTTGATTTTTGGGGGGCGTTTATCAGGTGATAATCTGGTTTATAACGGTACACGACGTGGACATTATGCAGGTACTGAGTATCTGGCATGGATGTACAAAAGCAAGAAACCTACTTATAAGCAGTCTGCACGGATTGTTCTGAATACGGAACAAAGTACGGTTCCTGCATGGGAAGCATCCTTGGCCCGCACTGAGAAGGAAATAAATGTATCCAAAGACAAACAGGCTACCCGCCGTTGGTGGAATGATTTTTGGAAACGTAGCTTTATTGAGGGGGAAGGTGAAGCGGGAGATGCTATCCGTAACTATACACTGTTCCGCTATATGTTGGGATGTAACGCCTATAGTCAGTGGCCTACCAAGTTTAACGGGGGACTGTTTACTTTTGATCCTATGTATGTAGATCAGAAAATGGAATTTACCCCTGATTTCCGGAAATGGGGAGGAGGAACCATGACTGCACAGAATCAGCGTCTGGTTTATTGGCCCATGCTGAAAAGCGGTGACTTTGACTTGATGAAATCACAATTTGACTTTTATCTGCGTTTGTTGCCGACAGCCGAAGCACGTACCCGTACCTATTGGGGACATGCCGGTGCCTGTTTCACCGAACAAATGGAGAACTTCGGTCTGCCCAATCCTGCCGAGTATGGCTTTAAACGTCCTGAAAGCTATGACAGGGGGTTGGAATATAATGCATGGCTGGAATACGAATGGGATACGGTTCTTGAATTTTGTCAGATGATACTGGAAACGGCACGTTATAATGAGGCTGATATCAGCCGTTATATCCCTTTGATAGAAAGCTCACTTAATTTCTTTGATGAGCATTATCGTCAACTGGCATTACAGCGTGGACGTAAGGATTTAGATGGTAACGGCAAACTGGTGATTTATCCGGGATCGGCTTGTGAAACTTATAAGATGGCTTATAATCCATCCTCAACCATTGCCGCGCTGCGCTCTGTTTTACAAACCTACGGACGTAAACCGGACATGCTGGCACGTATTCCTGAGATCCCTTTGCGCATAGTGGATGGGAAGGAAATGATTGCTCCGGCACAGGCTTGGGAACGGGTGAACAATATAGAAACTCCCCAGCTTTATGCTGTATTTCCCTGGCGTATGTATGGAGTGGGGAAGGAAGGTCTGGAAATAGCCCGTAATACCTATCTATATGATCCCGATGCACAGAAATTCCGTTCACATATCGGATGGAAACAAGATAATATCTGGGCGGCTTGTCTGGGTATGACCGAGGAGGCTACACAACTTACCTTAGAGAAAATGGCGAACGGTCCTCATCGTTTTCCCGCCTTTTGGGGACCGGGTTACGACTGGACTCCCGACCATAACTGGGGAGGCAGCGGCATGATAGGTATGCAGGAAATGCTGTTGCAGGAAGCCGATGGAAAGATTTTATTGTTTCCTGCTTGGCCTAAAGATTGGGATGTGCATTTCAAATTGCATGCTACAGGACAGACTACTGTAGAGGCTGTTCTAAAAGGGGGGACGGTGGTTAGCTTGACCGTATTACCTAAAGAACGGGAGAAAGATGTAGTAAATTGTTTGCTGAATAAATAATTTAAGGGTAAGGAGGTGTGTTTTGTAAATTCACCTCCTACTTCTTTGTATATACTCGATTGGGAACTTGTCACTCCTTTTGTTTTTCTATTCTTATCTATTTGTATGGCAATCAGTGCCGGAACATTGTTTGATGGCTTTGGTTATCTTTGTTGCGTAAACAAGAACTAAAATGTCCGATGCTTTGTTCTTACTATCATAAATAGATTTAAAATGGTTATGAAAAAGATTTTGATAGCTTTGGCCTTATTGCTGACAGGCATTGCAAGCGGATCGGCATGTACCGGTATTTCATTCCTCGCTGAAGATGGCGGATATGTGCAGGCACGTACTATAGAGTGGGGGGACAGTTATCTTCCGAGTGAATATGTTATTGTTCCCAGAGGACAGGATTTGGTATCTTATACTCCAACGGGTGTAAATGGCTTGAGATTTCGGGCTAAATATGGTCTGGTAGGACTGGCTATCATTCAGAAAGAGTTTGTGGCTGAAGGACTGAATGAAGTAGGGCTTTCGGCTGGATTGTTTTATTTTCCCCATTATGGGAAGTATGAAGAATATGATGAGGCTCAAAATGCAATTACTTTGTCGGATTTGCAGGTGGTGAACTGGATGCTTTCCCAATTTGCTACTATAGACGAAGTGAGAGAAGCTATAGAAGGGGTGAAGGTGGTGTCTCTTGATAAACCTGGTAAAAGTTCTACGGTACATTGGCGCATTGGCGATGCTAAAGGAAATCAAATGGTGTTGGAATTTGTAGGTGGTGTTCCTTATTTTTATGAAAATAAAGTAGGAGTACTCACCAATTCTCCCGATTTTCCATGGCAGGTGACTAACTTGAATAATTATGTAAATCTATATCCGGGAGCTGTCACTCCACAGCAATGGGGTGGGGTGACTATTTTCCCTTTTGGCGCAGGTGCCGGATTTCATGGCATTCCAGGTGATGTTACTCCTCCATCCCGTTTTGTTCGTGTAGCGTTTTATAAGGCAACAGCTCCGGTGTGTCCTACAGCGTATGACGCTATATTACAAAGCTTTCATATCCTGAATAATTTTGATATTCCTATCGGTATAGAACATGCGTTAGGGAAAGCACCTGATATTCCTAGTGCCACACAATGGACTTCGGCTATTGATTTGACAAACAGGAAAGTGTATTATAAAACAGCATACAATAACAATATTCGTTGTATTAGTATGAAGAAGATTGATTTTGATAAAGTGAAGTATCAGTCGTATCCATTGGATAAGGAGTTGAAACAGCCTGTAGAAGAGATTATTGTGAAATAGTGCAAGGGCTTGGAAACTGTTGGCGGAAATACATGGAAGTTTTAATTGCAATGAATGAATAATGGATAAAATGCATTTTTTTTAGAAAAAAGTTCTAGAAATGTTTGCAGATACAAAAATAAACTGTACCTTTGCACTCGCAATTCGGAAGAATAGCAATAATAAAGGATTGATTCGCTAGCTCAGCAGGTAGAGCACAACACTTTTAATGTTGGGGTCTTGGGTTCGAGCCCCAAGCGGATCACCAAAGAATCAGAGAGTTACACCAAAGTAACTCTCTTTTTTTATGCCTTAAACTCGCCGGTTTACATGGTTCAGTTAAACCGAGAGTTAAACCAAGAATGGATTTTCCGGATCAGTTTTCCAAAATATTCTTGGCGTATCAGCCTTTCCCTTCAGCTCCCACTAGAAAGTTCGAAGCATTTATGGGCTCAGCGGAAATTTCTGGTTGGTAAGTTTTAAAATTAGCTATCTTTGCTTACCTTTGTTTTATGAACCCCGAACGACTCCTTCGTGCCATCCTTCCGGATGTGCTTATAGACAACTTTGATATTGTCAATTTCGACAAGAGTGC